>Ga0233431_1001054_pt1 | contig 51369 bp, 51 predicted proteins | sample SI_118_April2016_FD_179867 | JGI IMG/M metagenome (GOLD analysis project Ga0233431, IMG submission 179867) | Seawater microbial communities from Saanich Inlet, British Columbia, Canada - SI_118_April2016_200_MG | ecosystem: Environmental > Aquatic > Marine > Inlet | place: Canada: British...
ACGAAAACTCAGGGCAAAACGGAGTATGCCGAACACTTAGAGTACAATTCCTTCGCCAGTCTTCTCTCCTCCGCTGACTGTGCGACATCAACCGTTTAAGGTGTGCGTTTTCACCGTTTTACGCATACGCTTGAAGCAATAGGTGAAGAGCTGCTCAATAATTGGGAGCGCTCTGGCTATAATCGCCGCTTGGGAGCGCTTATTCAATCCAATATCCCTTTATCTACGGCCCTTAACACTCAATCGGTGATCGAAGAAGTTGCTAAACTGACGAGAAAGACAGTGGAAGCACGTTTTGTTTTTGCTGCTCTCTCTAATCAGGATGGTTCTTTTACACGAACATCTTCCGTTGGGTATGCTCCAGCCTTACACGACTTTTTAAGTAGAGATCTGTCTACAAATAAATTATTAGATGCTGCGCTTAATGCAAAAAAACCATTTAGAGTTAGGGATATTCGCAAATATAAGCACGCACCAGCAATAACCATAGATCACAATATGTTGCGCGGCCTTATCGTTATGCCTCTGCGTTTGCATGGTGTTAGTATTGGTGCGATTTTGGGGTTTGGTAAACAAGGCGGAGTATTTTTCAATAAAAAAGATGAATCACTTGCAAATTTGCTAGCGACACAAGCTGTTGCAGCAATTGAAAGCTCTTGGCTGATTGATGAGCTTCGTTCTTCCAATGTGACCACCTCAATACTAAATAATTTAGGTTCCGGTATTCTCGGAACAGAGAATATTCAAGAGGCTGCTCAACTTATTGCTGAAGCTGCTCATCGCCTTGCAACTGCGTCTGTTGCAGGAATCGTTCTTTTTTCATCAGCTAATAAAATTCAAACCGCACTTGAGATTACCTCTGAGGGGACTCGTTTTGACCAAACCGTTCCCATGGAGTTTGTAAAGCAAGCGCTAGCGACTGGAGAAAAAATTACTATTGCTAGTGGGGCATCAGTGCATATTTATCTTCCTATTAAAACATCCCTCCGAAAATATGGTGTTTTGTGGGTAGAAATTGAAGAAGATGAAAGGCAGGCATCGTCTCAGGAACAAAAATTGCAGACATTGGTCAACCAGGCAGCGATGGCATTAGAGAGAACGATGTTCTTGATCGATTCCCGTGATAGAGCAATAGAAGTTAAAGGTGCTTATCAAAAATTAGAGAACAGCTATGATGAAACCCTCACCGCCCTCATGGCTGCTCTGGACGCACGAGATAGGGAAACGGAGGGGCATAGTGAACGTGTAGGAAAAGTGGCTTATCTCTTAGGCGAAAAATTTGATCTTACAGAACTCCAGCGCAATTCTCTTCAACGTGGCTCTTTGCTGCATGATATCGGGAAAATAGGTATCAGCGATGCAATTCTCAATAAAGTAGGGGCACTCACTGAAGAAGAATGGGAGATTATGCGCAAACATCCTGTAATCGGACGAGAGATCATCAAAGATATTCCCTTTTTGCAAGATGCTCTACCTATTGTTTATTGCCATCATGAACGTTGGAATGGTAGCGGATACCCGCGAGGTCTGCGTGGAGAAGAAATTCCCCTTGAAGCACGTATTTTTGCAGTTGCCGATATATTCGATGCGCTTACTAGCATGCGCCCCTATAGAAAAAAATCAACCGAAACAGAAGCTCTTGCCTATCTAAAAGAACAAGCCGGTATTTTAGTAGACCCTCAAGTAGTTGCTGTTTTTGAGCGTCTGCTGAAAAGAGGGAGTATTCATAGTGTGACAATACCAAGAAAATAAAAACGAGCGTTTCAAACGCTCGTTTTTATTTTTACCCAAGTAGCTTTTTGAAGGCATCTATTGTTTTTTCAACATCTTCATCATTGATCCAATAATGCAAAACCAAGCGGAAGCTGCGTGGGCCTGTTAGACCAACGCGGATTCCATACTTCTCGCGCAGATGAGCTTCTATTTTTTCTCCTGAATATTCAATATGCTCCGCCAAGCTCATAAAGATCATATTCGTATAAGGTGTTCCCTCATCAAGGATTAAACCCGGAACGCTCGCAAGTCCCTTGGCTAGCTTCCGTGCCCGAAGGTGGTCTTCACCCAAGCGATCTACCATTTCCTCTAGCGCGACGATCCCTGCCGCTGCTAGAATCCCAGCTTGGCGCATCCCGCCGCCCAATTGTTTACGAAGCCGATGAGCCTTTTTAATGAAATCACGTGAGCCGCAGAGAACAGAGCCAACAGGCGCAGAAAGCCCTTTGCTCAGGCAAAATGTTAGGGAGTCAAAAGGTGAAGCAAGCTCCTGAGCAGATGATGTTGAAGCCGCCGCTGCGTTGAAAAGACGTGCGCCATCGAGGTGGAGGGCAAGACCACGCTCTTTGGCAAAATCTCCAACCTGATCAATATAATCCTGCGAGAGAACAATCCCACCACATTTGTTTTGGGTATTTTCCAAGGCAATCAATCTGGTAACTGGTTCATGAGGATCATCCCAGCGAATTGCCTCTTCTATATCTTCAAGCAATAAAGTCCCATTTTTTTGATTGGGAATTTGATGCGAATGGACGCCTCCTAGTGCAGAAATGCCGCCAGCCTCGTAGCGAAAGATATGTGCCTGATTTCCGAGAATAACCTCGTCGCCACGCCCACAATGGGCGAGAACCGAGATTAAATTTCCCATTGTGCCAGAGGGGAGAAATAGCCCGGCATCTTTACCAAGTATCTCTGCTGCCAACTCCTGAAGTTGATTGACTGTGCTATCTTCACCATATACATCGTCGCCGACATTGGCTTTTGCCATTGCTTCGCGCATGGCGGGGGTGGGCTGAGTAACGGTATCTGAACGCAGGTCGATTATTGTCATGAGGGCTCCTTGGAATAAAACTAGAGTTTCTAGTCTCGAAGAATTTTAATACTAATTTTACCGCAAAGAAAGTTCTTGCCTTCTTTTTTTCAATATGGTATTATCTCGGACTGACTAGACCGACTGGTCGGTCTGAGTGATTTTATGACAACTTTATCTGACGAAACCCGCTCCCGTATTCTCGATGCCGCTGCCGATGTCTTTGCAGACAAGGGCTATCACGATGCGCGCATGGATGAGATCGTTGCCGCTTCAAAAACTTCAAAAGGTGGCGTTTATCATCATTTCCCTAGTAAGAATTATATTTTTTTTGCATTGATCGATAAATTTACCAAGCTGCTAGAAGGGCGTTTGCGCGCTACGATAGAGAAGGAAGAACATGGCCTGCAACGTGTCGATGCGGCAATTAAAATTTGTATGCAGACTTTTGGGCAGCATCGGACTTTAGCAAAGATCGCTCTCGTTCAGGCGGTGGGATTAGGGGAGACCTTTGAAGAGAAAAGGCGTGAGATCAACGATCATTTTGCGGAGATCATTCAAAAATATCTTGACCAGGCAGTCGCTGATGGCAGTATCGCAGAAATTGATACGGAAGTTGCTTCGCGAGCATGGATGGGTGCTTTAAACGAAGTTGTGTTGCGCTGGGTCTACACTGGCAGCCCCGACCCTGAGCGTGCTACGCCTGCTTTGCGGAGCTTACTTTTGCGAAGCATTGGTGTTTCAGAAGAAAGAATTGCAGCTTTAGATGAAAAATAATTACGTGACAATCATTCTGTGTTGCGTAAAATAAAAAAATAGAGAGGTCTATAACAATGAAACGTACTACCCTTTTGGGGATTGCCTTTGTGCTTTCCCTCAGTCTTATTTTAGGAGCTTGCACTCCTAAAACCGAAGCAACCTCCCCGATTTCGGGCGAAGTTAGCGTTGATGTTGAAACCGGAGAAATTGACAGCGAAGAAGAGGCAACAGTAGCAGAAAGCGCTGAGTATCCTACGCTCAGAATTGCTGTTCTACCTATTCTTGATACGCTTCCGCTTTTCCTTGCCCAGGAAGAAGAACTTTTTGAAACCTATGACTTAAATGTTGAACTTATCCCTGTTTCTTCTGCACCAGAACTGAGCCAAATGGTTGCCTCTGGGCAAGCAGATGGCATGGTTACTGATGGGTTGACCGTTGCTTTCTTTAACAAAGAAGAAATACAAATGAAAATCGTGCGCTATGCTCAGCGACCGACAGCAGATACTGGGCATTTCTTCATCCTCGCCGCAAAAGATAGCGGCATTCTCACCTCTGCCGATCTTAAAGGCGTTGAAATTGGTATTTCAGAAGGGACGATTATCGAATATGTCACTGACCGCCTCCTTGAAAAAGAAGGATTTGCGGCTGATGAAATCCAAACCATTGCTGTCCCTAAAATCCCCGACCGAATGGCATTATTAGGCTCTGGTGAACTCAAAGCAGCTGTTTTGCCCGATCCCCTTGCCTCTTTAGCTGTTTCTCAAGGTGCAACTATTATCCTCGATGATACCCAAAGCCCGGAATATGGCGCTAGTGTCTATGTTTTCAGCAAAAAGATGATCGATGAAAACCCTGATGCTGTTCGTGATTTTGTTGAAGCGATTGACATTGCAATTAGCCTCCTCGAAGAAGATCCAGCAGAATATAGCTACGTTCTCGCAGAGAGACAGCTTATTCCTGTGCCTTTGCTTGAAGGCTATGTTATTCCTCCTTTTCCTTATGGCATCTACAGTGAAGCTGAGTGGGCAGATACCCTAGCCTGGGCTCAAGCGAAAGGTCTTTTATCTGTCGATATCCCCTATGAAGATGCTGTGGATAGCAGTTTTTTACCCTAATCCACACACTTAAGATACAATCAAGAGGCTGGGAAATCCCCAGCCTCTTTTTTTACGATGATTACTCTCGAGAAGCTTAATTTTTCCTACGCAAATACAGCCCCAGTCTTTGAGACCTTCAATTGGCAAGTTCAGCGCGGCGAGCGGTGGGCATTGCTTGGTCCTTCGGGTTGTGGCAAAACGACTTTGCTATATATCCTGGCAGGTTTGCGTTTTCCCACATCAGGAGAACTGCTTATAGATGGAGAGAAAATCACTCGCCCTCGTCCCCACTCAGGATTAATTTTGCAGGAATATGGATTGTTGCCCTGGGCGACAGTCCAAGAAAATGTTGAGCTGGGATTGCGCGTTCGTGGTTTTTACGGGGCAGATGGGATCCACGCGCCGCGTGGCGAAACGCCCGTGAATTTTGACGTGCTACCGCTGCTCAAAGATCTCCGACTGGATACATTAACCGATAAATACCCATCCCAAATCTCAGGAGGGCAACGTCAGCGTACAGCCATTGCCCGAACATTGATTCTTAACCCCGATCTGCTCCTGATGGATGAACCATTCTCGTCACTTGATGCCCTCACCCGCGCCGACTTGCAAAACCTAACACTCAAACTCTGCGACGAGAAAAATCTGACCCTTATTATGGTAACGCATGCTATTGAAGAAGCTGCAATAATGGGAAATAAAATTCTTCTTCTAGGTAATCCACCAAATACAGAACCGTTGATTATTGATAATCCAAATGCAGAGAAAGAAGGCTATCGTGATAGCCAAGCGTACACCGAACTTTGTCAGGATTTACGCCAAAGGATGGAAAAAGCATGAAAAAGCAAGATGTTTTTTTAGCGGCTTTGGCAATTTTCTTATTTTGGCAAATTTCGGCTCTTATTGTTGATCGCAATATTCTCCCGTCTCCCGTTTTGGTTATTCAAGTTTTCTTTAAAGAACTCTTCAATGGAAAGATGCTCGAACACGCGGCTGCCAGCCTTTGGCGTGTAATGGCAAGCATGTTCCTTTCTGTTGCACTCGCTGCACCTGCTGGGCTTATTCTTGGACAATCTAAAAGGCTTAATCGCTTTTTTTCCCCTGTAATTTATTTGCTATATCCTATCCCAAAAGTGGTGCTTGTTCCTATCGTTTTACTTTTTCTTGGTATTGGTGATTTACCAAAAATCGTCATCATCTTCATGATTTTATTTTTCCAAATCCTTGTACTTGTCCGAGATCAAGCTGCTGGATTGCCCGCAGAGTTGATTCAATCAGTGCGGAGTTTGGGAGCAGGCAGACGGGCACTCTTTCGCTTTGTTTATTTACCAGCTTCTTTGCCAGCCATCTTGACAGCCCTCCGCCAATCAGTGGGGACGGCGGTGGCAGTTCTCTATATTGCCGAGCTTTTTGCCACTCAGCGCGGACTTGGCTACTATATCTATTTTAACGGCAGTACTCTTTTCGATTATCCTGCCATGTACGCGGGCGTTTTAGCAATGAGCCTTCTTGGTTTGGGACTCTATTTCACTGTAGATTGGCTTGAGCATCGACTGTGTAAATGGCAATTTGTGGAATAAAAAAAGGTGGTTGTGAATCCACCTTTTGATCGAGTACGTAGATCACGCTTGTAGCGTGACTTTTCATTTAGAGCAGCTTTGCCAGTAATATCCCCACAAAAAACAAGATACTATAAATTAACGAAATTTTCCCCGTCCCGGCCAATGCTTCGTTAAGCGGGCGACCTGTCTCGTTAAGCACGGTCTGAGCAACTTTCCACGCAAGCGGAAGTGAGAGCCAGACTAAAAGTGTCCAGACAGGAGCGAGACGCATCCAAATCAGAAGGGGGAGAATAAGATAGGAAATCCCTAAAAGGATTAGATATTCTATTCTTGTGGCGGGTATTCCCATTCGTACAGCCATGGTGATTTTGTTGGCAGCTTTGTCAACATCAATATCGCGCAGATTATTGACTACGAGGATATTCACGATCAGCAAGCCAATGGGGACAGACATCCACCACGCGGCGAGGGAAGTTTTTAGCGCTTGTACATAATATGTCCCGACTACTGCTGCAACACCAAAATAGAGAAAAACGAAAATATCGCCCAATCCTTTGTCACTGATGGGGCCGGTATAAGCAATTGCGGCGAGGATGGCGGTTAGTCCGATCAGTAAAATTGCCCAGCCCGCGACGGTGATCAGATATACACCGATGAGAGCGGCGAGCGCAAAGGTGATCCACATCCCCGTTTGAACTTCTTTAGGTGTGAGCAGCCCCGCTTGCGTGACACGCATGGGACCAAGCCGTTCTTTGCTTTCAGCACCACGAAGATAGTCATAGACATCATTGGCGAGATTGCTGCCAATTTGGAGCAGTATCGCGCCAATGAAAGCGGCTAAAGCTGGAAAAAAGGAAAATACACCATCGTAATAGGCGAGGGCTGTACCGGTGATAACACCCGCACCAGCCGCAGGGAGTGTTTTGGGGCGAATGGCGAGAAGCCAGATTTGGGTTTTGCTGAGATTTTGAGGGGTTTCTGTCATAAGAGAAAGAAACCGCCAAGACGCGGAAAGCGCAAAGGAAAACTTTATAGAGCTTGGCGTTCTTCACGTCTTGGCGGTTAGAAAACTAAGGGATTAGCGCAACTCGGTCAATATATCTTCAAGTTCTTTTGGCAAAGGGGCTTCAAAGGTACGCGGTTCAGATTCGTTTGGCAGCATAATCGTCAAACGGGCAGCGTGCAAAAACTGACGGGGAACCTTCACCTTTTGCCTTCGGCGACCGTATAAAGTATCACCGACAACGGGTGCGCCAACAAAGGCACAGTGCAAACGGATTTGGTGTGTACGCCCTGTTAGGATAGAAACTTCGAGAAAAGTATGCTCAGGGAAAGTTTCGAGGGTTTTATACTCGCTGATTGCCTCGCGTCCTTTTCCGGGCGAAAGAACGGCCATTTTCTTACGGTGGGCAGGGTCGCGTCCAATTGGGGCTTCGACTCGTCCCGTTGGGGTAGGAGGGACACCATCGACCAATGCAAAATAACTCTTTTTTACGGAGCGCGCCACAAATTGCTCTTGCAGCCATTGCATAGCAGCATCGTTTTTCGCCATGATAATGATGCCTGAAGTATCCTTGTCGAGTCGATGCACAACGCCCGGGCGAATTTCTCCGCCGATGCCTTCCATTTCTGGGGCGTGGGCGAGCGCGGCGTGGACGAGTGTTCCCGTTAAGTGTCCAGCGGAGGGGTGAACGACCATATCGGCGGCTTTATTGATAACTAACACATCGTCGTTCTCGAAGAGAATATCGAGGGGGATATTTTCCGGGACTAGTTCAGTTTTTTGAGTGACGGGAATACGAAGAGTAATGAGCGTGCCTTGTGAGAGCTTCAAGCCGTTTTTTTTGGCAATTTTGCCATTAACGGTGACCATTTCTTTTGCGATGAGGCCCTGCAAACGTGTACGAGTAAATTCGGGCAATTCTTCGACGAGAAAATGATCGAGACGGGCTTCTTTTTTATCGGTATATTCCAATTCGACTAATCTATCGTCCATTAAACGGGATCCTCTGTCCCCAAGGGCGATTCCATTTCCAATTCGTTTTCGGAAGCGCTCTTCTTTTGGGCTTGCTCACGTTTCTCCATTATCCAGATGCCGAGCAGCATGACCCCTGTCCCGACGCTGATACTGGCATCCGCTACATTGAAAACGGCGAAATTGCCGACAGAGATCCAATCAGTGACAACCCCTTCGAAAAGCAGGCGGTCGGTGAGATTGCCAATGGCTCCGCCTAATTGCATGGCGAGGGCGAGACGCAGAAACCAGTCTCCTGGCTCGATCTCGCGATAAAACCAGATGATGGCAATAGAGACAAAAAATGCGAGTATGGTGAAAACTTGTGGTATATCCTGGAAGAGACCAAATGCTGCGCCGTTATTGTGCCAGTGAACGATGCGCATATATTCCCCAAGGTGTGCCCAATTATCGGGCAGCCATGTGCCGCCAGAGGGGATGTTGCTGCGAACAAGATGTTTTGTCCATTGGTCGAGGGCAATGATGATGCCCGCGACGATGAAAAGGAATGAATAATTTCGTGAAACTTTCAAGTTTTTCTCCTGAATTTTATTTGTGTGTTCGTCTATTTGACCAAACGCCCCTTATTCTACCCCAAAGCTGAAAAAAGCATTTTTATCCCGCCAAGTAAAAGGATGGCAGCCAGCACTTGCCGAATAATTGGGTCTGGCAATTTTCGGCTGCCGTATTCTGCGCCTATCCAGCCGCCAAAAATGACGGCTATACTCCAGTAGACAATTTCTGAGGGCAAACTAAAAGTATTGCTCCAGTAGCCGGCAAGACCAGAAATTGAATTAGTCAAGACGAAAACAGTTGCAATCCCTGCGGTCTCTTTGGTCGTTGCCCAACCGGTCAGCAAGATGAGGGGGCTAAGAAAAATTGCACCGCCAACGCCTGTAATACCGGCGATAAACCCGATGATCGCACCGCTAAAGAGAGCCGCCCAAAGCGGTGGCGGCAAAATGTTTTTTTCTTCTACTATACGCGCTGTGGTAAAGAGGCGAGTCGCTGCGTAGAGTAGTAATATGCCGACGATGCCTTTGTAGATATCTCCGTTAAGATTTAAGCGTCCACCTAGAAAAGCAAAGGGAATCGAGGTAATTGCAAAAGGCCAAAAGAGTTTCCATGAGAAATATCCAGCGCGGGAATATTTATAAGTCCCGATCGTTGTGACGAGGATATTCAGCGCAAGAGCGGTTGGTTTCATCACATTGGGGTCAACGTTAAAGAGTCCCATTAAGGCGAGGTAACCTGAGCCGCCGCCGAGTCCGACAGAGGCATAAAGAAGGGCGATAAGAAAGATGAGAAAGGGCATATGTTTTGTTTCTTTTTTTGATGAAATAAGAGCTAATTAAGAAATAGCTATCACGTGCAAAGAAATGTAGGTCAATTCTACTCCTAAAGTTGATAGAATATGAGCGGTTCAAAGCCTTAAATGCAAGTACTCAAATTCACAATCTTCTTGCCTTTTAATCAGATTTATGTTAAAACTAGCAAAAGTCAGACGACTATCCACTGGTGAAGCTATTTATGATGCTTGTGACCCGTTCGAAATCCATTGTTGAGCAAGTGAACGAAGTTCTCCGCGAGAGAATTCGTAATGCAACTTACGCCCCAGGGCTTCGTTTACCCTCCGAGAATGGCTTGGCGGAGGAATTTGGGGTCAGCCGAGCAACAATTCGCACGGTTTTAGCAAAACTATCAGTTGAAGGTCTGATATTAAGACGACAAGGGGATGGCACTTATGTTAATGAACGGATTCTTGAAGTAAATACACATCTCGGCGGGTTATGGGACTTTAGCCGCCTTATTGAAAGCAGCGGTTTTTCCTCTTCTATTAAAGCCTTATCCTTGCAAGAAACTACAGCCACTGAAGAAGATGCACGTATATTGGCCATAAAAGCCGGAGATAAACTTTTATGGATGAAGCGTCTTTTTTTAGCGGACGAGAAACCTGTTATTTTGGCAAATAATTTTATTCCATGCTCGTTTCTTAATTGCCCTGTTGAAGAAATCAACGGGCAATTACATATTCGTGAAATTTTACAGCGGTATTTTCAACAAAGAATTTCTTTTGCTGTTACAGAAATTTCTTCAAGCAATAGCAAAGAATCTTTTAACGAGCTAGGAAATGAACTGTCATTAAATTTGAAAATGACCTTTTATAGTGAAGAAAATCAGCCTTTAGCTTTGGGCAACAGTTATTTTAACGACACTTTTTTGCGTCTACGCTTAGTACAAGCGTGGGCGTAAGAAGAACTTTTTGAAAACTACTCGTTTTTGAAAAGGTATTCGGAGGAGGCACCACTTACCCATGCGATCTAGACTAAATTCTTTATTTGATGCGCTCTTGCCCGTTTTGGCAACTCTTGCTGCACTTGCGGTAGGAGCAGTGATGCTGATTATTTTGCGTGTCAGCCCTGTTGAGGCCTATGGTGCGCTTTGGGAAGGTGCCTTTGGTAGCACCAATGCGATAGCTGAAACTCTTGTCAAGTCGGTTCCGCTTCTATTGGTTGGCTTAGGCATATGTATTGCCTTCCGTGCCAGTGTAATTAATATCGGTGCTGAAGGGCAAATGATTATTGGCGGCCTCCTAGCTACGCAAATAGGAATCGTTTTCACTGATTTACCAGGCTGGCTCGTAATCGTGATGGCAATTTTTGCTGGTTTTCTAGGTGGCGCGATTTGGGGCGGTATTCCTGGTGCGCTCAAAGCTTATTTCAATGTGAACGAAATTTTGAGTACGGTAATGATGAATGCTATCGCCGTGCAGATTATGAATTTCATGTTGCGTGGACCGATGATTGACCCCGTGCAATTGGAAAAAGCCTCTAAAATCCCACAGACGGCTCGCTTAGCCGAAGCTTTTCGTTTGCCGCGTTTGGCGCCCACTCGTTTGCATCTTGGATTTATTATTGCAATCGCTTTGGCTATTTTGGTATATATCCTTTTATGGCGAACAACTTTGGGATATAGAATTCGCGCTGTTGGGCAAAACCCACACGCCTCACGTTACGGTGGTATCCGCGTACGCAGACGCATTGTAACCGCCCTCCTTTTAAGTGGGGCTTTGGCTGGAATTGCTGGTGCTATTCAAGTTTATGGCGTGAATTACAGGATGATAACAGATGGCTCCTCTACAGGCTTTACAGGTGGGGCGGGCTTTAATGGAATCGTAGCAGCGTTATTTGGGCAATTACATCCGATTGGAACAATCCCGGCTTCAATTTTCTTTGGGGCGTTGTTGGTTGGGGCAAATAAAATGCAACGTGCTGTACAAATCCCCTCGGCGTTGATTGGTGCCTTGAACGGGCTTGTCGTTATTTTTGTTGTTGGGAGCGAAATATGGCGCAGAAAACGACAAAAAGTGCGTCTTTCTGCTGAAGACAGTGAAGATGAAAACAAATCTCCGCCATTAGAACCAGATACAAGCACAGACATACCTGAGGAGGTGATAGCATGAGTCCTGAACTCGTTATTGTCGGTATTCTAACTTCGGGTATTCGTTTAGCTACGCCCTATCTTTACGCCGCTATTGGTGAAGCCTTTAGTCAGCGGAGTGGTGTTCTTAATCTTGGTGTAGATGGTCAAATGTTGCTTGGCGCATTCGCCGCATTTTATGTTACTTATACAACTGGTAATCTTTGGTTAGGGCTTTTGGCCGCTGTCATCGTTGGTGCGTTGATGGGCTTAGCAATGGCATTTGTTTCTGTCAACCTGCAGGCCGAGCAGGGGATTAGCGGTATCGGATTCTATCTTTTTGGCTTGGGGATGAGCGAATTGCTTTTTAAAATGTTGGTCGGGACAGTGAAAACGGTATCGGGTTTCCAACCGGTAGCTATTCCTGTATTGAGTAAAATCCCCTTTATTGGAAAAGTTTTTTTCGAACAAAGCATTATGGTTTATGGCGCATTTTTACTCGTGCCTATTGCTTGGTTTGTGCTTAATAAAACAACACTAGGATTAAAAATTCGCTCGGTTGGAGAAAACCCAGAAGCGGCAGATTCGCTTGGCGTAAGTGTAGCACGCGTTCGCTATTTTACTGTTACCCTAGGCGGTATTTTATCTGGCGTTGCAGGCGCGTCCATGTCAATTTCTTTGTTGAATCTCTTTCAAGAAAATATGACAAGCGGACTTGGCTTTATCGCAGTTGCTCTTGTTTACTTTGGTGCATGGCGAGCATGGGGCGTTTTGGCTGGAGCTTTGCTCTTTAGTCTTGTTAATGCTTCACAATTGTGGATGAAAGTATTAGAGGTGCCTATTAATTCAGAACTTGCTTCAACCTTGCCTTATATTTTGACGATTATAGTATTAGCAATGACTGCCTCACGGGTGCGATCACCCTCTGCGCTAACGAAGCCTTTTGATCGAGGGGATTGAGGCGTAAAAGGTGTAGCATAAAAGCTATAAACAGCAACCAAGCTGAAAACAAGTCCGTACCGCATTTTATTCCCAAAAAGGAGGTGGTTTGCTCAAATCTGGCTTGTATTTGTCTAACGTATTCAACGATTTCTAGGAGAAGAAAATGAAAAAACTGTTATTTGTTTTGGTACTAATATTTGCCTTGGTACTCACCGCTTGTGGCGGCGCACCTGTAGAAGAGATGCCCGCAGAAGAAGCACCCGCAGAAGAAGCTGTTGCCGAAGAATCTCCCGCCGAAGAAGCTCCTGCTACTGAAGAACCTGTCGAAGAAATGGCAGAACCCTTCAAAGTTGCTGTTATTATGCCTAGCTCTATCACCGACTTGGCTTTCAGCCAGAGCATCTTCGATGCTTTGCTCTCCATCCAAGAAGAAATGGGCGGAGAAGAAGCAATGGAAATTGCTTACTCTGAAGGTATGTTCAAAGTAGATGATGCTGCCGCTGCAATTCGTGATTACGCCGCAGAAGGTTATGATCTAGTTGTTGCACATGGCTCACAATATGGCTCATCTTTACAAGAAATTGCTCCTGATTTCCCCGAAACAGCTTTTGCTTGGGGAACAACTCTGGAAACCTATGGTGAACCAAATATTTCCGCTTATGATGCCAACTCTCACGAGGGCGGCTATGTAAATGGCGTACTTGCCGCCACCGTCTCAGAAAGTGGCGTAATTGGTGTTGTAGGACCCATCGAAGTTGGTGATGCCGCTCTTTATGTTAAAGGCTTCATCGCCGGGGCAGAATCAGTCAACCCTGACGTAGACGTAAAAGTCATCTGGACAGGTTCTTTCGGCGACACAGGCTTAGGCACTGAAGCTGGCAACACACATATTGCCGCAGGCGCAGATGTGCTCACAGGAACCGCTCAAATGGTTACCGGCGCAATTGGCTTGACGCAAGAACAAGGCTTAGCTTGGTTCGGCACACAATCTGCTCAAACCTCTGTTGGTCCTGATTCTGTTGTAGCCAGCCAGGTTTATAACTGGACAGGTCCCCTCAAAGAAATTATTGCTGGTACTCAAGAAGGTGATTTTGGTGGCGAAGCCTACACAATCACGCTTGAGAACGGTGGTCTTGTAATGGATTACAATAGCAACTATGCTCTTTCAGACGAAGCAAAAGCCGCCGCAGATGCAGCAGTCGCTGGCATCATTGATGGCTCCCTTGTTATCCCCGTAGAATAAGTTTCTAATAAAGCTGACAGGTTCCAAACCTGTCAGCTTTTCTCAAAAGGATATAAATTCCGGTTTATATCCTTTTGAGAAAAAACAATGCGGATCGGATGCATCCGCCCCGCACGTAACATTAACTTGCCACCCTTTAATGAAAATTAGTTTGAAGAAAAACAAATTCCGTTAAATAGGACAAATCAATGACCGAAAATAAACTCCCCTCAGGACACACCCGAATCGACTCCCTCGAAATGCGCGGAATCACCAAACGTTTCCCCGGCGTTCTTGCCAACGACAAAGTGGATTTTGACGTCCGCTCTGGCGAAGTGCATGCCCTCTTAGGAGAAAACGGTGCAGGGAAAAGCACCTTAATGAAGGTCCTCTACGGTATGTATGGACCAGAAGAAGGCGATATTTTCCTAAATGGAAAGAAAATCACCATTGATTCCCCAACTGACTCCATCAATCATGGCATCGGGATGATCCATCAGCATTTCATGCTCGTGGAGACTCTCACAGTTGCAGAAAATGTTGCCTTGGGGCTTCCCTCCTCGCGCGGATTTTTGACCGATCTCGATAAAGTTTCTGAACGGATATTAGAACTCGCCGACATCTACGGCTTAAAAATTGACCCGGATGCCTATATTTGGCAACTCTCTGTCGGGCAACAACAACGCGTGGAAATTATTAAGGCACTCTATCGTGGAGCCGCTTTGCTTATTCTCGATGAGCCTACGGCTGTGCTTACGCCCCAGGAAGTGGATGAATTCTTTGTCATCATGCGCCAAATGGTCGCCGATGGGCATGGACTTATCTTCATCTCGCATAAATTGCACGAAATTATGGATATATGTGACCGCGTTACCGTTTTGCGTGATGGTGCGAAAATTGGTACAAAAACCATTGCTGATATTACAAAGTCAGAACTCGCAAATTGGATGGTCGGACGCGAAGTCATCATGACCCGTGAGCTTGATGATGTTGAGCGTGGTAAACCTCGCTTAAGTCTTGAAAATATTTCCTGCGATAGTGATCGAGGAACGCCTGCTTTACGCAGTGTTTCTCTCGATGTTCATGCAGGAGAGATTTTGGGCTTGGCAGGAATTTCTGGGAACGGACAACGTGAATTAGCGGAATCAATTACGGGGCTGCGTGAGGTCACGAACGGCAAGGTAATTCTCGAAGGCGAAGATGTTACAAACTTCCGCCCAGGTGACGTGACCGAGCGGATGCTATCCTATGTCCCCGAAGAACGCATGAAAGATGGCATGATCAAGGATTTCTCCATATCTGAGAATATGGTTTTGCGTGAGCATCATATTAGTCCCTTTGCTGAAAAAGGTTTTCTCATGTTGAAAACCATTGCCGAGCATACTGACGATATGATACAAAAATTCCGTGTAAAAACACCCTCAAGAGAGACAAAGGCAGGCAGCCTTTCTGGCGGGAACATCCAAAAAGTTGTTTTGGCACGTGAGATTTCTCGTAATCCGCGGGTGCTTTTGGCAGCCCAGCCAACTCGTGGCTTGGATGTAGGCGCGACTGAGTATGTTCATGCCCAATTGCTTGAGCAACGAAAAAATGGCACTGCGATCATGATGGTTTCTGAAGACCTTGATGAGGTAATGGCACTCTCTGATCGAATTGCCGTTATTTGTGAAGGTGAAATTATGGGGATTGTGCCGCGTAACGAAGCCACCCCGCAAAAACTTGGCCTAATGATGGCAGGCGTTGTTCCTGAAGAAGAAGAGACAAGAACGACATCATTTACTTTATAGGAAGAGTTTTTCCTTGAAAATCTAAAGGCAATTGTTGCCCTGTTCTAAAAGAAAAAGATGCTTTGGTTCATACTATAGCCAAAGCATCTTTTTTCTTTTCATCGTAGAGAATCTAAAGATATAGAAAGGCTATTTTTCCTCAATTTCCTTTTTTACATAAAGCAGACTATCTTGCAATATAAATATGACTTCATTCCAAAAGTCATCAATATCATTGTAGATATAAAGTCGTTCTAGCTCGGAGCGGGCTGTGGCTAGATCGCCGAGATAGATATAGTCGAGAGAAAGATGCAAAATACTACATTTGCTGGTTTCATCCCACTCACCGTTTTCATAAGTTTCTGCTTTCGAAACTCTCTCTGCGTTTTTTGTATCTCTCAAAATATCTTCTGCATATTCTTGAGGGAAGTTTGGACTATTAGGGAGATAACTCTCTTTTTCGGCATCATACGACATGATAACTTTTACAAAAGGAGAACTGACAAAGGGACAATACTGGTAGGCAAAAATATCATCGGCTGTGATGAACTCGTAAATGCCATCCTCGTCGAGGTCTTTGAATTGCCCGCTAGCATTCGATTCCGGGGTTTTCAAGATCAGTGTTGGCGTTTCCCGGAGGCTATAAACATGGGTGCTGAAACAACAATGTGCGCCGCCTGAATAGCTTTCCGCGATCACTTCAGGGTAGCCATCTCCGTTAATATCTGTATTAGTTAGATGAGCGATTTCGACAGCCTGCTCTATCTTGATGCTTTCCATGCCCGTTTTTTCGATCAGAATAACATCTTCAAAGCCGGTTTCACTGTCGGTATGCCGCCAGTAGCGAATCCCGTAAGCGCCGATCAGGACTTCATTTTCCAGTCTATAGCTGCCGCCTGGGGATTGAGCTGGTGGCGGGACGGGTTTCTCTTCTTCTATTAAATCGTCGGGACTGATCTCAGGCGTTAGCGTAGGGATCGGCGTAGCTGTGTAGTTCGCAACTGCCGTTGCTGTTTGAGCGGCAGCTTCTGTTTGAGTTGCAAGGATGTCAGGAGTGGGGCTAAAAAGGAGGGCGAGGGCCGCTTGTGTTGAAATGACCGATTCTGTTTCAGCAGCAGATGTCAACATAGCGGGAGCAAGTGTTGGGGTCGGGGGCGAAACGGGCGCAAAAAGTCCACAGGCAAGACTGAAAAATATCAAAAAGGGTAGAAGTAGCTTTATGCGTCGCATCATCATTTATCTGCCCTGCCACCATTTGAATTTTTTCAAAACAGAACCGCCTAAAAATTCTCGAGCAAGCGAGTTTTCAGGAGCGAGGTCTGAGTCGAGAACCAGGAACCATTCTAAAAAGGCAAGCAGACGTTTGGCTTCTACATATTCGGCTGTGCCGTGTGGAACTTGGCGTAAGAGCGGCTCCGCGAAGGGTTTTAGCGCGGCTAATTCATAGGCTAGCGCTGAGTTGAACATAATGTCGGCATTTTCTTGATAGGGGAAAATATGCCGTTTTTCGCCACGGCGGACTGATTCCCAGCGCGAAATGGTCTCTTGGGCGGTATAGCCGCGCTCGCGAGCATCGCGCACAATACGGCGGATGAGCCGTGTATCGGTGGTTGAAACTCGGTTGTGGCGATCGAGATTGAGTTGTGTGAGCGCAGAAACATAAATACGAAAGGCTTGATCTCGCAGAGTCTCGGGAATCAAGCGCGGGTTCATCCCGTGAATACCTTCAAGAATGATCAGTTGCCCTTCCTTTAGTTGAATTTCTTCACCTTTTTCGCTCACACCGGTTTTAAAATTATAACGTGGCACCTGCACTCGTTCGCCGCGCGCCAATTTTTGTAGATGTTCCGCAAGCAAAGGTAAATTTAGGGCTTCAATCACTTCAAAATCGAGTTCACCTTTTTCATCGCGTGGCGTTTTTGCACGGTCTACAAAATAATTATCCAACTCAAGTGGAAAAGGGGAAATACCCCGTGCTAATAATTGCACTGTCAGGCGGCGTGAAAAGGTTGTTTTCCCGGAAGAAGAAGGCCCCGCGATTAAAATAAGGCGCAATTTATCGCGCTCTTCGGCGATTTGCCGTGCGACGGTGGCAATATGCATCTCGTGCAATGCCTCTGAAACCAGCACAATTTCTTGCGCGCGCCCGGCCACGATCGCCTTATTTAACGCACCGACATTATCAATGCCTAGCTTTGTCATCCAATTACCGTATCGTCGAAAAGCGCTCAGCAATTGGGGGTAGTCTCCCATTGGCAACAACTCTGTTGGCGCATGTCGACGCGGAAAACGCAAAACAAAACCGCCATTGCTCTCTTGCAGATCGAACCATTGCAAATAGCCGGTTGAAGGCACCATATAGCCGTGATGATAATCCATATAATCATCAAGTCTATACAAGGTTAGATAATCTTTTTTGCGATGTGTCAAAAGGGCGATTTTGTCTGGATGCCCTAGCGACTCAAAATGTTGGATAGCCTCCTCAAGCGGAATCTCTTCCCGGACAAAGGCCGAATCGCTCTTGACTTCAGCTTGCATCCGTTGATTGAGCATCTCTATTTCCCCAGCAGATAACATTTCTCGTCCGCGCACCTGACAATAATATCCCCCCGAACCAACAGAGTGATCAATGGTCAACTTCCCCTTCGGGAAGAGTTGCTGGAAAGCAAATTCAAGCAAAAAGGTCAGCGAACGTCTATAAATGCGTGCCCCATCTGCTGTGTTAGTGGTAACGGGGCGGAGCGTTGATTCGCGTTCAATCTTGTAGTGCATTTCTCGCAAATCGCCATTAACGATTGCTGCGACAATAGGTGCGTTAGAGTTATGGTCGAGTGCCTTGATAAAGTCTTCTATGCTTGCTCCGCGGGGACCACATAAGGTATGCCCATCAGAGAGATGAACTTCGATATTTTCGTTGGGTTCTGTGATCTTGATCTTGTTCATAATTTTTTCCGTATTAGACTTGCCCTAATAATTTATCAACTTTCTTTGCGTAATCTTCAAGCGGGATCTCAGCGTTTGTCATCGCCAGCAAGGTGTAATTTAACAATGCATTGATCGGAGTCGGTACTTTTGCATTCTTTCCTGCGCGAACAACAGCACCGTTGAGATAATCCACTTCCGATTTGCCGCGTCCAGAGTGAAGGTCTATATGGAAAGAGGGCATTTTCCCACCACGTCCACCGCCTAGTTTTTTTGCGGCAAGCGGTCGCAGCCAGACAGGCCCCTTTGCTGCGAGAGCTAACGCTTTGACAGGGGTGCCTGGCAAATTAACAACGCCTATACTTTGCGCATCCATCACATCGAGGGTTTCGTGGAGCATTTTCATTTCGAAGGCGTAGATGTCGTTGCTGGCAAAAAGCTCGGCAGGAGACATATCAAGAATAGCGGATGTGGCGTTGCCAACTAGATTGGTGAGCATTTTTGACCATTTCATATCGGCTGCGCGTTCGTAGAGTTTCGCGTTTAAGAATGCGGCGTTCATTGCTTTGGCTAATCTCTCGGCAATGGGATGTTCATTAGCAATGCCAATGCCGCGTAGCTTTTCGAGCACAATATCGCCGGCATCACGCCGCCCAATAGCGGATGTGACAGTGCCTGCAATTACATTTTCTGGCCCGAGAATTTCGGCGATGGCAGGTTCGTTATCCACGCCGTTTTGGAGACAAAGAACGGGAGGCATTTTCTCAGCGAGAGGGGCTATCCCCTCGAGAGCGGATTCAGTATCGTAGGATTTCAGGGCGAAGAGGGCGATGTCGAAAGGACCATAGTCGAGGGCTTTTTCAAGGGAGTCGGCAAAAACCAGATCAGCGGCGGGGATCAAATCCGTTGCGGAGGTGTTGCGCCGCGAATCTAAACTGAGATCAAGCCGAAGTCCATGAGCGTTTAACGTTTCGGCGATGTTGGGGCGTTCGACAAAGATGACTTCGTGTCCATCCAGTGCGAGGCTCCCGCCTATATAGGTTCCAATTGCCCCTGCCCCAAAAGACAGGATTTTTAGCGGGGGATTACTCATCTTCTCTCCAGTGATTTTTGTCATTTAGCCCCTCGATATACCAACGATGCGAGCGCGCGACATAGGTTGCGCTGGCGAAGGCTGTGTTTCCAAAACGGAATTGTGCGCCCTGATAATTGGCTTGAGGGACAACGCCCACGATGGCCTTCATGGTGAAGTTGAGCATTGCGCCATGTGAAATGATCAGATAGCGACCTGGCGGACGTAGGAGTAAGGATTGCAGGGCGTGCCCGGCGCGAAGGAAAAGTTCCCAATCGCCTTCGCCGTTTCCCGCAAAAATTTGATAAGGGTTTTTGAAGTGGGGCTGAGGTAATAATTTGCGCCCTTCTTGGTGTTTCATGCCGGTTACTTCGCCATTGTGGCGCTCCATCCAGATCGGGTCAAACTCGTCGATGGGGATATTGAGCGTTTTTGTGATGATCTCTGCTGTTTCACGGGTGCGACTAAGTGGCGAGGAAATGACGTAGTTGAATTCTTTTTTTTCTTCTACCCAGCGAGCGGCGAGAGCTTGTGCTTGTTCTTTGCCGCGTTCTGTGAGGGGGAAGTCGCCTTGCCCTTGAAAATAGCCTTCGGCATTGCCTGTAGATTCGGCGTGACGTAGGAATGTGATTTTGTGGTATTTATCTTTTCTTGACATAGGGAGCTATTTTATCAGCTTTTAGGCTTTAGGTTTCAGCCATTAGACTTCCTTTTTATCGTGGTAAACTGCGAAGAGTTTTGTAAAGTGATGGGTGAGGAGTGATTTTGACTTCTCGCTCATGTACACAGTATGCCCCCTCTGTCCTTCGGACATCTTCCCCAAATTCCACGTTCTTGGAATTTGGGGAAGAGTGAAATAACAATATTTCTTTTGAAAGGGTATCCTTTTTCTCTATCCCCCTAAATGCAAAGCATTTGGGGGGCTGCCCCAGCGAAGCGAGGGGCAGGGGGGCTGAACGTCAGCTTAAAAACATAACTGCGTAACATCAGTTACTCATCAATCTTTGAGGAAAAAAATGATCTGGTTAATTTTATCGGTAGTGCTTTGGGGACTTATTCATTCCATTATGGCTTCATTGAAGTTCAAAGCCACGCTTGAGAAAATGCTCGGCGTGCAAACGATGCGTTTTTATCGGCTTTTCTATAATATCTTTTCGGCGATCAGCTTCTTGCCTATTCTCTGGTTGATGCGCGTTTTGCCTGATCGCACGCTTTACCAAATCTCCGCCCCGTGGATGTATGCGATGCTCTTCGGGCAATTTCTTGCCCTTATTGCTTTGATCGTCGGCTTGCTGCATACGGATATTTGGGAATTTGCGGGTTTACGTCAATTGGTTGCGCCGCCACATCTTAAAAAGGGGAAATTGGTGGTGAACGGGTTATACAAACATATGCGCCATCCGCTCTATACTTTTGGCTTACTTTTCATTTGGTTGACTCCCGTTATGACGGTCAATATGCTCGTCATGTATATTTCAGCGACGGTTTATACCGTTGTCGGAGCTTATTTTGAAGAGCGAAAATTATGCCGTGAGTTTGGGGATGCCTATGCAGAGTATCAGGCGAGAACGCCGATGTTGGTGCCGAGAATTCGTAAAGCATAATGCGTATTGCGTAAGATGTGCAAGGTATAATTCTCAAACAGGATTGTTTATATAAAATTGCATTCCCATAAATGGAGGGAATATGACCGCACCGCAGATCATCATCGACTTGGTTGAACGCTTTGAGCAGAACAAAGCTGATTATCGGGCAGGGAAATATAACGAGACGCAGTTGCGGCGTGAATTTTTAGACCCCTTTTTCAAAGCCCTCGGCTGGGATGTCGATAACGAGCAGAGTTACGCCGAAGCCTATAAGGATGTGGTTCATGAGGCAGCGGTGAAGGTGGGCGAAGCGACAAAAGCACCTGATTATGCCTTCCGTATTGGGGGAACGCGCAAGTTTTTTGTCGAGGCAAAGAAACCCTCCGTCAATATCAAAGATGATATTTCACCCGCTTTTCAAACACGGCGTTATGCCTGGTCGGCGAAGTTGCCTTTGAGCGTACTAAGCGATTTTGAAGAGTTTGCCGTTTACGATTGCCGCGTGAAGCCCCTTAAAAACGATAAGGCTTCTGTAGCACGAGTGATGTATTTTACCTATCAAGATTATCTTGAAAAATGGGATGAGATCGCTGCCATCTTTTCGCGTGATGCCGTTTTGAAAGGCTCTTTTGACCAATATGCCACATCAAAAAAGAAGAAGCGTGGCACAGCGGAAGTGGACGATGCTTTTCTGGAAGAAATTGAGCGTTGGCGAGAGCTTTTGGCGCGTAATATCGCCTTGCGTAACAAAAATGCACTTTCGCCACGTGAGTTAAATGAAGCCGTGCAGTTGACGATTGACCGGATTATCTTTTTGCGGATCGCCGAAGGGCGTGGCGTGGAAGTTTATGGACAGTTGCAGGAAATGGCTGCGCCCCCACCCAGCCTCCCCCAAATGCGACGTGAAGATGTCGAATTTAGGGGAGGAGTATACAGCCGCTTATGCGATTTATTCCGTAAAGCGGATACGCGCTACAACTCTGGCTTATTCCATTTTAAAGAAGAGAAGGGCGTTAGCGGACACCCCGACACCTTCACTTTATCTTTGAGTATTGATGATAAGGTTTTGCAGGATATTTTAGAAAACCTTTATTACCCTGAAAGCCCCTATGTTTTCTCGGAGATCCCTTCTGATATTTTAGGGCAAGTCTATGAGCGTTTTCTTGGCAAGGTGATCCGATTAACGCCAGGCGGACAGGCAAAAGTTGAAGAAAAACCGGAAGTGCGCAAAGCGGGCGGGGTCTATTACACGCCGACTTATATTGTGGACTATATCGTCGAGAATACGGTTGGGAAATTGCTCGAAGGCAAAACGCCGACTTCGGCATCCAAGTTGAAGATCGTTGACCCGGCCTGTGGGTCAGGGACGTTCCTGCTGGGCGCTTTCCAGCATCTGATCGATTGGCATTTGAGTTGGTATGTGGCAGACGGCACATCCAAATGGGCAAAAAAGAAGGTCATTTTTGAAGGGCGCGATGGCTGGCAATTAACGCTGGATGAAAAGAAGCGCATTTTGACGAATAATCTTTTCGGCGTGGATATTGATGCCCAAGCCGTAGAAGTGACCAAGCTCTCGCTTTTGCTGAAAGTGATCGAGAAACCCGGACAACTTGATTTGCTCGCTCAACGCATTTTGCCCGACCTGAGCGCGAATATAAAATGCGGCAATTCCTTGATCGGCTCGGATTATTATGACGATAAGCAAATGCCGCTTTTGCCCGATGAAGAGTTTTGGCGCGTGAATGCCTTTGATTGGCAGAAAGCCTTTAAGGATATTTTTACGGGCGGCGGTTTTGATGCGGTGATTGGGAATCCACCTTATATTCGCATTCAGGCGATGAAGGCATGGGCACCTGATGAAGTAGAGTTTTATAAGAGTAAATATCTCTCTGCAAAAAAAGGAAATTACGATATTTATGTGGTCTTTGTCGAAAAGGCATTGAAACTATTGAACACAAAAGGTCTTTTGGGCTTTATTTTGCCGCATAAATTTTTCAATGCGAAATATGGTGCAGGCGTACGAAAAATCCTTTCAGATGGAAAGCATCTTTCAAAGATTGTTCATTTTAGCGATCAGCAAGTTTTTGCGAATGCTACAACCTATACTTGTCTGCTTTTCTTGAATCAAAGTACGCAAAAGGAATTTGAATTTGAGAAAGTGGATGATTTGGCGGTATGGCAGCTTACTGCGATGGAGCAGAATCCTGTCGCACAGAATCCCGAATTCTTTAAGAATTCGGGATTCTCGGAGAGCGGTACGTTGACGGCAGAAAAGGCGACCGAAGATGAATGGAATTTTGTGGTTGGAAAAGGGGGCGTACTTTTTGAATCTCTATCACAATTCTCCACGAAATTGGAAAATGTTGCTGCTCGAATTTTTCAAGGTATTAAGACTAGTGCGGATAAAATTTATATAGTCGAAAAAATCGAAGAAACTGCAGACAAAGTGAAAGTATTCTCTAAAGAAAAAAACGTTTCTTTCTGGATGGAAAAAAGTTTATTACATCCTCTAGTAAAAGGAGGAAATAGCAAACGCTATAATTTAACAGATACAAAACGATTGTTATTGTTTCCTTATCAAAAAAACAAAAAGGATAATGGATATCATTTAATCCTAGATACAGAGTTTGAAGAGAAATATCCTTTGATTTGGAAATACCTTTTAGACAATAAAACATATTTGGAAAATCGAGAACGTGGAAGAATGAAAGGAAAGCATTGGTATGCATATATTTATCCAAAAAACTTTAACGTCATGCCATTGCCCAAGATATTTGTTCCAGATATAGCTCCTAAATCATCTTTTTCATTAGATAAAACGGGCGAATATTACTTTACAGGTGGAGCAGCAGGAGGGTACGGAATTTTAATAGCAGAAAATTATTCACGAGAGTATGTTTTAGGCTTGCTTAATAGCAAATTGCTAGAATGGTACTTGCAACAATTTTCGACATCAATGCGCGGCGGCTGGTATAGCTATGAAGCTCGCTATATACGAAAACTCCCCGTTCGCACGATCAACTTCGACGACCCCGCCGAAACCGCGCAGCACGCCGAAATGGTCGCCCTCGTCGAGCGGATGCTCGCGTTGCATGAGCAAAAGCCCCAATCCCCGCGTGAGAAGGAAATGTTGCAACGCCAGATCGAAATGACAGATGCGACGATAGACAGACTCGTTTATCAGCTTTATGGGCTGACGGAGGAAGAGATTGGGATTGTGGAGGGGTGATGACTTAGTTTGCCCCCCTGCCCCCCAAATAATCTACGATGTATTTGGGGGGTAAGCAGCTATCGCTTTTCAATCCCGCGAACCATTCTTGGAGATATCTATCTTCTGGTTCTCTTCAATTAATCCAAAATATATTTACTTCCTGATTTCGTTCCCTCAAATAACCCGGAGGATATTTGCTTCCTAATTTCGTTCCCCCAAATAATCCGAAGGATATTTGGGGGTTAGGGGGCAGAAAAGAGAAACCACTATGCCGAGACCAAATCGCACTACATCCAAAACGATGCACAGAGCAGCAGAACTACGCAAAGAAATGACACCTGCCGAACACAAACTTTGGTCTGCGTTGAGCGGAAAACAACTCGGTGTAAAGTTCAGGAAACAGCACGCCCTTGGGCCCTACATCACCGATTTTTGCTGCATCAAAGAAAAACTCATCATCGAAGTCGATGGCTCTCAGCATCTTGACCAAGAAGATTACGATGCAGAACGCAGCGCATATTTTGCATCACGTGGCTATCGCGTTTTACGGTTTTGGAATAACCAAGTCTCGCAAGATCTAAACGGCGTGGTCATTGCCATTCAGGATGCGCTTGCTAAGTAACTTGAGTTATGCTTAGCCATTTTCGTACGGACTGAAGTCCTGCCTCAGCTCTTGAAAGCCCCCATGGGGCTAAAAACGTCTAGCCCACAGGGCTTCCATGTACTAAGGAAGGGCTTTTAGCCCGCGCGAGGCTTATCCATAACTCAGTTAAGTAGTTTTTGAAAACTCACTATCCCCAACAACAGTCGTAGACTTTAACTACCGTTCTCCCCCAAAAATACGTTGAAGACTATTTATCCATCGTTCTCCCCCCAAAATACGTCGAAAACTATTTGTCCATCGCTCTCCCCCCAAAATACGTCGAAAACTATTTGTCCATCGCTCTCCCCCCAAAGTGCGTCGAAGATTATTTATCCATCGCTCTCCCCCAAAATACGTCGAAAACTATTTATCCATCGTTCTCCCCCCAAAATACGTCGAAAACTATTTGTCCATCGTTCTCCCCCCAAATATGTCGAAGACTATTTGGGGGGCAGGGGGGGGGCGTGCAGGGGACAGTAAGTGCTTCAAAATTAATGTTCCTATCACTTATTTCTCATCACATCCCTACTTCCCACCTTCCACATTCCGCCTTATAATCTTTCCCTATGACCACTACCTCCTATCCTCCTCCCTCTCGCAACGCAGATATCCTCACGCAAATCATCGCCGCGCTGATGGGCGGCTTTATCCTCTTTTTGGTAGCCCTTCTTGCCTGGACATTGGGCTATCAGCTTGTATACGCTGGGCGCATTTTTCCCGGTGTCTCTGTCGCAGGGGTAGATCTTTCTGGGATGACTCCCGCCGATGCATCAGTTACGCTCAATCAGCGGCTCAACTTCCCATATCAGGGACAAATTCTGATGCGCGACGGAGAACGCGTCTGGGCGGCTTCTCCGGCAGAGTTGGGCATGGTCTTCGATGCCTCCGCATCCGCGCGCTCAGCCTATGAGCTGGGGCGTTCTGGCGGTCTTTTTTCTGCCTTCGGCGACCAACTCGATTCCCGTCGACGTGGCGCAACATCTGAAGCCGTTATCATTTTCGATCAACATATCGCTTACGCTTATTTACAGCGGCTAGCCCTCGAAATAGATCAGCCCGCCGTCGAAGCAAATCTCGCTATTCAGGGCACAGAAGTTGTCGCCCAGCCTGGTCAGCTTGGACGTTTTCTAAATGTGGATGCTGGCCTTATCGCCCTCAGTTCTCAGCTTCAAACTTTTAGAGATGGGGAAGTTAATCTGATTGTGGATGAAATCCAGCCAAAATTATTGGATGTCTCCTCTCAAGCGGATGCCGCGCGTCAGATTTTGAGCGCGCCCTTAACCCTAAACTTGCCCGGTGCCACCGAAGCCGATCCCGGTCCCTGGACATTTGATGTCCAAACCCTCGCAAATATGCTCCTCGTCCGGCAAAAAGATGATGGAAACGGAATCAATTTAGAGGTCGCGCTCGATACGGGCGCATTAAACGAGATCCTGTTGGGGGTTGCCGAGCAAGTTGACCGTCCTGCCGAGAATGCCCGTTTTATCTTTAACGACGATACCCGTCAACTTGAAGTTTTGCGTTCCTCTATCGTTGGCCGTACAGTAGATATAGAATCCAGCCGCGCCTTTATCAATCAAAATATCTTAACGGGCGCACATCTGATCGATCTCCAAATCACGACTGAAGAGCCTGCCGTGCTCGCCACAGCGACCGCCGCTGAGTTGGGCATCACCGAGTTAGTACATGCTGAAACTTCCTATTTTTATGGCTCTAGCCCAGAGCGGAAACAAAATATAGCGACGGCGGCTGATGCTTTTGATGGTGTCATGATCGCTCCAGGCGAGACCTTTGCTATGGGCAGTGTGATGGGCGATATCAGCCTCGATAATGGCTACGCCGAAGCCCTTATCATTTATGGCGGACGGACAATAAAAGGCGTGGGCGGTGGCGTTTGTCAGGTTAGTACAACTTTATTCCGAAATGCCTTTTTTGCTGGTTTCCCGATCGAAGAACGGAACTCGCACGCCTACCGCGTATATTATTATGAACAGAATGTCTCTGGTAGCAAAGATTCAAATCTGGTTGGTTTAGATGCGACCGTTTACTTTCCGTTGGTTGATTTTAAGTTCACGAATGATACGCCCTATTGGCTTTTGATGGAAACTTATGTATATGAGAATAGTCTGGAGTGGAAATTCTATTCCACATCGGACGGGCGCACCGTAGATTGGACAACAACAGGCACGCAAAATGTTGTCGATGCACCTGCACCGCTTTTTGTTGAAAACGATGAGCTGGCAAAAAACGAAATCAAACAAGTTGATTGGTCTGCCGATGGCGCAGATGTTTCTATTAGCCGCACCGTTTATCAAAATGGCGCATTTTTCTTTGAGGATATCTTTAACACCCATTACGAACCCTGGCAAGCCGTCTGTGAATATGGACCCGACACAAATAACCCTGAAAAAAGGGCAAAGGATGAAGGGATTTGTCAGTGATCAGTATTCAGTGATCAGTATTCAGTGACCAGTAATCAGTGACCAGTAATCAGTGATCAGTGACCACTGAATAGCAGGAGAACAAGAATGGCGTATGTATCAAAGTTTCAAGATTTGATCGTTTATCAAAAGGCACGCGTCCATTGGCGGGCGATTTTTGAAATCACAAAATCTTTTCCAAAAGAAGAACGTTTTTCGCTTACCGACCAAATACGACGTTCATCTCGTTCTGTTGGTGCGCAAATCGCAGAGGCTTGGGGAAAACGTCGTTATCAAAAACACTTTCTAAGCAAATTGACAGATGCAGATAGCGAAGAACTGGAAACGCAACATTGGATTGGCGTAGCAAAAGACAGTGGATATATTTCAGATAAAGAAGCTCAAGAACTTTTATTACAAGCAGAAGAAATCGGTCGTCTTCTAGGCGGAATGATGAGAAAATCTGCAATGTTTTGTAACGCTTCAAAAATTAACGAAGTCCAAGCCGACTATTTTGAAGACGAGGCACTGACCACGACCACTGACCACTGAATACTGAATACCGACCACTGAACATGGTAAAATATCGCCTTGTACAAGGAGAAAAAATGATCAAAGAAGATTTACTCGAAATTTTACGTTGCCCCGCTTGTGTTCGAGAAAAAGAAGGGCTGCTCAAATTAGAAAAAGATAGCTGGCTTCTCTGCCAGGATTGTGAACGTAAATACCCGATCGTAGACGATATCCCCGTCATGCTTATTGACGAAGGCGATAAATGGGTGGATACTGCCGCAGACGCGCTCCCTGTTCCGCCACCTGAGCCCAAATAAAAATTTGAAAGAAGAGATTTACAACCTTCTAAGCGGTGACGAGAGCCTTGCTGAAACTGCGATGAAAAAGTTGATCGAAAGAGGCGCGGTAATTTTCCCTGTTTTGGTGGAATTGCTTGATTCGCCTGATCCAGATCATCGCTGGTGGGCACTCAGCACCGCTGCGCAAATTGAAGGTATAGATGCAGATTGGCTCATCGCAGCTTTGGGTGACGAATCCATCGAAGTGCAGCAAGCCGCAGCACTGGGATTAACGGAACATCATTACCCTAAGGCTGTTCCCGCGTTAATAAATAGCCTCTGCGCCTCGAATACGATGCTCGTTACCCTCGCGACAAATGCTCTCTCCTCTGCAGGAACAGATGCTGTTCCCGCATTGCTCGAATTTTTATCTACACCCCAAGCGCGAGATATCGCCCGTGTTGGTGCGATCCGCGCATTAGCCGAAATCGCAGACCGCCGTGCAATTCCCGCGCTCATGGCAGCCCTCGAAGAAGACTCTGCCCTTATCTCGCATTGGGCAGAATCGGGGCTTGAAAAATTGGGCCTTGACATGGTCTACATGAAATTGGACTAAAAAATGAATGAAAAGAAGTTTGACTTCAAAGAAATTCTCAAAAAACTCCCCTACGGGATGATCATCACTTGGCTAGTTGCAATAGCGATAGCCATTGGTGCCTTTACCTTTTTACGCAGTTTTGTTGCAAGTCTAGAAATGATCAACCTACCCGGTTTGGCAGTGGTAGATTCTCCCGATGCGACTCCTGCAGCCGGAGAGGCTCCCCAGCCAGAAGTTGCAGTCGAAGCCCCTGTATCTGACCTTCCGGCATCCTGGGATGGCGCAAGTCGTGTTAATATCCTTTTTTTGGGTTTAGATGCCCGAGATCTGGACGTTGATGCCCCTCGCTCAGACACAATGATCGTCTTTACCATTGATCCCCTCAGCAAAACAGCAGGAATGCTTTCCATTCCGCGTGATATGTGGGTGGATATTCCTGGTGGCTTCGGTTATGGGAAGATCAATACCGCATTTGCGCTTGGCGAACAGTATAAATTGCCCGGTGGAGGACCAGAACTAGCCGCCAAAACTGTAGAAAGATTTTTGGGTGTTCCTATTCACTACTACGGGCAGATAGATTTCAGTGCTTTTGAAGAAGCTATCGACGCTATGGGCGGGCTTTATATGTGTGTTGACCAAAAATTTAAAATCGACCCTATGGGGCCCAAACCCAAAGAACCCTTTGACAAAGGATGCTCTATTCGTCATGGATATCAGGTGTTGGCTTATGCTCGTGATCGTAAAACAACAGATGGTGGCGATGTAGACCGTGCGTTGCGCCAGCAACAAGTTATTCTTGCATTACGAGATCAAGTTCTTTCGCCAGAAAATTTCCCTACGATGGTGAAAATGGCTCCCGATATTTATAATGAAGCCTCACAGGGATTGAAAACCAACATGTCTTTTGAAGATATGTTGAAGCTTGCTACCTTGGCAACGCAAATTGACGTGAACCAGATCAAGCGTGGTGTTATTAACTACGATATGGGCATTCTCGATAGATCACCCGATGGTTTATCTATCCTAAAGCCTATTCCTGACCAGATCCGTGTTTTGCGGGATGATATTTTCACAACAAGTGGTGCGCTTAGCCCGAAAGCTGTAGGAGACTCGGTCACGCTTATGCAGGCGCAAGCCTCACGTGTAAATGTTCTTAACGGAGCCTATGGCATTGTCGAAGCCACAGAACTTGCTGCGCGCTCTCAAGTCTACTTCTCCTCACAGGGGATGAATGTGGTTGGTATCGGTAGCGCAGATAAATCTTATGACCACACGACCGTTGTGCTTCACAATGCTGACCTATACACCCTCCGCTATATCCTTGATCTTGTGCAGGCAAATAGCAATCAACAGGTTGTCTTCCGTTTTGACCCCGCCGCAGGCTCAGATGTAGATATTATGCTCGGTAATGATTGGGCATTGAATAACCCAATGCCATAAAGAATCAACACTTTATGAAATGAAAAATGCCATGTGTTTCAAAAGCACATGGCGTCTTTTTCTTTTAAGGGGGTAGTGGTCAAGTTATAAGTGATGCTCTCTCTGGATTTGCAATCCACGGCTTTTCCCAAGAAAACGGGGATTACAAATCCCCTCTGAGCGTTTTTCATCACTTACTTCTTCCCATTACTTTTTAAGGCTGCTCAAATCTTAATCTCATGCTGCCCCAATAATGATTTCCCTCATCATCTTGGCAGGGTGGTGCTCCCAGTCCAGAGATGGCAACGCTTCCTGCTTCAAGACGCAAAGAGTAGCTTTTATTTTCGTCCATCGCAAAATCGGCATAACCATTGCCTAGCTCAGGTTTTAGGCCGGTGAAAAAATGCTCTTCCTTTCCATCCCACTCGATGATGATTTCTGCTCCAGCGACCGCTTTTTTGGATGAATCGCTAACATACACCATCAGCAATCCCTCAGAGATATTAGTGCTACAAATTTCATCTTGTGTTGCCAGGATATAGGGCGCACCTGGCGTTAGGCTTGCTACCGTTGTGGCACGTGGGGTGCGCGTATTGATCGGGATGGGCGTTAGAGTCGCTGTCGCGGCCTCAGGCGTGGATGTGGTAGTCGGCGTGGGAGGCGTCCCTGTTTGGGTAGGTAGGGACGGTGTTTCTGTGTGAAAAGGGATGGGAGTATTTGTGACTTGGACTGTTGAAGATTCTCCTTTTAGAGCAGCAGCAAGAACAATAAGTGCTTCGAGCGATTCTGGAGATTTTCCGTTAGTGAGGGAACGTTCAGCTTGGCTCTCGAGGGCGGTTATTATATCGGGGTCGTTTAGGATTACGAGTCTTTCTTCGGCACGCTCAAGATCGCCAGTGGATGCATAAGCAGAGGCGATAAGAGCACGGTATCCATCTTTGAAATCGGTACGCAATAGAGATGGGGGGGCATCGGTAAGCTCTACAGGGGCAATAACCCATGATATAAGGAGACCAAGCCCAAGTCCAAGTATGATTCCGGCGAGCAGATGCCAGGAGTCGAGTATCTTTTTCATGGCATAGATTCCGATAAGGATGGCTGCCAAGCTCGCATCTCACTTAATAGCTTTTCTAATTTATCAACATTTTCTTGCGCGTAGCCACTGGTTTCGAGGCTTTCTTCAATTATTTCAACCGGAGATGCGCTGCTGACCAGTGCTAGGCGGTGAGCGGCGAGTTCGAGGTCTTTGTCGTTTTGATAACTTTCGGAAACCATTAGAATATAGTCGTTGCGATAGTCGGCATGAAGAGTGTTAGGGGCGAGGTCTGTATATTCGACAGGAGCGATACGCCAACCGTAAAATAGCCCGATAACGAGACCGAGCGCGGCTGCAAGGAGGGCTTGTATCCAACGAGACATAGTCTGAAATCCAAAGTTGAAATCTGTAAAAAAAATGCCTGAGCAGGAAATCGGCGGCACCCAGAGAGAGTTCCGTACCGTTGCTTCCTTTCGGACCTGGCGGGGTTGGGAGTCTTCCGCCGCGCCGAGCCTGCCCAGACCCTGAAAAGGATACCTGATGTGAGTATGTGTGTCAATGTGATGGTAATAATGTGGGGAAATTAGCGAATTATTTTCTTAAAACCTGAATTTCGGATAAGGGAATCTTGAGGACTTCGGACGAAAACAGCCACGGATTACACAAATTTGCACGGATTTTTAAAAGCTTTTTCTGTAACGTGTGCCCTTTAGGGTAAATCCGTGTAATCTGTGGCAAAAACGCAACTTTTAGCTTATCCGAAACTGAGTTTATGTGACAATCACCTGCAAAGACTAGCTCGCTATAAAATGATGCTGAATCTTGAGTTTGCGTACCCGTATTCCGATCCCGCCCAAACGTCCGCCCATTAGTCCCAAAATGATGCACATGATCACATCGGCAACGGTGGTTGCATGATAATAATAACTGGCAAGTAATTTGAAAATCACTAAAAACCAAATTAGAAAAAGATAAATTTTGTCGAGAGAAAGTGTGACTGCACGAATTTCTAAATTTGCTTGCATGGGCACAATATAGCTCATCAAAAAACCGATGGGAAGAAAGAGAAGGGTGATGAGCGCGACTTTCTCCCAGGTGAAATAACCTGCTGCAATGTCGTGGGAAAAGTAGAGGCTAAAAATAATTGAAAATTGGATGAGCAGAAAGGCGCGCAACCAAATCTTGTATTGACTTTTTTTCATCTCTCCACGTTTGGATTGGAGAAAGGCGAGCAAGGAAATTATCTTATTTTTCATGGAAAAGTATTTCGCTACATACTTGAATTTGTGCCTGCTTCTGACCAAGTTAGAGCTCTTCGGCGAAGGGCATCGAGGAACTATGTTTTAGATTGTATCACTCAAAAGAAGATGCAATGCCTTTTTATAGCGCATTGCATCTTCTTTTTTTTGAGCTAATTTTCTTTGTCTTTCTTATGCAGAAAGGCTCTTTTCTTGTGCTGAGGCTTCGTTCACTTTTACGCTACTTAGCGCGGCATAGATGAACATTCCCAGCCCAACGGCGAAGAGAACTCCACCGCCGATCATCATTTGCGTGTGGAAGTGGTCTGCCAGATTAACTCCGTCAAAAATATGAGTAGGCCCTGCCCACATTTGGACGCTAAGGAAAAGCATGCCCATGACGATGGCTGTCATACCGCCAGCAGCTGTTTTTCCATTGTCTCCGCCGTTTTCAAACCCGACCATTTGCTTGATCTTGGGAAAGCTGAATAGCAGGAAAATGATAAGAGTGAAAACTATGGCATAGACAATGAAATCGAGAGGCATAGATGAACCGCCCTCACGGAGAGCACGTGAAGTTGCCATATGGATGACACCAACGATCAGAGATGGGACTAGGACTATTAGAGAGTCGCGGTATGCATTTTCTTTGCCTCGAACCAGAGAGATGGTGGCACGAACGCCCATAATACCAAGAGCAACAAAGGCAAGAACATAGAGAATGTAGAGCCATTGGAATTGTGCAATGGCTTCCATGCCTTCATATTGTGTAGCGTCGAGCGCGACGCAGGTCGTCCCAACGCCACTGAGGAGGATTAGTGCAGATGTTAGCCCCATAAAAAGGATGCCGATGAAGCGTAGGAATTTTCCCATTTTATTCTCCTTGATTTTGTATTTGTTTGGTTAAAATGACATATTCATTGTACAGTATTGTGATAGCAAGCACGAATGACTTTTGTCTTAAAGGAGTAAAGAAAAAGCCTCCGAGATTTGATTGTAAATCTCGGAGGCTTTTAGAAACTAGGGGGAATCTTTCTATGCTGTTGCAAAGCCAAAAACGAAGGCGGCTGTCATCAGCAGGAGTAAGGCTGGGAGTACTGTTAGGATGGTGTCTTTTGACAGGATTGGCTTCCCCGATTTCAGGAAAGTGAGCAATAAGCCACCAACGCCGATCAGTGCACCGCCGATGCCGACCCATACAAATTCGTTTGGGGTTTTGCCCTGGATGCTGTAGATGATGGGAAGCAGGAAGATTATCATCCCCGAGACGCCGTGAACAAGAGCTATAGGGATAAAGGCTAATTTGCTCGTCATTTTGTAGCGGGAATAGATGACAAGCAGAAAACCGATAATAACGAAAATAGTGTAGATATTGCCCCAGCTTGGGAGATATTCATACACAAGACCAAGCGAAAGGCTGAGAGGAATAATGGTGGAGATTATGACAACGAGGGGGCTGTCGAGGATGTCAAAGCCGAGAATGATGAGGAGCAGGCCTGCCACGAGCAATACGCCGAAGGATACCGTATATGCTGACATAGCGAGCGTTCCGGTTCCATCTATCCCAACAGCAATTTGGTAGGCGGCGAGTAATCCTGTAATGAGAAGGAGAATGCGGTCGAGGATTGAAATCTTTTTCATAATGTTTTCTAACCTAGAACATGAGTAAGATCATTGCGCTGAGCATATAGAGAGATGCATATTTGAAAAGGCCGAAATTGACGGTTTCAGAGGGTTTTATGATGCTGGCAATGGCTAGGGTCAGTAAGCCACCAGAGAGAACAGCCATGAGCCTTAGGAAGCCCCAATCTGTGCCGATACCATAGGCTGCGAGACCAATAATAATTGCAGCGAGAATGCTGGAGATAGCGATGGTGTTGCGGGTGAAATTGTCGCCATAAGTGGATGGGAAGGTAGGTACACCCGCGTTTTTGTAGTCTTCGCGATAGCGCATGGAGAAGGTCAGGATATGGGTGGGGATCCAGAAAAGGATGGCAAACATAAGGGCGATGCCGATCCAATCAATGGTTCCTATACCGAGGGCGCGACCTGCGAGGATGGGCATCCCGCCCGAGATGCCGCCCCAAACGATAGACCAAGCGGTTTTGCGTTTAAGCCAAATGGTGTAGATGACAACATCAATGAAAAGGCCGCCAAAGATGATAAGGCCGTAGAGCGCATCCATTGCAACAGCAATTGCAACACCGATAATTGAAATAATAAGACCAAAGCGTAGGGCTTCAGTGGGATCAATTTTCCCTGAGGGAAGAGGGCGTTTTGCTGTGCGTGCCATTTTAGCGTCGATATCGCGGTCGTACCACATATTGAGAATTGTGCTGCCACTGATGGTCAGGAAGAGACTTAAGGCAAGCCCTAACATAGTGGGGCGTGTGGTGACGGGACAACGGGCACTCATATAGCCAGCGAGACCAGTTACCATGAGTAAAGCTGTTTGCAGGCTTTTAATTAGAGGCCAATAAAGGCGAAATTTGGATTTGATTTTGTTCATTGATTTGCTCCAACGCTTTTTGCAGAAAATGTGGGGAATTTAGACAAAGATGGGCGAGATTATAATCTCGCCCATCTTGATTGTCCATAGGTTATTGTGCGCAGCGGAAGCCGATTTCTGGGGCGTAGTGCGTTGGTCCCGCGCTGTTGAATTTCCAGACACGGAGGTCAACTTCGTAGGTGTAGAAACTGCCACCGCGCATATGGCGATAGTGTTGGTCAGCGTGATCGTCGCCCATCCACTGCCAGACGTTGCCGCCCATGTCGTAAAGGCCGTAGGGGCTAACGCTGTCATGGGTTTCGTACCCTTCGTAGGTTTGACCATTGTAGAAACCGACCGGGGTGGTGTTGCCCAGCTTGCCATACATCTTCTCAAAAAGATCAGCAGAAGAATAGTAATTGGCGTAATTACCGTGAATTTCTGTACCCCAGGCAAAGGGGCGGCCATGACCATTTTCTGTGATCTCTGTGCCACGAGCAGCCTTTTCCCATTCTACTTCGAGGGGTAGGCGGGTGTCGTAGTATTCACAATAGGCATTTGCACCGAACCAGGTAACCATTGTTACAGGGTGATTGCGGTAGGCATCCATTGTGGTGAAGATACCGTTCTCATAAGTCATGCGCAACCCATCTTCCATTGCAATGAAGAGTTGGTCGCCTTCTTCAATCTCTTCTTCGTGCTTATAAGCATCAAAGGGATCGCCTTCGTAATAGCCGCCAGCACCTTCTTTTTGAAGGGTAAGTTCTTCTGCAACTTTGAGATCAAATTCGCCAACGCTTATGTCACCAGATGCAATTGCTTCATTAAGGTAATTCGCATATTGTTCGACAGTGACATTCGTGATCATAATTTCGAATTCATCCACATAAGTCACATGGTCATGTTGACCGAAAAGGAAATCGCCCGCGGGGACAGTTGCCCACGCTTCTGTATCAACGCCTGTATCAACATAGGGGAGATCGTTAATTGCCCCAACATTAGGCGCTGGAGCGCAAGCTGTTGCCAGTAAGCCAATCAGGAGTAGGCTGAAGATCATTTTTTTCATTTGGACACCTCATCGAGGGTTGCCTGAATTTCGGCTAATTTTTGTTTTTGTGCTTCAAGGTCAGCTTTAGCATTGGCTTGTTTTTCTGCTGCGAACTCGTCGCTCCAAACGCCATCTTTTGCAAAGAGATCGATCAAACGCCAGCCCAAAAAGATTGCGAGCAAGACCAGTATCGCAGCCAAACCGAAATCCATGATGAGCATTGTGGTGTTGACCAAAGGCTGCTGTGCTGTATCGCTAACAAAGAGACGCTTCATCGAAAATACAGTCGCGGCACCAAAGGCAAGGTCAGAACCAATAATAATCGTCCAACCAGCCCATTTGCGAGCTTTTCCTTTGATACCAGAAAGATCCATGAAATAGAAGAGGATAATCGTGGCGATAATACCGGAAAGAATATGCCAATGTCCGGTTAAGGTGATACGTTCTTCACGATGGGGCCAAACACGGAAAATCTCTTCCAGTTTGATCGCCATGAAGATGCCCACACCGCTAACGGTGAAGTTCATGAAAACCATTTGCCAACCAGAGCCAAATTTGAAAGGATCGTCGGTCAGGGCTTTTATTTTTTGGAAGAAATTGGGTTTTTCAATATCAGCAGTGCCTTCTTTGATCAATTTATCCCAAGAAAAAATCACATATAGCAAAGCGGAGAACATAACAAAGACAGAACCAACGTAAATGGTACTGTGTGCCCATTCCATCCAGACGATGGAAAGCGCGCCGAAGGTGATCGTGATCGTGCCGATGATCATAATAGGCATGGCCCATTTATGTAGTTTGCCTTTGAAGTCCATCCAGCGGCCAACGATCAAGGTAATCGCAACGGCGATCAGCGTGAGCATGATATGCAAGTGACCAATAATCGCTTTTTGCAGCGCGGTTTTGTGCGGTATACGGATAAGGTCTTCACCGAGGAAGGTTTCGTGTCCATTTGCCCAGAAAGAGCCTGTTACCGCGCCCCAAGTTGCGGAAACCAAGGTTGCAATTGCCATCACAAAGAAAGCAGCTCGCTCTATATTGACACCGTTTTTAGTACGCGCATAGGGAGAATCTTCCGGTAAAAGATATTCTTTTTTCCAGGGCCAGAGCGCAGCGACGAGCAGGATGCCTCCGAAGAAGACAAGTGATTGCCCGACAAGGAACAAACCATGATAAGCGAAGTTATGCCCGAAATAGCCGAAGAATAAGCCAAAAATAATGGCAGTCAGATAACCGATGGTAATCGTAGCATTGATTATTACCTGTTCATGACGTTTCATTGGCAGTATTTCGGTCATGAAATAAACTTCAATGGCAACAACGGTCATTGCGATGGTGTGATAGAGCATGATGATGCGACCTTCACGGTCTGCTTGCACCAAATCCATGCCGAGCACTTTGACGGTGATGTCTCGAACGCCCCACTCGACCATAGGTCCTGAGAGGGTACCCCAGATTGCTGTCACGATGCCGACTGCGGCAATCGCAACCAACGCCAGTCCCCGCGTGGAGCGGAAGAGGTAGTCGAAACGTTTTGCTAATTCTTTCATATTGAGATTTCTCCGTTTCAAATGAGATTGATGGGATTATTATCCCTGAGATGGTCGCATGCCCAGTTTTTTTTAGAGCATTTGACGAAAGAAATAAGCTCTAATTATTTAGAGCAGAAAAAAGAAGGGAGTGCTATTTATGCACTCAATAAGATAGCACAAATATGATTGACAGTCTTTATTAAAAGGCAAATTTACGAATAAAAAACCGCAGACCCTGGAAAAGCAGACTGCGGTTTTTTTATTTAGACAAACTTAGTTTTTGATATCTTTCATGAAGCCCCATGCAAAAGCAAGAGCCATAAGAAGCAGGAGTGCGGCTAAGATAGCATTGACAACAGCACCGCTGAAGAATAATAATTGACTTCCTGCATTGAGAAATGCCAAAGCCATACCACCGGCACTGATCAGGACACCGCCAACGCTAACCCACCAAAAACCTTTGGCTGGGTTGCCTTCGCCGTATTTTTTAACAAGGAAGGGTCCTAAGACGATAATCAATCCTGCAACGCTGTGGAAGAGGGGAACAGCAACAGCCTTGATATTTGAGCCTGTAAAAGCTGAAAAGGCAATTGCGAGCAGCCCGATTGTGGCAAACCAAATATAGGGTTTTGTATATTTGGCGAAGTATTGGCGTACCATACCAACAGAAAGACCAAAGGGGATTAAGCTGGCAACGGTCAATATGAAAGGTGTGGCAAGAATTTTATATTTCATGAAAATTAAGAGTACGCCAGAAACAAATAAAACAGCGAAACTCAAAATATAGTATAGGGCGTAGACTTTCTTTTCCCAGCTATAGCGTTGCCAAAAACGCCAAACCATATAAGCTGCTGTAAGCCCGGTTGCAAGTAGCAAAATAATATCAAGTACATTGGGACCATTCATAATACACATTCTCCTTATGTGAAACTGAATAAAATCGGCTCTGTAGCCGTTATAGCAATATATAGAGTATATATTATTACAAAGTTTTACTAATCTGTCTGTGATGTATGTTACACAAATATTAACATAAAATGAGAGTGATGGTTGCGAAAGGAAAAGCGGATTTGGAAAGATTCCCAAATCCGCTTTTTTCTTTTGAATGATATGAAGCCGCCTTAAACGTGATTTAGGCTTGGGTACTGCTTCCAAACACCTTCCCGGGGTGTAGAAAATGCTTGAGAATCAGTACCCAAGCACACGTCCACGTTTGTGTAGCTTGATAGATGGTAGGAGGAAGAGAATGCCTGAGATAAAGAGAATGCTTAGGTCGAGCCACAGGTTGAGTTCTCCCATCCCCAAAACAGCATGGTTCATTAAATCTTGTGCGTAGGTAAGCGGGGAAAGATAGGAAAATCCACGTGCGGTTGCAGACATATCGGCGAGCGGCACGAAAACGCCGCTGACGAATAGCAAAATCCAGCGAATGAGCGTGCTGGGCATTTGAACATCGCCGGGATTATGTGTGGGGATCGAGCCAAAGATCACGCCCATTGCCGAGAAAGTGAATGAGCCGAGAATAATGCCGGCGATCATGAGGGCAGGCTGGGCGATGTTGGCATCAAGAAAGACGATCCCAAAAAGGGCTGCAACGGAGGCAACGATCATGGCAAAAAATGCACCGACGGAGATTTTTCCCAAAAGCAGTGTGAAGAGCGACATGGGTGCGGCGAGGAGACGGTCGTAAGTGCCCATGCGTCTTTCGGTGGGGATGATGAAGGGACCTGCGGCTGCGGCAGTGAAGAAAATGGTTAAGGCAAGCAAACGAGATAAACCTTCTCCGGCTGCCATTTCACGGCGCACAGAAAAAGAGAAGAACATGAAAAAAGGCATCATAAAACCGAACATGATCATGCCCGGGCGCAGATAATAGACCTTCATATCTTTGAGCGTCACTGTCCAGGCTTGAGCGAGTTCGTCTTGGGTGCGAACGATGAAGTTTTTCATTTTTTGCCTCCTTTGCGGCGCATGCCTGCTTTTTTCTTTGGCGAGGTGGGGGTTTCGAGAATGGCACCAACTTCTTGCCCTGTGATTTGCAGGAAAACATCTTCGAGGCTGGGGGCTAAGGTGTTGAGGCTTTGAATGCCAAGATTTTCTTTTTCGGCAAATTGCACCAAGAGCGGAAGCAATATGGGCGGAGAATCGTTATAAAGCCGCCATTTATCGCCTACTTTCACTACAGTGCTGACTTCAGGGAGTGCAGTAAGTTTTTCTTCCAAACCCTTGGGCGATTGCGTGAATGCGATCTCTACAGATTGCACTTGCTGGAAAGTTTGCTTGAGTTTTTCGGGCGTATCAATGGCGGCAATTTTTCCGTGGTTGATAATGGCAACACGGTCACAGAGTTGATTGGCTTCTTCGATTTGATGCGTGGTCATGAAGACGGTTGTTCCTTCTGTGCTGAGTTGGCGGATGATGCTTTGGATGGCACGTGCGCTCTGAGCATCCAGCCCTGGGGTTGGCTCGTCGAGGAAGAGCAAGGCTGGTGTGTGGATGATCGCCATGGCAATACTGAGCCTGCGCCGCATTCCCTTCGAGAAATTCTCGACCTTGACATCCTTTTTCTCCCACAACCCGAAGATTTTGAGCAACTCTTCGGCACGAGCAGAGCGATCTTCTTTGGACATCCGATATAGCCGCCCGGTGAACATCAGATTATCCCAAGCACTTAGCTCGGTATACACATTCGATTCTTCTGGGACTAATCCGATCTGACCCTTGGCTGGGTAGGCGTCGTGAGCAAGATCGTGTCCCAAAATATTAATCTGTCCATCGCTGGGCGTTAGCAGGGATGTCAGCATTCGCTGTGTGGTGGACTTTCCCGCGCCGTTGGGTCCAAGAAATCCGAAAATCTCGCCTTTCTCAACGGAGAAACTGACATTGTCTACGGCGAGGAATTTTCCGTAATACTTGCTTAGGTTTTTTACTTCGATTGCGTTTTGCATAATTTGCCCTCGGGGGTGTTTAAATTATTACCAACACTTTTTATCCATTTCTGGTTCTTCTTATTCTGCGTGTGAAATAGCCGATTCCGCCTTCGCCATCCCTGTTTTTGTTTTCTTCCATAAATCAATTAAAACCGGAATAAATGAAGCCATCCACAATATATAAGCACCACCATGCAGTAAACCGCGTAAAGGCGCGATGAAAATACTAACCCATAAGAAAATAGCACCTAAATTAACCAGCCAAAAACTAAGCCAAGTGCCGCCTAATTTGGCTTCTTCTTCGTTAATAAAAAAGCGTTGGAAAAAATAAGGTACGACCGCATACCCAAATTGCAACAACCAGCCATAGATCAATGCTTGCGGTGTGGTTGTTTCCAGTAATTTGGCTGGGAGTACGCTTTCGATGCCAAAGATGACAAATGGAGCCATAGATAAGGGGGCGAATAGCCAAAAGTAGGAGACTAAGATTTGGGCCATCCCAGCTGTCCAGGCGGGTTTATCGCCGCGCAATGGTTTGATGGCAATGATAAGCAACCAGATATTAGCCGATGTGTGCAAAAGAGCACCGATCGCGGCTAGAGTCGTGCTGGCAAACCACGGGCTAAGTACGAGGCCCATCGCACCTACAGTCATCATCCAGAAAATAGGGGTGATGGCTTTGGGGTTATGCAAGGGGCGCTTCGCCCATTTTGGGTATAAATCCACGAAAAAACCGATAAAAACCAGCGACATAAAACCCCAATTATTGGCATGAATATGTACTTCCCCAATATCGCCGACAATACCTAGTGCTTCTTCCCAGTGTGGGAACATCCCCGTACCCACGAGAATGCCTATCAAGAAATAGAAGAGACCTGCGATGTAAAACTTACGCCCCTCCTTGACTGCCAATGCTTTTTCTGATTGTGCACGAATACCAGCTAATTGGATAAGTAACAAGGTTGTAGCTGTGAAGACCAATGTACCGCCAGTGATAATCGGAACCTTATTGGTCGTTGGAATACCGATTAGCAGTAAGGCTATCCCTGCGTTTAGTGATAACCAAATGTCCCAACGTATTTTGGGGCGCGGCAGACTATGCGCTTTGGTTGTCAGAATGGGCATTGCCCCAAAAACAAGTTGTGTAAGTATGCCCAGTGTAATGAAATGGACACGCAGCCATACCGTACCATTGATCCAGGACAGTATGTTCCACATTGAGAATGATGCTGCTAATGCAGCCACGATAGCGACGACAAAGTATAAAAAAGTCATTATTAGGTAGGGGATCATAAGGTTGTTCCTTTATTTTCTAGAGTTGTTATGTATTGTGCAATTATCTGTTGCATAAAACCATTTTCTTTTCTGGGCCCTTGGGTTCGAGGAACCCGAAAAATTCTCCTTTTTCTACGGTGAATTTAATCTGATCCATCGCGAGGAACTCGCCGTAATATTTAGTTAGTTTTTTTCTTCGACTGCATTGATCATAATAGATCCTATACTTTTTATTTGGATTTTTGTCTAAATGAAAGCAAACGGTACGCCTCGTTGATATCTGTAATGGTCAGCAGTCCGACGTTATTGCTCTTATCGTCTACAACGGGCATCGCGCGTATTTTTCCTTTTGCCATATGTTTGTGCGCATCCAGAAGAGGCAGTTCTGGTGCCGCTGTTGGAAAGCTTGTTCGCATGACTACTCGCACTGGCGTAGTCTGGTCGTGAGTTTGTAAACCTTTTAGCAAGTCTTTCTCGCATAACAAACCCACAACTTGGTTACTGCCCCACTCTGTGACCGGAAAATCGGACTGGGAGGTAGAAAGGGTAAGGTCTATGGCTTTGGATAAACTATCATTGGCTCTTAGTATTTGAGGTTCGCGGGTCATTGCTTGTGAAACCTTCATTTCGCTGAGAACGTTTTTCACGACAGTATCTTTACCCTCTTGCCCGGCCCCCATCCATACAAAGATGGCAATCAAAACCAAGGTATAACTTCCACTCATGAAGCCCCATAGGCCGAAGAGCAGTGCTAAACTTTGTCCGACATTTACGGCAATACGAGTCGCTTTAGAGTGCCCCAGTTTTTTTGCGAGGGAAGCACGCAGGATACGACCTCCGTCCATAGGATAGGCGGGAATTAGATTGAACAAGCCCATGAGCAGGTTAGTCATCGTTAGGTAGGCCAGCAAGCCGTTCCAACTAACTTGCCCCATAGAGCTATACAGCTCATCCAGAGAGATGATTGCGCGTGTATTCAACAAAAGCCCAACGCCGAAAAGCACGCCGGCGATTATAAAGTTGACCAATGGTCCTGCAATAGCGATGCGGAATTCTTTGCCCGGGTCCTTAGGCATCTCTTCGATGCGTGCCAAGCCACCCATGGGCATCAATGTGATGTCATGGACAGGAATTTTGAATTTCAGGGCTTGCAGACTATGCCCAAACTCGTGTAAAGTCACACTGACGAAGAGCAGTAGTGTGGCAACAATGCCGAATACAGCTCCCATCAATCCTTCACCGGTGCTTACACTCCAGCGGTAGGCTGCCCAAACAAGAATTAATATGAAGGTCGTGTGGACGCGTACGTCAATATTTTTTATTCGAAATAGTTTTATAGACCAAGTCATTGGATTATCTCCTAATTTCTACCATTACTTGCAGATTGAATCATTATGAACATGCAAAAACTATCTAGTCGGATGACTTTTTATCTTTCCGTGCCTGAACGGCCACTAAAATCAGAATAATGAACCAGGTAGCCAGGCGTATTGCCATGGCTCTGATACTATCTGGGGCAACAAGTTCTCGGTAACTGGTTTGTAGAATGATCATTACCGCGGAGTGACTGGTAATGGAGGTAAGGACAGCAGCCAAGCTAAAATGGGAGTTCCTCCAGAGCAAGATCGTTGTTATGAAAACGGTCAGCAAGCCAAATACGAGATTGTAAACGGGAAGCCAGGGGATAACGTGGTAACTCATCGCTTTGTTAAGCAGGACAACCTGGCCGCCAGCAAAGATTGCCATCACTCCGATGTAGAGAGCAATGAGTGATGCTATTTTGGTTAATTTCATTTTATTTTTATTTTTTCCTTTTTCTGAAGTATCAACAATCTTAAAATAATTACCCAAAACACTATTCTGCTAAGCATGGCAACGATGCTAAACACAGAAACTGTGCCGTTATAAGCGGTGAGTAGAAAGAGAGTTACCGTGCTGTGGCTGACAAGAGTCGCGATGGAGATGGGGAGAGCTAAACGGGACTTTCTCCAGATCAGAATTGTGGTTATGAAAACGGTCAGCATGCCCAGTATAAGATTGTAGACAGGTAACCAGCCAATAACGTAGTAGGGCATCTTTTGTCCAAGAAAAGCGACTCGTATGCCGATGAAGACCGCCATCGCTCCAATAATGAAGGAGAGAATGGTTGCAGTTTTAATGCGTTTCATTTATTGTTCCTTCGAGGCAGAAGAAAAGGCGTAATCTCTTTATAAGCTAAATAATCGTCCCCGTATCTTTGCGCCAATTCCTTCTCTTCAATGAATTTAATATATGCGAGAATCAAGATGGAGAAAATAAGGATAATTATTAGAGAGCTGATTGAGCCGATAGCAACACTGATCCCAAAATAGAAATTGATCAATCCAAAAGCAAGTGGGTTACGCGTAAAAGAATAGGGGGCTTGAATGACTAAATTCTGCGTTGCCATCAGAGGCATTGGAGTCCCTTTTCCGATCTCTTTTTGGGCTTTGAGTGTCCAAAGTAAGAAGTAGACACCAATAAGAATTATTATGCCGCCAAAAAAGATACGAGTCATGGTTGAGAAAAGTTCAGGTAAATTGAGCCATGGGTCTAGCACAAACTTGGGGACGATAAAAAAGAGCGTTGGGAAGAAGAAAAAGAAAACAAAAATGGGAAGCCCTTTCGCCATAAAACGATTTTTTGGCGAAAGGGGATTCTTTGATATTGTAACGAGCTTGTCAACGAGCTTCATTCATTACTCCCTCGAGAGTTATTTATTAACCCTGTGTGGCAGTAACTTTGGGTTTTTTACGTTTAGCGCGCTTCTTTTTAGCGATATAGGGAACCAGATAAAGGTATCCGCCGCTGATTGCGAGTAGCAGCATCAAGAGAGATTGGATCTGTTCAACCTGTGGGGGAAGATGTTCGCCGGTCCCTGAAAACTTGGCAAAGACAGCCAGAGGGATAAGAATAAGGGTGGGTAGAGCAAACCAGCGATGAATAATGCGGGTCCATTTGTTAAAGAATTTAGTCATTATATTTCTCCTTAGTTATTTGTTTTCAGCTGCATTGAGAGCTTTCTCAAGCAGGCTTACCAATATTTCTCTTTCTTCGGGTTTTAGTCCGCTCAAGAGTTTTTCAAATTTTTGACGATGAAAACCACGTGCGTTCTGATAGACCTCTTCGCCTTTCGATGTGAGGAAAAGTTGAACAGCGCGACCGTCCTCGGGGTGGGGCTTGCGAGCGATTAATTCGCTTTTTTCTAGCTGACGCACGCTAATGCTCACCGTCGGTGTTGAGAGCTTCACCGCCTCTGCCATTTCTTGAATACCGCAGTCTGGATTACTGGCTGCATACTCGATCAATGCCAACTGAGATGGGGAGGTTGCGACATGTTCTTGTTGGGGCTTTCCTGGTCCCAAGCGGCGCAAACGGCTAGATAGTTTTAGAAATCTTTTCGCAGTTTCTTCGAGGTTGTTTTCCATCTTTTTCTCTTTTACTTATTTACAGATACCGCTTTATTTAGAATGCTCAAAAATTCATCTAGCGGAACGCGGTGAACGCGTGCGGCAGTTTGGACAGAGATCATCTTTGCTATAAAAGCGCGCAGCGAATAACCACCAACGCGTTTTACCCCAAATACTTCCATCACTTCTGCGATATCACCATACTCTTTAAGAATTTCAGATACACGAGTGTCTTTTGTTATTTCCAACGGAGTTCTCCTTTTTTGAATATATTTAGTTTGATAAACTAAATATATCGCTTGCGCTAAAAAATGTCAACAGTGATTAGATAAGTGTTTTCTAAGAAAAATATGAGATTTTTCTTGCGAAGCTTAGCCCTCAATCCACTCCTTGACCATTTTATTGCCTTTCGGCGAGACAAGAGTCACTTTTACCAAAAGGGAGAGAGTTGGAGCCATGAAGAACATAGAAAACTTGGCTTCTTCCATTGAGGTTACAACGCCTAGGGGGAGGCCTGCTATTAGTGTTACTAAAGCAGCACCCAAGCCCAATTGGATTGTATATTCTTTACGGCTCAACAACGCGATGACAAAGCCAGCCCATGCGAAAGAGCCAATCCAGTTAAGCCGTTGACCCATTAGAAAGACCATCTCACCGCCGCCCGCTAACATTTGATCTGTAGCAGCAACACCATTCATAAAGGCCATCACATAAGCCATGCCTGCAACTGTGCTAATCAAAATGATTTTTTTGTCGACCTTGCGCACGTAACCCAAAAGCAGGAAGAAAGCGATAATATTCGGTACAAATACGAAGGTGTATATTGGGGAAATACCTCGGCTCAAGGCGGGAATCAGCATAAAGAAACTTAGTAAGCTGAGCACATTGGCCAGGACAGCAGTAGACCAAGCCCATTTTTCTTTTTTCATAAAGCCAAATGCCGCAACAGCCCAAATGGCTCCACCAATGAGACCAATATCATTTACAACCGGCATGACATATTTTGAAACACTCAGGCCATCCGAGATGATCTCGCCGCCAGCTCGTCCATCAGCCATTTCAGAAGCCATAATTGGCTCATAAACCTGTAAAAAGCTGGAATAGATCAAAACAATACCGAGAATTGCACCGATAAGAGAAATAGCGGCACCGACTTTTCTTTTTTCCTTCATTAGAACCTACCTTCCCGTTGTGGGTGATTGACTATGTTTGAGTATTTCATTACCGCAAACATATTTAGTTAGTAAAACTAACTATATCTCTTGTCTTAGGAACTGTCAACAGTAAGGAGTGTAAGTATTGTATAAGAAAAGAAAATCCCCATGCCATTAGCAATGGCATGGGGATCAAGAAGGGAAAAGAATGTAGACTAACCGAGCTTTAGCACAACTGCATCTTCAACAGCGCAAGTTTCCACACACTCCAAGCATTGTACACATTCCAAATTACGCATATTCTCGGGGATAGCAGGAATATCTACAGGGCATTCCGCTTCACAACGAGCGCAGCCGGTGCAGCTATTTTTATCAATGGTCACACGCAGCGGTGCAAATTTATTAGTAATTGCCAAAAATGCGCCAAGTGGGCAAAGATATTTACACCAGAAGCGTTTGATCAGCAGTGAAGTAATGATGAAAGTAATCAAAACGCTGACCAGCAACGGCTCGCCCAATTCAAAACTGAAGAGCGCACGGGCGGGGCAAATATCTCGAAGTGGGGGATAAACTGTCCAAACGCTGGCGATGAGGACGACCAATAAGACCAGATATTTAAGATAGCGTGCCCATTTATCAACTTCAGGCGATAGTTCCATCGGGAATTTCGCTTTGCTCCGCTTCCCTCTTATTTGATGCTTGCCTCCGCCGCTCAAACGTTGTGCCCATCCCGCGAGCATATCTTGCAATGTACCGATCGGACACATCCAGCCGCAAAAGGCGCGTCCGGCGAGCAAAGAGACACCAATCACTCCGATTAGGACGGCGAAGGTGAGCAGATTGGTCGTCTTAAGTGTTTGCCCTGTAAGGATGTAGGGGATAAAGGTCTCGATACCGCCCATTGGGCAGAACGCGTCAAATGCGCCACCCGTGGATTCTCGCCCTGGCATAATATGTCGCAAACCGAGCAGATACGTGGCGAAGAGGAATATATATTGGATGGTGTGGCGGACTTTAGTGATAGAGCTACGTTCTTTATTCTGTTTTTTTGCCATAGTATATTGTTTCACCACTCAGGGCGGAGTTTTTTTCCGCCCCGAGCTGAGGAGAGATGCTAAAAACCGGAGAAGTCCTAATGAGCCGGTGTCAAGCCGAGGGCAAGGGCGATCACGGTACAGATCACGAGAGTTGTGATGATAATAGTAGGGTAACTGTATTTGTCTACTTTCACGCAGATCCTCCTATCATCCTAACTGTTTGTTTTGCCATTCTTCGATCATTTTTGTAGCACCTGGTGTGAGCATATAGATCAGCAATCCTGTACTCATCATTGGCGCTACGAGGAACATGGAGAAACGTCCTTGAATAACCACATCTGTGATACCAACAGGGAAGCCGCCAAACATGGACATGGCTGCTGCAAAAACGCCGAGGGGAATTATCCACTCTTTGCCTTTAAGGAGCGCATAGATGAAGAATGCCCAAACAATTGCGCCTAGCCAGTTTACCAATTGAGACATGGCATACATCGAAGCGATGAAGCCTTTTTCTTCGGTCTGGTAGCGGGAGATGGCGCCGACACCGTCAATATAGGTAAGCACATAAGCAAGCCCGCTAACGAAGGCGAAGATGATGATTTTGTTGTCCACGCCGCCAACGAGGAGCATCCCGAACCATAATACGAGGGCAATGAAGAAAACCCAGATAGTGGGGATAGGCAAGCCGATGCTGGCGGGAGGGATCATGGGGAAGAAACCAGAGAGAAGTTGTACAGTAGCAGCGACTGCGCCGAAGCTCCAAGCCCAATCAGCTTTTTTGATGAAGCCATAAAGTACGGCTACCCAGAGTGCGCCTGCTGAAACACCTACCCAGCTGAGCATGGCAAAGACAATTTGTACGGTAATGGCTTCGTCGGGGCGTTCGCCAGCGATCTTGCCGTCGATATTGATTTGATAGATGCTGGCGAGAAGGAAGAGAATAAGCAATCCGGTCAGGATACCGACTACGGAAAGAACGGCACCAAGTTTGTGGTTGCCTTTAAGGTTGGTCATAAGAATCTCCTATAATAGGAATAAAAAGCGCAGCCTACCCCTATTGTGGTTAGACTGCGCTTTGGGTAGATATGTGTTTTACCGAGCTGTTATTCTAATTCAGCAAGGTCTTCGTTTGTGATCAGTCTTTCTTGGAAATAAGGGACTAACATGAAGACTAAAACGCCGATGGCAAGCAATGAGCCGTAAAGATAATCGAGTGTTTTGGTGCGCAGGAATTGGGTGGGGACGTTGATCATCAGAATGGTGATCGAGGGGACGACAGCCATCCACCAACCTTTTCGTTTTCCCATGGCAATCAGCGGAATTGACATGAAGAGGAAGATTGTGGCAACCCAGTTGACTTCGCCAGCCCAGCGGAAGAGCCAGAAGGTCCAATCTTCAGGGTAGAAGGGATAGGTGACGCGGGTAGCCATTGTGCGTTGTGCGCCGATACCAATGGTAAAAGCGTGAGTAACAAGCATACCAATGAAGGTCAATGCGCCAGCTTGTGTCCACTTGACGGAAGTCTCTCCCTTGCGGAGGAAAATGAATGCCCAGTAACCGGTCAGACCGATAAAGGCAATAATCATTGGCAAGGGGAAGCCAGGAACCCAGCTAACGTAGGGGAGGAACATGAAGAAGCCGCCGATGGAAGGCAAGGCAAAGAGGCTCAATGCGAGGGGAAAACTCCACTCGGTGCCTTTTTTGATCTCTTGTGAGATAACAACCAAGGCTGCGCCAGCGGCGAAGATCACTGCTTGCCAAACTGAGTAGAAGAAATCAAAAAGTGGTAACCCGCTGGAGAAAAGAGGGAAGCCCTCCTCGATATGGGCGTTGAGGTGAAAAAGTACTCGTGAAAGGGATGTTTGCACCATGAAAGGGATGATATAAGCCATCACCAAACCGATCACAATTGCCATCCAAGACATGATAGTACGATTTTTCTGAGAAGTTTCTTTCATTTTTATGCCTCCTAAAGCATAGGATTAGGTGGAGATAAGAGTTCTATAAGAATTGCTTTGTGAAGGTTAGCTCAATTGTCATTTAAAAGATTTGCTTTAACGCAAGTCTATACAGAAAAGAGACGCGGTTAAATAAACTGCGTCTCTTTTCTGTTACGCCCCCTTAGATTAGATTAATGCTCTACTCATAAACAGTGACAGTAATGAAGCCATCAATGACATCTGAGTTTTCCAATGTGAATTTTGCTCTGTCATTCCAATACTCGATATAGTCAGCAGCCTCTTCAGCGGTTGCTTCACCGGCAGCCATCTTCTTGCCCATTGCTATACGCCCAGGTGTTGGGATTGGCAGAATGATAACGAGATTGTATTTGACACCTACTCTTGCACCTGTATCAAGGCGAGTGAAAATCCATTCTCTTGCGGGAGGCATTTGTTTGGTTGGTTCTTCATCGTAGACCATTTTGTTTTGGCGCACAAAGATGTCATCTGTTTTACCAAACTCTGCGCCAATAAAACCTGTGTGGGGAGACGCACCTGTAACAAAAGTGATTACATCACCAAAGACCCCGACAAACCATTCATCTTCAGCACCAGGGGCATCTACAGAAATCTGCCCACGCATCGGAACTTCTCCATCTGGATAGAGCGCTTCAAGAGCTTTGCGAGTCATTTCCCATGCGCCGGTTATCGCACCACATGAGTGACCGGCTACTTTAACCGCTTCTTCATAGTAATAAGGAACAGGAACTTGAGATTGTCCGAAAATGCTGAAATATGGGTCAATCATCATAATTGGGGGCACTTCGGTAATATAGTCTTGATCCCAGGCAAAATCATCTGCGGTAGCGGGAGCAACGGCTGATGCAGTTGTTGCAGGACCTTCTTCGTAAACGGTGACGGTAAAGAAACCATCGAGGGTATCGGCATTATCCAAAACAAACGTTGCTCTCTCGTTCCAGTATTCGTAATAGTCTGCAGCTTCTTCTGGTGTAGCTTCGCCTGCAGCCATCTTTTTGCCCATTTCTTGACGTTCAGGGGTTGCGACTGGTGTGATGACAGCGAGATTGAATATAACGCCTACTTTTGCGCCTGTATCAGTGCGCGTAAAAACCCATTCCATTTTTGGAGGCAATGTTCCCGTAGGTTCATCAGGATAAGTCATTTTGTTTTGACGCACAAAGACATCGTCCGTCTGCCCAAATTCTGCGCCAATAAAACCAGTTTTTGGTGCAGCACCGGTAATATAAGTAATCACTTCACCAAAGACCCCAACAAACCATTCATCTTCAGCACCGGGGGCTTCTACCTGGATCTGACCGCGTACAGGAATTTCTCCACCGGGATAAAGCACTTCAAGGGCTTTGCGTGTAATTGTCCATGCACCTGTTACGGCACCGCATGAGTGCCCAGCTAATTTGACCGCATTTTCATAAGTATAGGGAACTGCCACCTGGGATTGTCCGAAAATCTGAAAATAGGGGTCAATCATCATAATTGGTGGAACTTCGCTAATATAATCTTGGTCCCAAGCGAATTCTTCTGGTGTAGCCTCTTCAACAGGGGCTTCTTCTGCAGGAGCCGCCTCTTCAGCCGCTGGTGCTTCCTCAGCAACAGGAGCCTCTTCAACAGCCGGAGCTTCTTCAACAGCTGCTTGCGGTTCTGTTGGGGCAGCGGTGGGCGCACATGCCGATAAGGACATGGCTGCGATAACCAATATCGCAAAAACAAAATACAGCTTCTTTATCATCTTCATTCTCCTATGAAAATAGAATTAAGGCTCCCTTTTTGTTTTCACCGTATAGCACGGCAAATTTTTGAGAGCCAAATTGATGCTTTCTTTTCATAGCATAGATGTATTTCTTAGTTGTGTTGTGCTGCCTCAGCGCAAAATGGAAAAATGGCATCCATGTTATAGTTCACAAAAGGAGCCAAAACCATGAGAAAAAAGCGCAAGCATTACAGTCCGGAAGAAAAAGTTCATTTACTAAAAGAACA
>Ga0233431_1001055_pt1 | contig 51363 bp, 46 predicted proteins | sample SI_118_April2016_FD_179867 | JGI IMG/M metagenome (GOLD analysis project Ga0233431, IMG submission 179867) | Seawater microbial communities from Saanich Inlet, British Columbia, Canada - SI_118_April2016_200_MG | ecosystem: Environmental > Aquatic > Marine > Inlet | place: Canada: British...
AAGCTCTGCGACGTGCTATCAAACTCTTTGTCTTTGCTTTCAATAGGAGGCAATTGTACAAACAGAAGTATCCGAAATATCCTGCTCACTTAATTGATTTCATATAACCGCTGTTTTAGACACTCCCCAGAAACGCAAATGTGCAGACTATCTCGTTTGTTTGCTATAATTCTTGAGCATTATTAGCAAATAAAGGAGTCTTTCATGCAATCCTTCTCACGCGGTTGGCAATTTCTAAAACAAGCTTGGCAGATGGCCTCTGCCGACAAAGACCTGATCAAACCCTCCATTTACACCCTTTTTGCAGGGGCGGTTGTTTCGGTTGTTGGCATCATCCCCATCGTTATCGCACAAATGCTTTTTAGTAATAGCGGATTTGGGCAAATCACCCTCTACCTCGGCGGCGCACTGCTCGTTTTTCTCAACTTCATCGTCAGCTATATCTTCTCAGCGATGACCGTTTATCTGATCTATGGTTACCTCTCAGAAGGCGATGGACGCATGGATAAGGCTTGGGTAATTGTCAAGCGCGATCTTCTTGATCTCGCCACCCTCGCTGCTGCATCCACGGCTGTGAACGCTTTGCAGAAACTTGTCAAAGGGCAGGGGCAGAAAGCGGGGCGAAATTTCCTCGCCAGCCTCATCAAAAATCTTTGGACAGAAGCCTCCTATCTCATTCTCCCCGCAATGGTCATCGAAGATATCAATCTCACCGATGGGATTAAACGCGCAACCCAAATCGTGCAAGATAACCTCCTTCTTGTGGGAATCAGCACCGTTGGCGTGAAAGCAGTTACAGGATTGATCGGATTTGGCCTTGGTCTAATGGGATTAGTCTTCGGGGGCGCGCTTGGTTACGGGATCATCTATCTCGCCGGCGGGACGACCGTGACCCTCGGCTTGGTCATTGGCATCACATTAGGATTGCTGGTCTTCTTCATTTTCACCATGGTCGCTACAGTCATCGGCACTTATACATCTACCGCCTATCACACCTGCCTATATCTCTGGGCGTGTGATATGGAAAAGAGCGAAGTTTTTGATCAGACCGTAACTGCGCCAGCCCCGCTTGCAGCAGTACTTGAATAACTTAGATAATTCGGAGTAAAATAGGGAAGTTGAAAAACTTAGGAGATAAAAATGAAAAAGACTGGTAAGTATATATTTATTGTTGGCATTCTTCTTTTTGGGCTTATTCAGTTAATCCCCCTTGGCCGTGACCACAGTAATCCACCTATAAAATCCGAGCCTGATTGGTCTAGTCCTGAAGCGCGTGCTTTGGTAAAAGAACAATGTTTTGAATGCCATAGCAACGAAACAGAATGGCCCTGGTATAGCAATATTGCCCCCGCCTCCTGGCTGATTTCATATGATGTGATCGAAGGGCGAAAGCACGTGAACTTCTCTAACTGGGGCGGCATAACTGAATTTGATAAAATCATTGAAGTTGTCGAAAATGGAGAAATGCCCCCAATTCAATATAAGATCTTTTATCCAAATACCCGTTTGAGCAGCGAGGAAAAACAGGCGTTAATCTCTGCATTGGAAAGTTCAATGCCATAACTTCTAAACCTATCCGCTGAATTTAAAAGAGCCTTAGACATTTCTCATACCTAAGGCTCTTTTTCTTTTTATAAAAAGAATTATGGGCTGGCAAAATCGACCGCAAAATAGCCGCCATAAGTGCTAGTGCCTAGATATGCGTAGCCAATCCCGATTTCGCTAATGCGTGTATCAAGGATCGCATCTTTATGGATCTGGTCGTTCATCCACCATGTAAAAGCATCCTGAGCGGTGCCGCCTGCGTAGATATTTTCAACTGAATACGAAGATGCGTATCCTTGCGCGGCCACTCTGGATGAAACAGAAGAGCCGTCTGAGCCTGTGTGGCTAAGCAGGCTATTGCATGCCATATCTTTGCTATGTGCATCTGCTGCTGCTTGGAGTTGAGTGTTCATATTTAGCGCAGGTAAGCCATTATTAGCGCGTGCGTTATTGATGAGCGATAAAATTTCACTTTCATAGGCTGCGTTTCGATCGGGGTTACAAACACCGGCTGGGGCAGTTGGCCCTCCCACCGTTGCAGGTGGGGGCGCAGCACCATCTCCTACAACAATTCTCAACCAAATATTATCCAGCGCGCCGATATTGAAAACTTCCTCTTGCGCGTTTTGAAGTTGGTAAATTCCTGTGTAGCTGCCATTATTAATTGGCGCGACCAAGTCTACGGAGATATTCAGGGTTTCCTCAGGGGGCGTTTCGCTCAAGGGAATAGATAGAGCACTGTTCATTTGCTCACCACTGCTAAAAACAAGTTTGTAGCTTGCGTTCCAGGTACATGTCCCCTCGTTGCGGATTTGCCATGTTTTTACGAAAGCTTCTCCTGCCGAAAGAACTGTGTCATCAGGAATGCTTACATCGGCAATGAAGAGAGCTTCGTTGGTGCAATTTGGGTCTTGCGTTGGCGGGATTTCGCTTGGGGTAGCGGGAATCTCCGTTGGAGGAAGCGGCACTTCAGATGTAGGAGGAACGACGGCTGTCTCTGTTGGTGGTATTTCTGTTGGAATATCGACGGAACGAGAGCAGGCTGCTGTGAAGGCCAGTATTATCACGATAAAAAACAGATATTTGGGTTTAATCTCCATAAGTGTATCGAGCTCCTTATTCAATATTTCTGTTTTCACTATATCATAATGTGGATAACTGCCAAGCCCCCTAAAATTCATTTTTTATTTGCCCGTAACCTTTTTGGGAGTTCGGCGACTATATAGATAAGACTTATCCAACTAACCTAAAGGAAAAAAACTAATGAAAAAGAAAAACTTATTTGTCTTTACAGCCCTAACTGTATTCAGCTTGCTCTTGAGTGCCTGTGGCGCAACCCCTGCTTCTACGAGCGCAAACACCGTTGGCGCAAAAGTGGATGCTTCCCCAACTGAATTTACAGGTATTGTGGAAGCAATTGAAGAAGATCAAATTACCGTTGATGGGCAAGTCATTACCGTCAGCCCTGAGATACTTGCTTCTGGCAGTTTTACCGTAGGCGATACGGTTGAAGTTGAAGCCTCTACTGATGAGAACGGAGATCTTGTTGCAGAATCTGTTGAATTGCATAATGATGATAGCAATGATGATCTGTATGACGACAGCAGCGATGACATGTATGATGATAGCGATGACGACATGTATGATGACAGTTCTGACGACATGTATGATGACAGCGATGACGACATGGACGATGATAGCGATGACGACATGGACGATGACAGCGACGACGACATGGACGATGATAGCGACGATGACATGGATGATGATAGCGATGACGACATGGATGATGATAGCGACGACGACATGGACGATGACAGCGACGACGACATGGATGATGATAGTTCTGACGACATGGACGATGACAGCGATGACGACTCAAATGACGATAATAGCAGCAATGACTCGAGTAATGATAGCAGCAATGACTCGAGCAGTGATAGCAGTGATGAGAATAACGACGAGGATGACGGCGACGAAACCACCAGCTAGGTAAAGCCAAGTCCTATCCCTATACCAATGGCAAGAGTAGTGATATGCTAAAATGAACCAATCAAAAACCTTCTCTCTACATTGGAAGTGGATAAAAATGGCAACCTTGTCTGAAACACAAACAGAACTAAATAGCCTGCGGACACTCGATCCGCAGGCTATTAGCACAATTTATGACCGTTATTTTCAAGATGTCTATCGCTTTACGCTCTACAGACTCAACGATGAAAATCTCGCCGAAGATATTGCCAGCGATGTTTTCCTCCGCTTGCTAGAATCTGTCAAGAAAAAGCGTGGACCCAAGAAAAATATCAAATCGTGGTTGCTTTCAACCGCCTCTCACATCGTCACTGATCACCATCGTCGCCACTATCGCCGCCCCACAGCAGAAATGCCCGAAGATATAATAGATCGATCCGATTCCCCATCTCAAGAATTTGATCGTAATCATCAAGACAACCTCACCCGAGAAGCCCTCCAGCACCTCACGCCTGATCAACAAACTGTTCTTACGCTACGTTTTGGGCAAGGTTACTCACTTGAAGAAACAGCAACACTAATGAAGAAAAAACCCAACGCAATAAAAGCTCTTCAGTTTCGAGCTTTGGCTGCGCTCCGACGACAGGTCGGGGAGGTAGCATAATGAATAAATATGAAGTCCTCGAAATCATGCTTGAAAAAACCCTTGAGCAAGGTGTAGATATTGAAACCGTTTTAGCCGAATTCCCTGAATTTGCAGAAGAATTACGTCCTCTTTTGCAATCTGCGATGAGTGCCAGTGCTCTGGCAGCCCCCCCTGCGTCAGCAGATGTGGCTCGTCGTGGGCGTACTCGTCTCTTGGCGCAAGCTGCCAAAATACGGGATACCGCGCCTGCGTCGCGCGTCTCTTTCTTTAGCTTTAGGCTTGCCACCGCTGCCCTAACATTACTGCTCGTCTTCTTTGTCGGTGGAACAGGAATCGTGAATGCCTCAGCCTCTGCTCTCCCTGGTGATAATCTATATGCCGTCAAACGCGGCTGGGAAAGCGCCCACTTCTGGTTTGCGGATGAAGATAAAACCGCCAGCTTGGAAGCAGAATATGAAGAAGAACGTCGCGGCGAAGTACAAGAGCTACTCGGGGGCGGACGTTTAGCGGCAGTCCGCTTTGAGGGTGTGGTAAGCAGTTTAAACGGAAGCAAATGGGAGGTCGCGGGTGTGCCGGTGATTGTATCCAAGGAAGCAGATGTCGAAGATGCAATCCAGGTTGGCTCAGATGTCATCGTCAGTGGACAAACACAATCCGACGGGACCGTTTTGGCAGAGATGATTGTCTTGAGTGGTCACTCAGAAGATCATATCGAAATACCCGTAGAGTCTCCTGAAGCTGAGATTGAAACAGCCGATGAGCCGGAAGAAAGCGAAATACCCGAATCTGAGGAAGATGAAGATGTCGAAATAACCGAAACGCCAGAGCCTGACGATAATGATGACGACGAGGAAGAAATAACAGAAACCCCAGAGCCTGGTGATGATAACGTCGATGATGATGGAGATGACGACGATGGCGTAGACAATAATACCCCCATACCTGAGGCAGACGAGGGTGATGAGCCAGATGAGCCAGACGAAGAGGATGAGGCTGACGAAGAAAGCGACGATTAGAGAATGAGCGGGCGAAAGCCCGCTTTTTTGTTGCGAATTTGACCAAAATGGGGTAAATTAAGACCTAGCACATTCGTTCTGAAAAACAGAGGTGACTGTCACCTGCCATAAAATCACGGAGCCCCTCATGCCTAAAAACAAATTCTATCTTGGCCGTACCCTTGAAAACCCCCAAGCTGAACCCAGCGACAAAGCCCTCTACTACGATCCGCCAGACCTGACGACCCATGCTATCGTGACCGGCATGACCGGCTCTGGCAAAACGGGGCTTTGCGTGACTCTTCTCGAAGAAGCGGCGTTGCAGGGGATTCCTGCGTTAATCATTGATCCCAAAGGTGATTTAACCAATCTCCTGCTCCATTTCCCCGATCTTGCCCCACAAGATTTTGAGCCGTGGATTGATTCCGAAACCGCGCGGCGCAACGGAAAAAGCACCTCAGAGACAGCCTCCGATACTGCAAAAACATGGAAAGATGGTCTCGCCAAATGGGATATTGGCACGGATCGTCTGCGCGCGCTGAAAAACGCCGCCCAATTCGCCGTTTACACCCCTGGCTCGGATGCGGGTATCCCCATCAGCGTTTTATCCTCGTTGGCTGTGCCGGATATGGATTGGAAATCAAATAAAGAAATTCTGCGTGAAAAAATCTCTAGCACCGTCACCGCGTTGCTCGGCTTGATCGGCGAAGATGATCTTGATCCGCTTCGCTCACGCGAACATATTTTGCTCTCGCATATCTTCGAAAATGCCTGGAGCAAAGGCAAAAGCCTTGATCTGACAGAATTGATTCTCCAAACTCAAAATCCGCCCTTCGATAAACTTGGCGCGCTCCCTGTTGATAGCTTTTTCCCCGCCAAAGCGCGCACTTCACTTGTGATGCAGCTTAATGCCATTCTTGCTTCGCCCGCTTTTGAAACATGGCGCGAAGGCCAGGCCCTCGACATCCCCGATCTGCTTTTCACACCCGATGGTCGCCCGCGGCACAGCGTTTTTTATCTCGCACATCTTTCTGAGCCTGAGCGGATGTTCTTCGTCACGCTCCTTTTTTCTGCCGTCGAAACTTGGATGCGCACGCAAGGTGGCGCAACTTCTCTCCGCGCCCTCCTGTACATGGATGAAATTTACGGCTATCTCCCGCCCTCGAAAAATCCCCCCTCCAAACCACCGCTTTTGCGGATGCTCAAACAGGCGCGGGCTTTTGGTGTGGGGCTAATGCTCGCCACGCAGAATCCTGTCGATGTCGATTACAAAGCCCTCTCCAACGCCGGAAGTTGGTTTATTGGCAAGCTTCAAACTGAACGCGATAAAGACCGTCTCCTCGATGGTCTCGATAGCGCGGCGGGCGGGCTTAATCGTCAGGCCTATGCCAAGCTCATCTCCAGTCTCGGCAAACGATCTTTTATTTTGCATAATATTCACGATAAGCAGCCATCCCTTTTCCGTACGCGCTGGGCGATGAATTATTTGGCGGGACCGATGACACGGACGCAGATCCCCGCATTAAACGGATTGGTCAACGCGCAATGGCTTGAGCCGGAAGATGATTTTGAGGCACCTATCCAGCCAAAGGATACGGGCGAAACGCTCGCAAGTTATCAACCCGTTTCCGTTAAAAAAGCATCCCGTCGCCCCGAACGAAAGCGCGTTAAACGTCCCCACGATGGAAGCTCTTCGACAAGACCCGCCATCCCATCCAGTTTTAGCGAGCATTTTTTGCCCTTCAACTTAAGTTTGGCTGAGGCATTTTCTGCCGCAAATCGCCCCCTCAACGCGGATGCGGAACAAGTCGGCATCGTGTATAAACCGAGCTTGCTGGCATCTGCCACCGTCCGATTTTTAGACCGCAAACACGGCGTAGATAGCGAAGTTTCACGAAATGTGCTGGTCACAAACCCTGATTCGCGTGGCGTGGTGCGCTGGGATGATTTTGGGAGCGTAAAAGGCGATATTTTGACAAGAATGCCCGCCCCACAATCTCGTTTTGTGGCTTTAGAGCCGCCATTGAGTACCACAAAACTGATGAACGCTCTCAAGCGAGATTTCAAAGATTGGCTTTACCGCTCAATAACGTTGAAAGCACGCGCAAACGCGGCTCTGAAAGTTTATGCGGGACCAGAAACGTCGAAATCAGATTTTATGCGCCTATGCGCCGATGCCGCTCGCGAAAAACGGGATGCTGAAATCGACAAAACCAGTGACCGTTACGAGAGAAAATTGGATACGCTCGATAATCGCCTGAAACGTGAAGAGCGCGAACTGCGCCAGGATGAAGATGAGCTTTCTGACCGAAAAATGGAAGAAATGGGCACGCACGCCGAAAACGTGATGAGCCTTTTCAGCCGCCGACGCAGACGAATGACGACTTCGCTGACCAAACGCCGCCTGACCCAACAAGCCAAAGCCGATGTGGAAGAATCCATCGATGCGATTGATGATTTTGAGCGACAGATCCGCGACCTTGAAGCTGAATTTAAGCTAAAGCTCGACGAAATTAGCGAGCGCTGGGGAAATGTGGTTAACGAGACCAGCGAAGTAAGCCTGAAACCCACGAAAACAAATATCTTTGTAGATGATTTTGGCGTGGCATGGATGCCTTGTTATTTGGTTGAAGTTGGTGATGGCAGGGTGGAAGTTCCTGCCTTTGGATAGGATTTTAAAAGTGACGAGTGATAAGTGAGATAAAACTCACTCATCACTCGTCACTTATCATTAATTTTCTGTATTTAATTTTCCTCTTCTGCCAAACGCAACAGATATTCCCCATAACTATTAACTACCAGTTTTTCTCCCAGTTTTTTTAGTTCGTCTCTGCTAATGAAATTCATTCTGTAGGCAATTTCTTCGGGACAACTGATCATAAAGCCCTGTCGTTCTTCAACGGTCTGGACAAAAGTTGCCGCCTGCAAAAGCGTTTCATGAGAGCCAGCATCAAGCCATGCGACTCCGCGCCCCAAGGGTTGAACATGGAGTTGTTCTCTTTCAAGATAAATGCGATTGATGTCCGTAATTTCCAATTCGCCACGCGAGGAGGGGGGAAGATTCTCGGCGAGCTCTATAACTTGATTGTCATAAAAATAAAGCCCTGGTACGGCGTAATTTGAGCGTGGATTTTCAGGTTTTTCTTCAAGGCTTAAGGCTTTGAAATCCTCGCCAAACTCCACTACGCCATAATGTTGAGATTCACGGACAGCATAAGCGAATATCTTTGCGCCTTCTTTTAGTTGTGCGGCGTTGCGAAGCTGTGTCCAGAGGCCTGTACCAAAGAAGATATTATCGCCCAAGATCAAGCAGACAGAATCATCGCCAATGAAATCTTTTCCGATGATAAAGGCTTCGGCGAGTCCGCGCGGCTCGGCTTGTTCGGCATAAGAGAATTCCATGCCCCACTGATGCCCATCTCCAAGCAGGCGTTCAAAAAGCGGTAGATCGTGTGGCGAGCTGATGATCAAAATCTCTGAAATTCCCGCTAACATCAACATCGAAAGCGGATAGTAGATCATCGGCTTATCGTAAACAGGCAATAATTGTTTGCTAATGCTTAAGGTGAGTGGATAAAGTCGCGTTCCCTTGCCGCCAGCGAGAATAATTCCTTTCATTTTTTGCCTCGTTCCTCATAATTTTTATCAAGCCAAGCTTGATAATCTTTTTCTTTTAGAATCGTCTCGACCCAATCCATATTATCTAAATACCATTTTACGGTATCCGACAAACCTTCTTCAAGTGAATGATGCGGTTCCCAGCCTAGCTCCGCTTTGATTTTGCTGCTATCTACAGCGTAGCGGCGGTCATGTCCCGGGCGGTCACGGACGTAGGAGATCAGTGATGAATAGGGTACGGAAGCAGGATGAACTAAGTCGAGAATCGAACAGATCCGATTGACCAGATCAAGATTTGCGGGCTGATTTCCTCCACCCACATTATAAGTTTCTCCCATCTTCCCGCCTTTTAGAACCAGATAAATCGCCTCGCAGTGGTCTTCCACGTGCAGCCAATCCCGTATCTGTAAACCGTCACCATAAATCGGGAGCGGCTTGCCCTGCGTAGCATTCAAGATCATCAAGGGAATCAGTTTTTCAGGAAACTGATAAGGGCCATAATTGTTGGAGCAATTTGTCACGGTTAGGGGCAGCCCATAGGTATGAAAATAGGAGCGCACGAGATGATCGGAAGACGCTTTGGATGCAGAGTAAGGCGAGCGCGGGTCATAAGCTGTGGATTCGACGAATGCGGGTTCATCGGGGGCAAGTGTGCCAAAAACTTCATCTGTGGAGATGTGATGGAAGTGCCCGTTTTGCTCCCCTGCACTCGGAGTATCGCGACGGGTGTCGCCCCAGGCTTGCTTCGCCGCTTCGAGCAGGGTCAGTGTCCCGAAAACGTTGGTTTGCACAAAAGGCGCCGGACCCAAAATGGATCGGTCTACATGTGACTCTGCCGCAAAATGAACAATGGTGTCAATTTTGTGCTCCTGCATGAGTTTGTTAACCAAATCTGCGTCGCAAATATCGCCCTGAACAAAAGTATGCCGTTCTGGGTCTGGAAGACCTTTGAGATTCTCCAAACTCCCTGCGTAGCCGAGGATGTCAAGATCGATGATTTCTAAATCTGGCTCTTTTTCGAGCAAGTAGCGGATAAAGTTTGAGCCTATAAATCCGGCACCGCCGGTGATAAGGATATTTTTCATTGAATACGCCTTGTAAAATTAGGGTCTTAGAAGCACATCTGTATAGCCGCCAACTCTTTTTCCTGTTGCTTCGCCATCTTGAGCTATATTCCCGAAAAAATATATTCGCAATATAGTGGCTTCTTCCAAATCTGGTAAAGCTGGGTAGGCAGAGAAATAGCTGCTCTCTGCAGGGGCGAGCAGAATATTATCACGTTTGCATTCTGGCGGGGTGTGAAAAACTTCTGTCCAGTTTTCTTGCGTGTAGATAAATATCTTGTTTTGATAATCGGGGCGAAACAAAATCTTATTCTCGCCAATAATCTCTATCTTGAGCTCGATAATATCATTCAAACGAAAGCTGTTTTGCAATTTTGGCGCAGAGATGCGGATTTCTTCATCCAGCGTTTCAAAAGGGATTTCTAATGATGGGGAAGTTGCTGGTGCCGATATTTGCGGTGAACAAGCCGTGAGAAAAAGAAGCAGAAGGATAAAAAACGCTTTTCTTTTCATTTTCTCTAGTACAAAGGGCAATAAATCAACTCGGCTTGCATTTCATAAAGCAATGCTTTGTTTTTTCCGAAGACACCATCTTTTGTCATCCGCTGCCAAAGAGCGCAAAACATTGGGCGTAAGGCGGGGTTTTTCTGCGCAGCAAATTTTGTTAGTTCTTGTGCGTCGTCGTAACGATGCAAGTGGGCGTAGGCTTCAATGAAGGGGAGATATTCTGCTCCATCTGCTGGCGCAAAAGGAATGCCAAAGGCTTTGTCTCCGAGTTTTGCGATCTTTTCCCAATCTTCATCTTGGCGGGCAAGGTCGGCTTTCTCGAAATAATAGCACCAGTTATGCCCTGGTTCTTTGCCAAAAAGCCATTCGGGCGGGTTGAAGTCATCGTTATTTTTCGCAATCAATTCACGAGGTTTTGAGAGTAATAACGCTGGTTCTAGTACACGGGGCAAAGTCAGGCTACCCATCTCGACGTTGTCAACATCGCGAGGGGAAACCAAAACATCGGCATCGTAAACGGGATCTAAAATCCGCAAACAAGAGGGGGGCGAGAAGTGCAAAAGCAAAACTTTGTCGGTATTCCCTTCAAATGTCGCTGCAAAATGGTCTTTGAAAACAGGCTTTCTGCTTTTTAGAGAAGGCAAATCTTCGCCCAAACGCGCCGAGAGATAAAAATATTCATAATCAAGCTCGTCGGTTCTTTGCTCAGGGTTATAGGCCCAATTGACGAGAAAAGCAAAAGCCTCATCATCGTTGTGGGGGAAAACACCATCATCTTCTGCGAGGATCAATGTGCCGGGCGCAATATCGGGCGCGCGCCAAAAAAGCTGCTGGGCAAAAAGTCGTTGTTGTCGCCATTCACGGCGATACACATCACCATTATAAATATGCGTTGTGATCGCCAGAGAGATCAACAAAGCGGCGAGCGTAAAGCGTTGCGTCTCATTTTTGATGAGCGAGAAGAGCCATGCTAAAAGCATACTCACACCCATCATAAAGGGAAAGGTGAAGCGATCTTCAGGAAAAGTTAATTGAACCGAAAAATTAACAGCATAAAAGGGGATGCCTGCGGCGAGGATCAGCGCGCTGGATAGCAGTAACCACTCCCAGTCAACTTTCTGTGTGGATGCTTCGTCCGCTTCGCGCATGGATTTGAGCTTGAAGAGGCTTGCGAGGAGCAGTGTCCCGGCGAGGAGAATTGCCCCCATAACGAGGGCAAGCCGAGGGCTGAGTCCGCTTTTGGGAGAGAAGGGTTGCACGAAAACCTTCGCCCACGCCCCGATGCTGACGAGCGGAACCGCATCCCAGAGCTGAGTCCAAATCCCGGAGATAGAGAAGGAAATTTTGTCTTGCGCGGCGTAAATAGTGTCTTTGTAGAGGAAGAAACGCCAATATAAATAGCCTGCGATGGCGATGATATAAGGGGCGTAAAAAGTGAGCGTTCTTTTGAAGCGTTCTTTGGTATCAGGGAAGGCTGTTGTAAGAGCTATCCAAATAAAGAGGACACGAAGAAGCTCTAACCCAAAAAAGTATTCAGCACCCAAGGGTACAAAAACGCTCAAAAAGATGGAGACGGCGATTTTTAAGATGCGTAGATGTGAATTTTTCACTGCTTGGAGCATCAGTGTTAGTGAAAGGAAAAAGAGCGCGAGCAATGTCCAGGCATAGTGATAGGTGACCGCGAGCGGTTGTTGGGTGAAGCCGGGGTAGACCAAGAAGAAGAAAGCGGCGAGCGTATTTTGTGTTTTTTTGCCGGGGAAAAGGGTTTTGAGCAATTGCCAGAAGGCAAGACTTGCCAGCCAGCGGGTGAAAATGGCATAGAATTGCCAGGTAGCAGGTTTTGTGCCAAGGAAAAGCGTTAGAACGCCTTCCCAGTAGCCACGAATAGGGCGGGTTGCGTTGAAGATATTGATCAGCCCCTCTGCGCCGAGATGATCTCGTGCCCAAGCAAAAGCCCAATCATCCCAATAGTAGCCTTGTTGAGTGGCGAAAAATCCAAAGGTTATAAAGGTAGTGAAAAAAAGGGCAAGATGTATTGCGTATTTTTCGAGGTAGTTTTTTAGCGTTTGCATATCTTTATTTAAACTTTAAATTTAAGGATGGCGTCAATGACCTGCTCTTGCTCACTAGAACTTAGCCCGTAAGAAAAGGGCAAGCGGACAAGTCTGTCGCTGACGCTCTCTGTGACGGGGAAATCGCCAACTTTTCCGCCAAAGCGAATGCCCATATCCGAAAGGTGCAAGGGCAGGTAATGAAAAACGCTGTGAATATCACCTTCTCTCAAAAAGGTGATGAATTTTTGGCGAGAAGCAAGATCAGGCAGGAGCATATAGAACATATGATAGGCTTGCTCGGTATGTTCCGGTACGGTTGGGAGTTGGATATTTTGCTTCTCTGCCCAATCTTTGAGCGCGAGATGATAAGTATTCCAGAGAATTTTGCGATAGCTTCGTATTTTTTCTCGTTCTTCGAGTTGCGCTAAAAGTACACCTGCCAAAATATCGGAAGGAAGATAAGATGAGCCAATATCTACCCATGTATATTTATCTACTTGCCCGCGGAAGAAGCGAGAGCGATTTGTGCCTTTTTCGCGAATAATTTCAGCTCGCTCAACGAGTTCTGGATCATTGATTAGCAAAGCGCCACCTTCTCCGCAAGAGAAGTTTTTTGTCTCATGGAAGGATTGGGCAGCCATACTTCCAAATGTGCCCAGATATTTGCCTTTATATTTGCCAAAAAGCGCGTGGGCGTTATCTTCTAATACGGGGATTTGGTGATGTTGGGCAATATCCATGATCGTATCCATTTCGCAGCCTACGCCGGCGTAATGGACGGGGACAATCGCTTTTGTTTTGGGAGTGATCGCCTCTTCAAGTTTGGATTCATCCAAATTAAGGGTGTCAGGACGAACATCAACGAATACGGGGCGTGCGCCACGTAAGACGAAGGCATTCACAGTCGAGACAAATGTAAAGTCTGGAATAATGACTTCGTCCCCTTCCTGAATATTCAGGAGAATTGCCATCATTTCAAGGGCGTGGGTGCAGGAAGTAGTTAGCAAAGTTTTTGGAACGCCCAGACTCCCCTCAAGAAGAGCATGTGCTTTTTTTGTGAAAGGGCCATCACCAGAAAGGTGACCGCTTTGTAGGGCGATCTTGATATTTTCTTCTTCTTTCCCAACAGGGACGGGATTATTAAAAGGAATTTTCATTATTCTTCATTAGACCATTTGTGAAAAGTGTATAGTGTGCGATAGAGTTTCATCCCCAAGCTAGTCCATAAATTTTGAGATGCCAAATTTGTGATCTGGGTGGAGATAATAAACTCCTTTGCACCTTGTTCATAAGTCCATTGAAAAGCTGCATTCATTAAGAAACGCCCAAGACCTTGACCTTGTGCTTCGGGAGAGATGGCAAAAAGGGGACCTTCCACTTCGTTGGGGCTGTTTTTCCGTAAGGTTAAAAAACCGTTGATTTTTCCGCCGCTTTTTGCGATCAGGATTTCATCGGCAATTTCTTTATGGCAAGAACGAGATGCCCAATCAAGATAAGCTTCGTTACTTTTTTCAATATCAAGGCGAGGGTCGGCATGGTAATGGCTTAGGTATCCCGCAAAAGCTGCTTTTGTGATCTCTAGTATCCGAGCTTCGTCTTCGAAATTGACGGGAAAGATTTTTTCGTCCTCGGGAAAGGCATATTCTTTAGGGAGACTATAACGGAAATAAAGCAAGGTGTCCATTAATGAGAAGTTTTTTTTCTCTAAAGCATGGACTAAATCTATTTTGTCTGTATTGCACCGTAAGACAAGAAATTTTATGCCTTCTTTTTTGCAAAAATCTTCTATTAAAGGGAAGTCTGTCAGATTTTGCACAAAAGCTCGTGCCGTGCGAAAGCCAAAGCGTGCTTCATCCAGAGGGGATAATGAGACTGAAGTTCCTGGCATAGTTATTTTTCAGTGGAAAAGCCAATCTCTTCTCGAACGAGGCTTTGAGGTTTGCCCATCAAGCGGAAATACATTCGAGAGAGATATTCGCCAAAGATGCCGATGGCAAAAAGCTGGGCTCCGGAAAATATTGAAATAATGGAAGCAAGAAAGGGAAAGCCGGGTACGGGGCTGCCTTGGAAAAAGTAGCGAATGATGACATAAAGGAAAATGCTAAATCCGAAAAGCGTTAGTCCAAATCCCAGCCAACTGGCTAATTGCAGGGGCAGGGTGCTAAATCCTGTCATTAGATTGAAGGTGTGGGTGATCAATTTGCGAAAGGTGTAATTTGAGTGCCCCTCTGCACGGGGAGCGTGATCGACAGGAATATAACCGAAGCGGGTTGTTCCCCATGTCAGCAAAACGTCTACAGAAACAAAAGAGCTGTTGTAGTCAACAAAGCCTTCTCGCAATTTTGTTCGAAAAGCACGAAAAGCACCACTTTTTTCTATCCCGGCAACGCCGAGCGCAATATTGAGCATCCGTTTTGTGAAACGTGAGGAAAAATTACGCCAGGCATCATGCGTGTCTTTTGCAGGGAAACCATAAACCACGTCATAATCTTTTTCCAATTCTGCCAAAAGTTTATGGATTTCTTCAGGGGGGTGCTGCAGATCATCATCCATCGTGATAATTGTGTCGAAATTCGCGGCTCTGATCCCGCGTAAGAGCGCATTATGTTGCCCATAATTTCGCATCAAATGGATGCCGCGCACCCAGGCATATTTTTCTTGCAATGATAAAACTTGCTGCCAGCTACCATCTGGGCTGCCATCCACAACCAAAATGACTTCAAAATTTTGTCCTAAAGCACGCAGAGAATTTTCCAAACGCTCTGTGAGGGATGGAAGTATATTTTCGCTGTTGTAAACAGGAATAATGACTGAAAGCCCTTTTTCCGGGATGAAAGTCCGCATCACAGCGTGACCCCATGCTTGCTCGCCATCAATTGGCTTGTTCGGAGCATTTCGGCATCTCTCTGCTCATCGCTCCACCCCAACGCCTCGGCGAGAATATCAGCTAATTCCACCAGAAGAGAGGCTGTGAGTAATCCTAGTTTAGCAATATGTGTGCGGCGCAGAACTAAATCATCCAAGTGGACAATTTTTTCCTTTTGAGCTAAGAAAACGATTTCGCCCTGGCAGTAAGAAGGTAAAGAATCCAAGGCTTTATTACTACTGTCTGCGATGAAGATTGCCATCTCTTCGACGCGTGTTCCATAGCGCTGATAAAGTTCTTCAAGTCTTTCTAGTGAGAGGTTGGTCCATGCAGCAATGCCTTGTAATTTTTCTTTGCGTTCTTCTTCGCGGCGTTCGTAATTTTTACCGCCGCCAATTTGCAGATCGCTAGTGAATATTTTTCGCTCCATACCTAAGAAGGCGAGAGATTTGTCGGTGACTTCCTCTGCAAAGGCACGGAAAGAAGTCCATTTGCCGCCGACAAGCGAATAAATAGGGTAGTTTTGCCCTGTCCAGACACCACTGAGTACCTGAATGGTATGGTCGCGGGAAATTTGTCCTGTTGATTTTGCGCCGCTATACTCGAGCGGACGTACGCCTGAAAAACGGAAAACGATTTGATCACGGGTTATAGAAATATCGGGAAAGACAGTTTCTATCATTTCGAGGAAGTAATCCACTTCTTCTTCTGTGCAAAGTGCGTCATCGGGGTTCTTAATGGGAAGGTCGGATGTACCTATGAGGACTTTGTCGTGGAGTGGGTAGATGAGGACGATGCGCCCGTCATCATTCTCAAAGAAGAATTCGTGATTGCCAATAGCTGCTCGAAGTTTAGTGTTAGCAAGAATCAAGTGTGAGCCTTTTGTACCGCCAATGAAACGTGCGTTCAAGCCCAGGGTCGCGTTTGTCTCGTCAATCCATGCGCCGGTTGCGTTGATAAGGAGACGAGGGCGTACATCTAAAAATTCTCCTGTTAGCTCATCTTTTAGCGTGACGAAATCCATTTTTCCGCCAGTTAAGCTGAGATAGTTAAGGGCGTGCGCATTTTCCTGTTCTGTTTCGACATCGAGGAGCATTTCTACTGCAAGTCGTTCTGGTTCTGTTATTGCGCCATCGTAATAGGTTGCTGTATAGCGTACCGAAGGATTGAGGAGGTTCCACTGTGCTAAAGATTTTTTACCCGACAGAACTTGGTGCTTGGGGACTGTTTTTTGTTTTCGCGTGAAGGCGTCGTAGAGCATTAGTCCGATTTTTATGACAAGAGCACCACGCTCGGAGGGGCGATCTAGAATATTGAAAAATTTAAGCGGAGCATTAAGTAAGCCCGAGAAGGTTTTGAAAATGGGAATGGTGGTAGGTAAAGGTTTTACGATGTGTGGGGCGTTTTGAAGCATACGATTGCGCTCTTGTACAGCTTCGCGTACGAGACGAAATTCTCCATTTTCGAGGTAGCGGATGCCCCCATGTGCCATATGTGATGATGCTGCACTGGCTCCAGATGCAAAATCGGCGCGGTCTACAAGAAGAACTTTTGCGCCGTTGAGAGCAAGATCTCGAAAAGCGGCAATGCCATTAACACCTGCGCCAACGATGAGGACATCAAGGTCTGGAGATGCTTTTAGAGATTCTAATATCTCAATACGGTTCATGGCTTTTTCCATTTTTTAGAATAAGAATATAATGCAGAATTGTACCGTATCCTGTGAATGTTGCGTGAAAACCCTCGTTAAGTTGAGTGTTTATGATAATTACGGAATATCTTCCGAGTGATATAATGCGGCAGGTAAAAAACTATGAAAACAAAACATTTATTTCTTTTTAGCTTGCCCGTGCTTTTTGTGTTACTGATAGGGCTTTCTTTTTCAGCAGAAGCCTCTTCTTCGCCACAATTTGGTCAATTTGAAACTCCGACGGCTGGCCCCGATGGGCGCATTATTTATACCGTGCGCGAAGGAGATAATTGTCAGCGTATTGCGCTGCTACATGATGTCGATATAAACCAGTTGCGCTCGCTTAACCCGGAACTAGATGAAAATTGTACCGTTGTTCTTGGGCAGAAGTTAATGATCGGCGTAGGTGGTCCTGCGAGCTTGCCGACGATTACGCCTGGACCTTCCCCTACTCCAACAGAAGTTTTGCCTACGCCAACTCCCTTTGGTGGAACAACAGAGATCTGTGTACTTTTATTTGAAGATGTTAATGGGAATGCTCTTCGCGAGGAAACAGAGCTAGGCTTGGCAGGAGGAGCGATCAGTGTAACAAATTCTTTGGGCGGTTACTCTCAGACACGTGATTCTATTAGTGAGATCGATCTGGAAACTGAAGAGCCTGCGTATATTTGTTTCGGGGGAATTCCTGATGGCCTTGAAGAATTACCTGAAAGCGAGAAGCTCCCTGAGGGGAAATACACCGTTAGCGCAGCAATCCCTGATGGGTATAATCCGACAATTGATCTTAGCTATTCAATTGTTGTCAATGCTGGAGACCGCGCTTTTGTTGCTTTTGGAGCGCAATCTCAAGCTTCTACACTTGAAGACCCGACAGTGGATGAGGGTAATGGTCAGTCAGCACTGTTGGGAATCATCGGAGCCGTTTTATTACTTGGCGGGGCGGGGCTAGGATGGTACGCAATGCGGATGGGGAAGTCCTCATCAAAGGTGAAATTTCAATAATCAAGAAAAAACACAGAGTTATCAAAGACCGGCACTTCTGTTGTCTTCTTGATAAACGCAAAAGCGGAGATGTCTTTAAGACATCTCCGCTTTTTTTACAAAAAGTTTTTCGTACTAGGCTTCTTTTTCTAGTTGAGCAAGTCGCTTCATCAAGCGGCCTTTACGGCGAGCGGCATTCTTTCTGTGAATAACGCTTTTTTGAGCAGCTTTGTCGAGATGACTTACTGCTTCCATGGTAGCTTCGCGAGCTTCTTCAACATTTCCACTTTCTAGTGCGACACGAGCGTTTTTAACTGCTATGCGAGTTGAACCATGATAGACACGGTTACGCAAGCGACGTTTTTCGTTTTGGCGATTGCGTTTGATTTGAGATTTAAGATTTGCCACAGAACTTCCTCCGAAATAAGCTTTCTAATAGACAAGCCAATATTCTACTTGATGGGCTGTATTTTGTCCAGCAGATTTAGGGGGCTGCAAGGACAATAGTGAAGTAACCACCTAGGGCACTGTCCTTGGAATAAGCATAGCCGATTCCAACTTCTGTTGCGTTGGGGTTGAGTAAGGTTGTCCCTCCCATCCAGGCATCGAAAGCCGCTTGCCCATCGCCACCGTATTCTGGGGGTTGAGCATGGATCTCTTGGAGAACAAGAGAAGCGATATAACCTTGCGCAGCGACGCGTTCCTCAGCTGTAGAACCATCAGAGCCTGTTTCATTTAAGAAGCTGTTGCAGGCCATATCAGAAGCATGGATGAGCGCAGCGGTACTGAGTTGTGCGTTTTCTGTGAGCGGGGTCAGTCCTTGTATAACGCGCTCTGTGTTTAGTAACTCAAATATCTGGGCGACATAGTCTGTATTTTCGTCATAGTCACAAGCTGCGGCGATAGGTGTTGGGGTTTCTCCATTTGTTGGAGCGGTTGGAGTTGCTGTTGCATCTGCCGGAGCAGTTGGTGGTAAACGAGTAGGTTCAGGAGTTACAAGATTAACAGGAATGATGAGAATTTGACCAACTTGAATGGCGTTGGCATTTTCCAATTCGTTGGCTTCAATGATTGCATCTTCAGTGCTGCGGAATTTGACAGCGATTGCAGCGATAGAGTCACCGGGACGAACCGTGTAATTAAGTTCAGTTCCTCTTGGCAGGTCTGCGGGAACAGATGTTGGTGTTGGGAGTTCCATGCCAGGGTTTGGGATCAGTATTTCTTCGCCGACATAGACAAATCCGCGTTCTTCAACAACGGGATTTAGTGCCAAAAGAAGGAGTATGCCGTTTCCTTCTTCCAGAGCGAATTTTTCAGCAATGGAGGCTAGAGATTCTCCTTCTTCTACAATATAAGAGAAGGGTGCGGAAGGGGTTGGTGTAAGCGTTTGGGTGGGTGTGGCAGTAAGCGTTGAGGTCGCAGTAGGCGATGGAGTAATGGTAGCCGTTGCGGTTAAGGTCGGGGTCGGGGTTTCTGTCGCAAAGAAAGCGATTTGGGGTTTATTATCTCCTGTGAAAAGCACAACAAGGACGATAATCCCGATCACGATGAGCAGGGCTGCGATGCTCCAAATAATTACTGGGCCGCGCTGTTGGCGCTTGCGATATGAGTCGATTGTGTTGCTGGCAGAGCCTGAGTTTTTATTCATATTTTTTTCCTTTCTTGCAATAATGGAATGAAATGGGTCTTTTTTGCGATTTCCATCCCGTGCAGTATTTTTTCATTCTACCTGAACTTAAGTCTTTAAGCGAGTAAGGAGATTTGTGGTTTTTAGAAAAAAGCCCTTGACCATTTCTTGGGTGTTGTGATATAAACTCGACCAAGATAATAAGTAAAGATGACGAAGAGAAGGAGTAAGCGTCGGAACTGTGTTTTAGAGAGCGAGTGATGGTGGAAATCTCGCACACAGGCTGGCGCTGAATGGGTCTTGGAATTGCAAGATGAACGTTCTCTTTTAGAGAATTAGTAGTTGCGCCGGAGTAGCCACCGTTATCAGGGCAAAGTAGTTGACGCAGTTAGAATCTGCAAGACTACGAAAAGTGAAGCTGGCTTTAGGGCTTATTGAATTTTCCTGTTGCATCACAACAGGATTTTTGTTTTAAGCAATGGGCGCATAATTTGTAAAAGTCAGCTTAAACAGGGTGGCACCGCGGAAGCCTTCTCTCGTCCCTGAGATGAGAGGAGGCTTTTAATTTTCCCCGAAAAAGGAGACGCGGTGTATGAAGAAAAATAAGTGAGCAGTATTCAGTAAACAGTGTTCAGTAAGAGCAACAAACGAAGAACTACTCAACTAAGAAAAACTATCTATCTAAAAAGGAGCACGATCATGACTAACGAAACTAATGGAAATTTTGGCGATTTTGGCGGAACCTATCTTCCCGAATTTTTGGCAGATATTTTGGGCGAACTCGCTGCGAAATATGATGAACTAAAAGTGACAAAAGAGTTCCAAGATGAACTCAAAGCCTTATACAAAAACTACGCTGGTCGTCCCAGTCTGCTTTATTATGCAGAGCGTCTGACCAAAAAACTTGGTGGGGCAAAAATTTATTTAAAGCGTGAAGATTTAAATCACACTGGTGCACATAAGATCAATAATGTTGTCGGGCAGGGATTGGTTGCAAAAGCGCTCGGCAAGAAAAAGCTCATCGCTGAAACTGGTGCAGGACAGCACGGTGTTGCGACAGCAACCATCGCCGCTTATCTCAATCTCGAATGCGATATTTATATGGGCGCACGTGATATTGACGCGCAGAAACCTAATGTATACCGTATGAAAGCCCTCGGCGCAAATGTTGTCCATGTTACCGCTGGTCAGGGCACGCTCAAAGATGCTGTCGATGTTGCGCTCGGTGCGTATGCCCAAGATCATGCCAATTCCTATTATCTGCTTGGCTCCGCTGTCGGTCCCCATCCTTATCCCTCGATGGTGCGTGATTTCCAACAAGTCATTAGCGAGGAGATCAAAGCCCAAATCCAGGAACTTGAAGGCAAACAGCCCACAGCTGTTATCGCCTGTGCAGGTGGTGGTAGTAACGCCCTCGGCGCATTTACCGCTTTTATCCCCGACGAGAGCGTTGAATTGGTTGCAGTTGAGCCAGCAGGCAAGGGCGCAGATACAGATCGACACGGGCTTGCTCTCGGCAAAGGCTCCCCGGATATGATTCACGGATTCAAAACCCTTGTTCTGCACGATGAAGAAGGAGAGATCGGAGAATCCTATAGCGCAGCATCAGGTCTCGATTATCCCGGCATCAGCCCCATTCTAAGTATGCTCAAAGAAAATGGTCGTCTTAATTTGGGCGAAGCAACCGACAAAGAAGCCGTTGATGCTTTCATTGCCCTCTCCCATCTCGAAGGCATTATTCCCGCGCTCGAATCATCCCACGCCGTTGCCTATCTCTTCCAGGATCACGGCAAATACAGCAACCCCGATGATATCGTTGTCGTCAACCTTTCTGGACGTGGTGACAAGGATGTGGAAAACGTCTTTGAAAATCTGATGTAAATCTCGGCACGCTCATGATTTGGGCTTGCTTGTACTCAATGGGCATTTATGCCCGTATGGGTGCTACCGTTAAACACAAGACCTGACAGGTTTTTATAATCTGTCAGGTCTTCGCCTTTTAATAAACCAATTCCGTTTAACTCGTCAATTTCTCCAAGCGATCAATATATTCTTCCATTACAGCAAAAGTCTCTTCGACTGCATCAGGCTTTGTCAAATCAACACCAGCCATCTTTAATGCATCCAGCGGATACATCGATGCGCCAGCCTTAAGGAATTTAGTGTAATTTTCAACCGCATTCGGGGCACCATCTAAAACTCGGCGAGAGAGCGCATGCGCTCCTGAGATGCCGGTCGCGTATGCGTAGACGTAATAATCTGAAAAGAGATGCCCAAAAGTAGACCAGACCATCCCGACACGTTCGCGATTGAAGGTCACGCTTTCGCCATAGCCTTCAGCGAAAAGATCAGTCATAAGTGTCATCATCGAATCGGCGGTTAAGGCTTCTCCTCTTTCGGCGCGTTCGTGTGTTTCGAGTTCAAAGCGCGCTAAGGTTGGCATGATGAAGAAATAACGCAGAAAATTCGACATCGCTTCTTCGATGATCGCAATCTGGAAATTTTTATCAGGATTGCTCTTCAGCAAATGTCCGCGTACCAAAGCCTGATGGAAATTTGACGCGACTTCTGCCACAAAGAGCGAATACTCACCATAAACCAGCGGCTGATTTTGCCATGTGAGGTAGGAGTGCATCGAATGACCTAGTTCATGCGCCAAGGTACTTAGTGCGAGCATATTATCGTTGAAGCTCATCATAATAAATGGATGTGTCCCTGGCGCGCCCCACGAAAACGCTCCAACACGTTTGCTCTGATTTGGGTAAACATCCACCCAGCGATCTTCAAGCGCGCCTTTGCGCACTGTAGCAAAATAATCTTTGCCCATCGGCGCAAGTCCTTCGCATATCCATTCAACGGCTTGCTCATAGCTCACTTTGGGGCTGTTTTCTGTGAGCGGAGCCCAGAGATCGTAAGGGTGGAGTTCTTCCACGCCTAAAATTTTGCGTCGAATATCAAAATAGCGTTGCCAAACGGGGAGATTTTTCTTAAAAATATCGATTAGATTATGATAGACATCTGTTTTGATATTATCTTCAAATAGTGATGCCCCTAAGGTCGTTTTGTGTTTGCGGACTCGCATTTGGAAAACGTTTTGCTTAATGGATGTAGCCAATGATGAAGCAAGTGTATTTTTATGCGTCAGATATTGGTCATGATAATTGTCCCAAGCAGCTTTACGGGCATCGCGATCATCGCTGAGTAGGATTTTTGGCACTGTGCCTTGTGTCAGATCAATTTCCTGCCCATCGGCGGTCTTTACAGACGGGAACTTGAAATCTGCGTTGGTGAGCATGCTTCGCGTGGCGGCTGCTCCGCCAAAAGGATCAGCCAACATGCCCAGAATTTCTTCCACTTCCGATGAACGGACATGCGCCTGTTTACGAAAAAGATTATTGACAAAATGCTCGTAAATTGCCAATCGAGATTCATCTTTTATCCATTGGCGCAGATTTTTCTCTCCGATCTCCAGCATTTCTGGCTGAACAAAAGAAATTGCTGCTACGACCTGTCCGTAAACACCACCGGCTTTATCAGCCATTGCAGCAGCATCTTGATCTGCGGTATCTACGCTGTAAGCGAAACCGGCGTACATATAGAGTCGCTCTGCACGCACAAGCAGATTTTCGACAGCTTCAAGGCCATCGGCAAGAGATGCGGCGTTTTCGCCCAGTTTGCCTTGAAAGGCTTTTGTAGAAGGAATATCAGCAATGATTTGCTCAGCTTCTGCGCTCCACACTTCAGGAGAAGCGAAAACGCTCTCGGCGTTCCAAGTATATTTTGGGTCAACTTCATTTCGTGCGGGGATTTTAGACATGGGAATCCTTTTGGTTACTGTTTTTGATTACTTGTTGTCGTATAATGTGTGGATTACATTAGAAATTATACAGTCTAAAGTATAATCAGGTGAGAACTAGGAGGAAGTATGGAAGTAACTTTTCAAAACAAGCGTGAAGATTTTGAAGCATTTTATAACTATATGGTAAAAGAAACAGAACAAGGCGTATCTATTAATAAACAGGTTTTAGAGGATCAACAAAGAGCAATTGTTGTTCTTGCCTTATTTTCTGGTTTCATTTCGTTTGTTAGCGGTGGGGGCTTTAGAGCAGCATTTCTTGTCTCTAGCTTGCTCGTTCTCTTTTTAGAGGCAATATTTTTTATAAAATCAGGATTTAAGCCGAGATATTATTATGGGAAACAAGCGTACAGAGGCCAAGAAAAAAGATTGACAGCTAAGGATATTGAGCTTTTTTCGTTGCCTCGTAAGGCAACATTCGATGATGATTGGCTTGAAATTAAAAGCTCAGAGGCTAACCATCGGTGGCGCTGGAGACGAGTTGACCAAATAGGCATAACATCTGATTTTGTCTTTATTCATGTGGGTAATTGTCCTGTGGTGTATATTCCTAAGAGAGATTTTCCATCAGAACAGAGCTTCGTTGAGTTTGGAAATAAACTATTAGAGTTAAAAGAGAAAAACAAAGAATAGTTTGCTATCTATTATCAAACTGTCGAAAGGTGAAGAATTCTCTGCCTAAGCGAATGCATTTATGATGATAGTTTTGTGTCTTACTTCGCTTTATACCCAATCAACTTATAAATCTTCACCGCTTCACTTTTACCTTTAACCAGTTTCGATTCGATAAATTCGGTTTCCATTTCATCTTTGATGGCTTCGTTGGTGCTCTCACTGATGATCATTGACCAACCGTAGCCTTTGCTCAGGTCTTGCAGGCGGGCAGCGAGATTGGCGTTATCGCCGATGATGGTGTAATTAACGCGTTCTTCGGAGCCGAGTAAACCGACAAAAACATCGCCGCTGTTCAGGCCGATCCCGATATCGAAGATGAAATCCGGGGGCAAGACTCCTGCCTTTTCCCACTGATCTGTTAATTTAACGAGAGCAAGCCGCATATCCAGAGCGGCTCGTGCGGCGCGCAGGGCGTGGTCTTCGTAGTGCACAGGTTCCCCAAAAAAGGCAACGATCGCGTCGCCTTCATATTTATCCACTGTGCCGCCATGTTTGTGAACGACCTTCGTCATCACATCTAAATAGGGATTAAGCAGGGAGACAACGCCGTCGGGGGTAAGTTGCTCCGAGAGGGTCGTAAAGCCGCGAATATCCGAAAAAAGGATGGTGATATTGCTGCGTTTATTGAGCGAGCTAATATCTTGCGTAGAGATCAATTGCTCGACCATCTCGGGGGAAATAAAACGTGAGAAAAGATTACGAACGCGTCGTTTTTCAGCTTCCTGGGCAAGTGCCTGTTCCAGCGTGGGCATGATCACGCCAAGAAAAAACATTGTCTCGGGCGCCATGAAAGGCAAGTAAAGCCCCGATTGACTGAAAAAGAAATAATAAATAGCGCCATAAGAGAAGATGCTAGCAAACATTAGGCTGATAGCCAAGCCCGGGCGCGAAGTGCGGGTAATTAGATGGGATAAAAATGCCGCAAGCAGAATAGCGAGGAGATTGACCCACGGCGGCACGACACGGAGATAGTTTTGATTGAGCAGCGAATCGACCGTGTTAGCGACAATTTCTACGCCCGAAGTGCGAATCTGGCTGGAAAATGGCGTGGGGTAAACATCCTGCAAAGTAACGGATGTTGCCCCGATCAGCACGATCTTGTCTTTGAAATTTTCCGCAGGGTAGTCGCCCAAGACGACTTGTGCGGCAGAGTAGATGGGATAAGCCTCAGCAGGTCCGCGAAAATTGACCAGGAAATGCGTGCCATGCAAAGGAATCTCTTCGTTGCTTAGCTTAAGGTTTGTAGAAGAAAACTGGCTGATCGGAGAAGCGTTTTGGCTAAGGCGCGCAACTTCAATGGCCCAGTTGAAGTAGTTTTTTTGTGAGACTTTGTCATATTTATAAGCGCGGATACTGCGTGCTACTGCATCATCATCTAGCTGAATCTCTGTGATGCCCAAGCTGTCGAAGACATTCTCGTATTCAGGACGAGGCAGTTTGAGTGTGTTTACACCCTGATGGTCAACAAAAAGTTGAACAAGGTTGACAGATTTTGGACTTTGCACGAAAGCATCTGCAAGGATAGCATCGCCTTCAGGATCTTCTTCAAAGAGAAAAACATCCAGCCCAATGATCTCTGCGCCAGCTTGATTAAGTGTTTGAACGATCTCGGCTAAATAAGCGCGAGACCAGGGCCAGGTATTATTTTCGTAATTGAGCGAGAAATCATCTATCGCTACGATGACAATTCTTTCATCTACGGCTTGTGTGCCGCGTAGCCGCATTGCAGCATCACGCGCGGCATAATCCAGTCTTTCTGTAGGCGTGATCGTCGAAGGGAAAAAGACGGCAGCTATTTCGGAGAGAATTAAAAATGCTGCGATGATGCTAAGCAATACTATTTGGGCGGGTGATTTTTTCTTTATCATCATTTTATCTACCTGGTCGGCCATCTCCGCCAAGGGGACCGTCGCCGTCAAGCGGGCCATCGCCATCTAATGGGCCACCGCCATCAAGTGGGCCGTCACCACTGAGGGGACCATCTCCACCGAGCAGGCCGTCTCCATCAAGCAAGCCGTCGCCGTCTAAGGGGGAGCATTCTTCTTCGGGAGGGCATATCTCATCCAAGAGCGATGAATCTAATTCGGGGAAAAGCTCATCGAAACTTAACAACAAACCATCTTCGTCGGGCACGAATTCTTCCCAATCTCCCCAGGGGAGCAAGCCTTCTTCTTCGAGCAGAGGGAAAATATCTTGCGCTTCCGGGATAAAAAAGAGCCATTCGGCAAAATCTCTTTCGCTCATCCTTTCGATCAGGGGCAAAACGAATTTTCCATCTGTCAGTTCTGGTGGGAGCAAGGTCGCGCGCTGTCCATTAGAAAGTCGTAGAATGCCGGCAGGATTTTCTAGCTCGCAATGCCCTTCCAGACAAGAGATAATTGCTCCTTGCGTTTCCGGGTCAATTTCAACCATCATATAAGAGCCGCGCACCGCAGCTACACCAGAAGGCGTTTCGATTTCAACGCTCCCGCCGTTTAGTACCACCCAAAGCTGACCTAATTCCAGCTTTACGCGCGTAAGGAGACTTTCTTCTTTTTCTTCGTTGGAAAGGAGTGTGAAATGAGAGAGCGGCGCCATCCTGATCAGCGTACCCGTTGATAAGTCAACGCGTGTATAGCCATTTTCGGATGTGCGGATCTCTCCTTTCTCTGCGAGAACCGTCCCGTTAGATGCTACAGAAAAATTGGAGTCAATTTCTTCCTTTGCTTCTACATTCCCTTCCACTTCCTGGAGTTCTGCGCTTAGGTCAATTGTGGGTGTTGGCGTATAAATTTCTACAGTTTCTTCGATGATTTCCGGGGTAGCTTCCAGGCTCTCTGTTGGTAGGGATATTTCTTCACTACTTTGACAGGCAGCAAGTAAAAAGAAAAGAATAGGGAAGAGATAAAAGAAAGGCTTTTTCATAGAAACTCCTGCGGCCTACGGTGCTGCGCGCACTTGCAAGTTGTAGCTAATATAAGTTAGCTCGCGTGAATATTTTGAGTAAAGGCGAAATTGATAAGTTTCATCACGAAACATGCTGAGCGCATAGTCGCTGTCACCACAATTGAGTTCGCCCCATTTATCTAGTTTAATGCCACCTTGCCATAGCTCAGCATAGAGATTTCCATTTCCTTCGCAACTAAGGTCAATTAGAAGGTTCACGCGATCTTCCGGTGAGTTGGGATGAAATGCGATCCAGTCTTCTGTATCACCTTCGGGAGAAGAAAGGTCGCTGCTATAGTCAAAAGCACGTGAATTTGTGGCAGAAAATTCAACAGAAATGGATGGCTCTTCAGCAGAATCCCCATCATCTGGCGCAGGGAAGTACGTTGGCGCAGCAGTTGCCGCCATCACTGTTTGGGTGCTTGCCGCGATCTCTTCGCCGCTTTCGCTCATAATGGGTAGATCATCAATGATATTACTTTCTACATAACTTGCGAAAACCCAGCCTTTGTTATCATTGCCAGATACAAATTCAATTTGGAGCCAGTTCCCGTCAAGATTTTTTCCTGTCAGGACGATCTCTTCTTCGTTATTGAGAAGCCCTAAAACCGCAAAATCCGTCCCGGGGCCGATGCGGACGTTGATCTGTTGCGTGGTCTGGCCATTTGTATTTTCGTCGCCTGTGGATGGGCTGCTGCCCGATATGACCGGAACATCGGGCTTGCTCTCGGTTAGGATATATTCTGCCGCGCCCCAGCCTTCCCTGCTTTCTCCGGTTGCTGACACAAAGCGGATTTTATACCAATCTTCATTTGCGCTTTTCCCGATAATTTCCGCCTCGCTGTTGATGCCCAGCATCCCGATAGATTCGCTTGATGTGCTCGGATTTTCACGTACGTTAATTTGCGCCGTGACCTTGCCTGAGACTGGTTCCACAGTGGGTTGCGCGGTAGCAGGCAGTGGGGTCGCGCTTGCTCTCGGTGTAAAGGTAACGGGAAGTGTCGCAGTGATGATCCCGTTTGTCGAAGGGGCAGAGTCCGCTTCATCCAGTTTTGAAACTTCCATACTGCAAGCTGTGATAAAGCCGAATATTAATAAAAGAAAAACCAAGGGGGGTGATTTTTTGTACATAATTTTCTCCGTCTGTATTCTATCGCAGCCTGCTATTTTTGACATCTGTCTATGCTCCTAAATCTCTTTCCCACTTTTTCTTCATTTAATTTATAATTTGCCCCATGAACCTATCAGTGATAATCCCCGTATTTAATGAAGTTCAAAATATTCGTGAAATTCTCAAACGCGTTCAGGCTACAGGCTTGCCCTGGGAAATTCTGATCGTGGACGATGGCTCTACAGACGGCACGCGCGATATTTTGAAAGAGTTGGATGGTACAGATAACATCCGCGTTGTTTTGCACGAGAAAAATCAAGGGAAAGGCGCAGCTGTGCGCACTGGCTTCGGTGAAGCAAAGGGCGATGTCTTTCTTATTCAGGATGCTGACCTTGAGTATGACCCCCGTGATTACCCTGCAATTTTAAAGCCGATTGAAGAAGGTATTGCGGATGTGGTATACGGCTCTCGTTTCTTGGGTGCGCCGCGTCGCTCGACGATGTTCTGGCATATGATTGCGAATAAATTGCTCACCTTAGCGACTAATATTCTATATAACAATATCCTGACGGATATGGAGACGGGCTACAAAGTCTTCAAGCGCGAAGTGCTGGATGGGATCACAATCCACTCTAATTCTTTCAATTTTGAGCCAGAATTCACTGCAAAAATTCTTAAGAAGAAGGTGCGTATTTTTGAAGTGCCGATTTCTTTCAACCCGCGTGACTACTCTGACGGGAAGAAAATCAAACTTCATGATGCCTTTGAAGCAATTTGGGCTTTGCTCAAATATCGCTTTGTAAATTAGTGTTTTAGAATACGAAGCCCCCGTTCCTTTGAAAAGGAACGGGGGCTTTTTTTTAGGGCTTTCTCTCAGGCAAGCGTGCGTCGCACCAACTTCGACAAAGAGATGCTAATCGACAGGCATTTTTTTGCCGAGGTGTAGATTCTCATCGTTTTGGTGCGACGCACGCTCTTTTCTTGATCAAAAGTGAAAGCTTTGGTTTTGTCCGTTTTGTAAAAAAAACTACGGATTCACATAAACTGTATATTCCAGAATTTGCGAACCAGCGGGGAGTTCTATTGAGCCGTCATCAATCGTCTCTGCCCAAGTCGCGGTTGTTTTGAGATGATGTTCTCCAGCTGTCCATTCAGATAAGGATGCAAAATAAACCTGGCAAGATTGTTCCGCATAAGGATAACCAAAGCTCACAAACTGTTCAGGGGAAATGCTCTCGTCTTCCAGCATAAATTCCAGGTCAATTTTTGAAAGATTGTCATCCAAAATTTCTTCAGATGCCGCACACCAGCCCCAAACCCAAAGAATGTCATCATCAGGTGAAAGGGTGACAGTGTAGGTCAGTGGCGTATCCGTTTGCGTCATCTCAATTTCTGAGTAGACTTCTTTTGCTTTTTCTTCCAGTTGCTGGGCGCCATCTTCTGCTAATCGTGCCTCCGATTCTTCAAGACTCGCTATTTTCGGAGGAGATTCTGGCATAACGCCCAAAGAAAGGGGTTCTGAAACAGCCTTTTCTCCTGCTGCAAGGACTACATCTTCATCTGAAAGTATTGTCGTTTCATCAATAGGGACGCGGATTTGGGGTTGAACGCCAACGCCTTCGAGGAAGATGCTCCCGTCTGGAAGTTTAAATCGCCCTGTTGGGATCTGGAGCGCGAAACCCTCTGGAAATTCAAATTGCCCCCGCGCAACTTCCGCTTCTACGCCCCCGGTCGGATACTGCCCGACGACGATCATTCCGGGCACTTGACTAAATCCGTACGCCTCGATTTCGCAAGCGCTAAAACAGGCTTGCCCAACTAGCAATACTTTTTTATCAAAGTGATATTGGTTTTCGTTGGGCAAAACCTTGTCAGGTAAACCTTCTGCTTCAAAATCACCGGTTTTGTCGCTGTAATATTCCAGTTGCCCCATCACGATTTCTTCATCGTGGAGGAAGCCTGCCAGTCCAAGTGGCGCGCCGCCAGAGTTTTCACGCAAGTCAATGATGATGCCTGGAACACCAAGTTCTTCAAAAGTCTTCAATCCTCGCTCAAAAAGCCGGATGATGAGATTGAGATCATCATAATTGGAATTGATTTTGATATAGCCCGCGCCCGAATCCAGCAGGTGGAACTCAACAGGTAATGTGCTGGGATCAGATTCTGAATAAATAGAGGTGTTATTAAAGGATTTGCCTTCTCCTATCACTGCTAAACTAACAGTTCTTTCAGTTCCATTTGCATCAATGAAGCTGATTTCGGCCTCTGTACCCAGTGGAGCACGGAGTAAATAGCGCGCTTGCTGAAAGCGAAACGCATAATCTGTTGAGATGGGTTGTGACCAAGGGCTGACTTCGGAGATAGCATCTTTGATCGCTTTACCGTTATATTGCGTGATCTCTGTCCCTAAAGATATTCCGGCTAAATCAGCGGGACCTCTTTCCAAGAGATAAGAGACGACTACGCGCCCATCATCCAGTTCGCGGATGGCAAAACCGTAACCGCCAGAAATATCTTCCATGAAAAGTTCTTGTGCAACGTCTCCGCCATTCAAACCGACGTGTCCGTCTTTGAAGCCCCAAGTGAAATCTCGCAAAGCCAGAAAAAATGCGCTAGCGTCTTGGGTTTTCTCTGCTTCTTCTACGCGGGGCATCAGTTCTGCGTAGAGAGCATCCCAGTCGGGTTCTTTGCCTTCTACGCCGTTGAAAGCATATTCTTTGCGTGCAATATCAAACATTTTCTCAAAAGATTCTGTGTAACTATCTTCGGCGAAATCTTTTATAGCAACATCATCCGGTTCGTAGAGGCTTAGTTCGGGTTCAGAATCACGTGAAATGGTAAAAGGTTCCGCGTCGATGTTGATGACAGAGTACCCCGCTTCAACGGGAGCAAGTGGATCATCCGCGGTGAAGAGTTTTCCATCCGCACCAAAACCAGAGGGGAACTCCTGCTCATTATCCGGTGACCAGATCACTAAATCCCCGCTGATGACTTCATCTTCATTTTCTGTGTCGGTGATGATAGATGCGAGATAAGTGGGCCATCCAGTAGAAAGGTCGTCGCCTTCTGAGTAAGGGCTGCCAGTAAGATTAGGCCAATAAGCTATCGCAAAAACCTGTACGCCAAGGTCTTCTTCGCTGTCGTTGTCTATATCTGTCAAAACGCCCGTCGGCATAGCAGGGAGTTGCAAAGTGTAGCTACCTTGCATGGCTTCTGTGTCAAATTCAAGGAAGCCCAGCGTTTGCGAACTGAGCGGAATTTCCCATTCTTTGTCACGGGTGATAAACGCGTACATGTCCACCAAGGCAACAGCGTGTTCGACATAATAGGTCGTGATAATATCGTTCGTATAGTCAAAAGTGCCCGTGATCTGATAAGGTTCCTCGCTACTGATAGAAGGTGCATTGACTGTTAGGGGAGTAGGTTCCACAGGCTTATCTGGCTGGCAAGCGGTAATGACAAGCGCGAATAGAAGTAAAAGAAGGCTGCTGCGTATTTTCATTTTTTCTCCTTGTTGAAATAAAGCATAGATTATAATCGGAGAATGACTACCTGGAAAAAAGAACTCAATACAGAATTTAAGATGGCGCAAGATGCGCTTGATGTGAAAAATTACGGGAAGATGCGTGTCTGCGCTCGTCGGGCAGCCGGTATTTCTATACGGGAATATCTGAAAGAACGCGGAATTATGCCCCCCAGTGTGAGTGCCTACGATTTGCTAAAATTTCTGGAAGAAATGGACGATACGCCCGCGGATATTCGGCAGGCTTCCGTTTATTTACGCTTACGTGTCACCGAAGAATTCCGTCTCCCCGTGGATGTGGACTTGGTTGCCGAGTCAAAAAAAATCTGCTCTACCTTGATGCCTGATTGGGAAAAGTAAAAAAATTAATCTTCCAAAAAACTATATCCCCCCGGCGAAGTTTGGATCAAGTATTCCCAATCTTCGCCGAGTTTTTTTCTCAAGCGATAAACCACGTTTTTTAGCGCAGTTTGGTCGCTTACGCCAGCCATCCCCCAAACCGAGCGGATAATTTCATCATTTTGGAAAATATACCCCGGTCTATTCATCAGTAAGCGCAATAGGCGAAACTCAAGATTAGTGAGGCTGATTTTTTCCCCATTTTCAACTAGAGCAAGCCGTCTGGCAGGATCGAGCCGCAGGCGTGGGATTTTGCGTGGAGAAAGCGGGGCTGTTGTGCTGCGTCGTGACCATGAGCTGATTTTTGCCAGAAAAATAGCGGGGCTAACGGGCTTTACGATACATTCATCAACACCTGCGCGGTATGCTTCGAGCATCTCGGTTTCATGGTGGGCTGGCAAAAAGAGCAAAATAGGCTTTTGACTCAATGCGCGATATTTTTTAGCAAGGGTAATTCTTTCTGTATGAGGGGCATTTACATCTATCACGATCAGGTCAGGCATAATCTCCATTGCCCTGTCAATTGCTCTTTGCACTGATGTTTCAATAATGGCATTTAAGCCTTTTTCACGAATCATGTAGCCCAGCAAGGGGGCTGTATCGCTTTGATCACAAACAATTAATACGCGGATAGATTGATTTATGGCTGACATGGCTTTTCCCTGTAGATTATGGAGTAATTAAATTTGATAGCTGCATTATATACTATAAAGTCTCAAAAAGTCGCAAAAAAGTATCAAATTGTGACTATTGGGTGATAACAAAAAAAAACTCCCCCCGATATACTGGGCATAGATTTCAAAAATAACGATTCTAAGGAGAATTGAAATGAAAAAAATATTTCCAGTATTAATGGTTTTAGCCATCTCTCTTACCGCTTGTGGTGCAATAGGCGGTAATGCTGAACCAACCCCAATTCCTATTGCTGAGGCATTTCCTACAGCGACACCTGTCCCACTGAACCCTACCGCAGCCCCAGCTAGTGATTCTACTGATGCGGGTAGCGAGCGTGTTTCCTCTGTAGATGGTATGGTTCAGGTCTTTATCCCTGAAGGCAGCTTCCGTATGGGCGGTCTTGATGTCAAGGCTGAGGAAGACGAAAAGCCAGATCACGCGGTTTCTATGTCCGCTTTTTGGATGGATAAGCTCGAAACCACCAATGCAATGTATATGCTCTGTGTACAAGAAGGTGCTTGTGAGCCCCCCGATTTCTTCCGTTCTGAAAAACATCAAAAATATTTCAACACAGATGAATATGCGGATTACCCCGTCATTTACGTAACCTGGGGTGATGCCACAGATTATTGTACTTGGGCAGGCAAACGACTCCCGACTGAAGCACAGTGGGAATATGCTGCACGCGGCAATGATTTCCGAAGCTTCCCTTGGGGTGACGAACGTCCTGACACCTCCCGTGCTAATTTTGATCACAAGATCAATGATGTATCTCGCGTAGGTAGTTTCCCTGCAGGTGCAAGCCCCTTTGGTGTTCTTGATATGTCTGGCAATGTTTGGGAATGGGTAAGCGACTTCTATGATGCAGATTATTATTCTCTGGCAGTTGCTGCCAATCCTACTGGCCCTCTCGCTGCTATGGGAACACTTTCACAGAACCGAGTTATTCGTGGTGGTTCTTATCAGGATGTGGAGAAGGATATCCGTGTTACCAATCGTGGTCATGCTAGTGGGCCCAACCCGGATGCCAATGACATGGACTCCCCTGAATATCACGGCGAATCCTCCCCGAAGATCGGTTTCCGCTGCGCTTCGGATAACTAATTTGCCACCGCTAAAATAGCGTTATCCGGTAGAAAGCATTTACCGCTAAACTATGCAAACCTGACAGGTTTCAAAAACCTGTCAGGTTTTGTTTTAACAGTAGCTGTTGATTGTCGGTTGAATTTCACAAATGGAATCAGGCCAAAATTCAGGAGCGATGCGGCTTCTCATCCTAAATTTGACTAGCTTTATCCGCTATGGTAAACTCCCGCCACAAATCAATAGCCCCAAAACGGCAACTCTTATCCAGAGAGGCGGAGGGACCGGCCCTACGAAGCTTCGGCAACCTAGTTTTTATAAAAATTAAGGTGCTAATTCCGGCAGTGAAAATTCTGGAAGATGAGAGGGCAGCCGTGCAATTTTTGCGCAAGATGCCCTTTCACGAATAGTTGAAGGGGCATTTTCTATATTACGAGGTGAAAAACCATGAGTACTACCTTTATGACTTCCGAAAGCCTAATGTTCACATCTGAATCTGTAACAGAGGGTCATCCCGACAAAATGTGCGACCAGATCAGCGATGCTGTTCTGGATGCATGTCTTGAGCAAGATCCTAAATCTCGTGTGGCTTGCGAAACCGCGATCAAAACCGGTTATGTAATGTTGCTAGGTGAGATCACAACAAAAGCCTACGTGGATTTTGATAAATTGGTACGCAAAGTTGTTAATGAAATTGGTTATGACCGTGGTAAAAAAGGCTTTGATGGCAATACCTGTGGCGTTCTCTCTGCGGTTGCTAGCCAAAGCTCAGATATTGCGATGGGTGTGGATGAAGCACTTGAATCCAAATCTGGTGAAATGACCGAAGCTGAAGTTGAAGCCATTGGTGCTGGCGATCAGGGTATGATGTTTGGTTATGCCTGCAACGAAACCCCGACCCTGATGCCGATGCCGATTTATTTGGCTCACAAACTGACCTTGCGTTTGACCGAAGTTCGCAAAAATGGAACTTTAGATTGGGTGCGCCCCGATGGGAAAAGCCAGGTAACGATTGAGTATTCAAAGGGACAGCCGAAGCGTGTAGATACAGTTCTTATCAGTACACAACACTCTCCCGATATTTCTGCCGAAGATATTCGTGCGCAGATTATCGAACATGTGATTAATCCGATATTGCCTGTTGATATGGTGGATGATGACTTGAAAATCTATGTTAACCCGACCGGGCGTTTCGTCATCGGTGGTCCTATGGGCGATGCCGGTGTGACCGGGCGTAAGATTATCGTTGATACTTATGGCGGTATGGGACGTCACGGTGGTGGTGCTTTCTCGGGTAAGGATGCCACCAAAGTTGATCGTTCGGCTGCTTATGCTTCTCGCTGGGCTGCGAAAAACGTAGTTGCCGCTGGCTTGGCAGAACGCTGCGAAATTCAAGTAGCTTACGCTATTGGTGTTGCACATCCGCTTTCTGTCAATGTTGAGACTTTTGGCACAGGCGTTATTTCTGACGAGCATATTGCTGAGTTGGTCAGCGAGCATTTTGATCTTCGCCCCGGCGCGATCATCCGCGACCTTGACCTGCGCAAACCTATTTTCCGCCAGACCGCTGCTTACGGTCACTTTGGACGCGAGGATGTGGAATTCCCCTGGGAGCGCACTAATAAAGCCGAAGAGTTGAAAGCTGCTGCTGGGTTGTAAAGACATTTAGATACCGAGTGTCTTCAAGACACTCGGTATCTTTTTTATGGAATTTTTTCTTGCTACATCTCTTTTCCTGTGATACACTCGCGCTCGTTATGAAAAACTTCACAAGCAAACACCATCATCATGCCCATAAAACTGACCGCTATAGTCGGGCGTGTTTGCATTAAGGAGCTTTTTATTTCATAGCAGAAATAAATGGTGAGATTTTTTAGGAAGCACTTCCCGAGAAGGGAAGTGCTTTTTTGTTTCATAGGTCATGTTTTCAACGTGGCTGACCCGATAAGAGAGAGCGTCACGCTGCAAGCGCGACCTACAAGAGGAGCATTTATGCAAGAAGAAGAACGTAAAATCAGAATCTCACTGCCCAGCAAGGGGCGTTTGGGCGAGAAGAGCAAAGAGCTTTTAGCAAATGTGGGCTTTCGGATTTATAGCCCGAATCCGCGTCAGTATAAGGCAACTATTCCGCGCTTTCCGGAGATGGAGGTGATTTTCCAGCGTCCCAGCGATATTGTACATAGCGTGCGTGATGGCAGCGTGGATTTTGGTATCACGGGGCGGGATATTTTTCTTGAGAAGAAGGGTGCGAATGGTGAGATCCTTGAACTGCACCAGCGATTGGGCTTTGGGAAATGTTCCTTGAATATGATTGTGCCAGGGGAGTGGGAAGATGTTAATTTGCTGGAAGATCTATCCATAATGGAATCAAGCCTAAATCGAGGGCTTAAGATCGCGTCGAAGTTCCCGAATCTGACGAATGAATTTCTTAAGCAGAATAGCGGCATCACGTTTACGATCATCCCGGCAGAAGGCGCTTTGGAAATTTCGCCAACTGTGGGTTATGCTGACCTAATTATGGATATTGTATCAACTGGGACAACTTTGCGAGATAATTATTTGAAGGTTTTGCGTGATGGCGAAATTTTGAAATCGCAGGCGTGTTTGATCGCGAATAAGGCGCGTTTGCGAGAGGATGAAACGACACGGGCAATTGCAGTTCAGCTTTTAGAGGTTTTGAGCGCGTTTTTGCGAGCGGAAGAAAAACTGGCGATCTTTGCGAATATCCGTGGTGATTCGCCGGAAGATATTGCTGAAAAACTTTTTGTAGAAAAGGTGACCGGTGGTTTGCAGGGACCGACGATTTCGCAGGTCATCACGCGTGACCGTGAGGATTGGTACGCAGTGCATCTGATCGTGGAAAAATCGGAGTTGCACGAAGCTGTGCGCGAGATCCGCTCGATAGGGGGCAGCGGCGTGGTGGTCTCGGAGGTGAATTATATTTTTGAAGAAGAGCCGGAAGAATTAAGTGCAATGTTGAAGGCGTTGGATTGAAACCTGATTGTTCTAACGCGAATGCTCGCGAATGTTTTAAATTAAAAAGCTTTTATTCGCGTCATTTGCCAATTCGTGGCATATGCGTTGAAAAAACAGAACCAGAATTTGGAGATTGTGATGATAAAAATCTACCCCCTTGGAGAAGCAAAAGAAGGCATTTTGAAGCGCAAGCCCATTTACCAAGATAGCTATTCCCCCGCTACTATCGCGCGGACGGAATCTGTTTTTGGCGAAAGGGTGATGCCGCATCAAGCGGTGATGCAAATCCTGAAATCTATAGACGAAGATGGGGATAAAGCCCTCCGAAAATGGAATGCGACTCTTGACCGCTTTGGTGAGCCAAATTTCGGCATTGCCAAATCTGAGTTGAAAGCCGCGTGGGAGCGAATCCCCGCACGTTTGCAGGAAGTGCTGGAGAAGTCGGCAGAACGCATCCGTGATTTTCACAAAAGACAGCCAATTACGAGTTGGCTGACCAATGAGATGGGCGGAGAAATTGGTCAGCGTTTTACCGCCATTGAGCGTGTTGGCGTTTACGTCCCCGGCGGAACTGCGCCATTGCCCTCGTCCATGCTAATGAGCGTTATCCCCGCGCAAGTTGCGGGTGTGAAAGATATTGTCGTCTGTACGCCGCCAAATCCGCATGATTCGATTTTGGCAGCCGCTTATATTTGCGGGATTGATGAAATTTATCAAGTTGGTGGCGCACAAGCCATCGGCGCGATGGCATTTGGCACAGAATCCATTCCTCGTGCGGATAAAATTGTCGGCGCAGGCAATCTTTTTGTGACCCTCGCCAAACAGCAGCTATACGGCTTAGTCGGATTTGACGGTTTAGCGGGACCGACCGAAACAATGGTCATCGCCGATGCAGATGCGAATCCCGCCTGGGTGGCTGCCGATCTGCTCGCTCAAGCCGAACATGATGTGCAGGCGAGCGCTATTTTGCTTACGACAGATGCAGAAATGGCAAAGAAAGTTCAAGTCGAAGTCGCCGAGCAGACTGCCAAACTCTCCCGTGAAGAAATTATCGAAGCCTCGCTAGAAAATAAGAGCGGAATCGTTATCGTGGATACCCTCGAAGAAGCAGCGCAACTCGCCAATGATTACGCCGCCGAGCATCTCTGCCTTGCCGTGCGTGACCCCAAGGCGCTGATGGATCAAATCAACAACGCCGGCGGATTTTTCCTCGGCGAACATTCCTTTGAAGCCCTCGGCGATTACGTTGCCGGTCCCAGCCACGTCATGCCCACTGGTGGCACAGCCCGATTCGCTTCGCCGCTCAATTTGCTTGATTTCGTCAAAGTCTCCAGCGTGGTTGCTCTCGATCCCGACACCGCTGCCGCCCTCAGCCCCATCGCTGCCGATTTTGCGGATACGGAGCAACTGACGGCGCATGCGAATGCGTCTAAAATAAGAATGAAGAAATAAGTGACGAGTGAAAAGTAATGCGTGATGAAAATCGCTTTACCTTGATTTCGATATGGCGAAGTGCATCGCCTACTCAATCAGCGGTTGCGCTATTTTTGGAAAAGAAATCAAGTGGCGGTTGAGTAGAATGACAGTTTTTCCGTCATTCGTATCGAAACCAAAGCGATGAATTCCACAAACTCATATTTCACTTGGCGCTCATCACTTTCCAAAAAACTCTGTGAACTCCGTGCTCTCTGTGGTAAATCAAAAATCTGTCAAATCTGCGTAATCTGTGGATAATTTAATGAAAAATCTTCTAAGACCCCACCTCCTCAACCTCGAAGCCTACACTCCCATCCTCCCCTTCGAGGCGCTCTCCGAGCAGCTTGGCATTCCTGCTGACGAGATTATCAAGCTTGATGCCAACGAGAATCCCTACGGCATCCTGCCCGCAGTCGCCGATGCTCTCCGTGAGTTGCCCTACGCTCACATCTACCCCGATCCCGAGAGTCGATTTCTGCGCCGTGCGCTTGCTGATTATCATCAAATTCCTGTCGAAAATATCCTCGCGGGCGCGGGCGCAGACGAGTTGATTGACCTCCTCCTGCGCTTCTTCATCAATCCCGGCGATGTCATTCTTAACTGTCCGCCAACCTTTGGGATGTACGCCTTCGACACCGCCATCAACGGCGGCAAAGTTATCAATATTCCTCGTTTGGATGATTTTTCTGTGGATGCGGATGCTCTCCTCGTAGCAGTTGCTGAATACCAGCCCAAACTGCTCTTCCTAGCAACACCGAACAACCCTGATGGAGGCTTGCTACGCTCCGAAATAATTGATGCCCTCCTCGAGCAGAATCTGCTCCTCGTGCTGGACGAAGCCTACATGGAATTCGCCCTGCCCGGTTCTTCACGCATAAACGAAGTCGCCGAACGAGAAAATCTAATTGTTCTCCGCACCTTCAGCAAATGGGCGGGGCTGGCTGGGTTACGCGTAGGATACGGGGTCTTCCCCTCCTGGCTGATGCCCTACCTGTGGACAGCCAAGCAGCCCTATAACGTTTCTGTTGCGGCAAGCGAAGCGGCTCTTGCAGCCCTCTGCAATGCCGATCAACTTGAAGAAATTGGACAAAAAATCATCACCGGGCGAGAGCAGCTTTATGCGATATTGCAAAAGATAGACTATTTAGAACCCTACCCCTCCCAATCCAATTTCATCCTCTGCAAAGTTATCGAACGAGATGCCGCTGCCCTCAAAGCAGATTTGGCAAAGCAAGGCATTCTCATTCGCTACTTCAACAAACCCGGACTTGATGACCATATCCGCATTAGCGTTGGTAAGTCCGAGCAGGTGGATGCGGTGGTGAAGGCGTTGGGAAAAATGTAAACTTTCTTCGTATTGCGTATTGCGTAGTGCGTATTCCGTAAGTCTTCTTTGCGAGCAAGCTCATTACGAAATACGTTTTACGCAATGCGCACTTGAAAATGCAGTTCTGACAAGGAGTTTTTATGCGAAAATCTTCCGCTCAACGAAAAACGAACGAAACTAACATATCTCTTTCTATAAATCTCGACGGGACAGGGAAGCACAACATCTCCACCGGCATCGGTTTCTTCGACCACATGCTGACCCAGATCGCTGTGCATGGATTGATAGATATTGATCTGCAAGCCGAAGGAGATTTGTGTATAGATGCCCACCACACCATCGAAGACTGCGGCATCGTGCTTGGGGAGGGGATTGGTCTGGCACTTGGTCAAAAGCTGGGCATCCGCCGCATGGCAGAAGCAAGTATCCCCATGGATGATGCGTTGGCGAACGTCGTCTTGGATCTGTCGGGCAGATCTTATTCCGTTATCCAAATTCCGTGGGGCAGTCCATCTGTGGGCGGTATCCCGACTTCATTAATGGAGCATTTTTTTGAGACGATGGCGATGGCTGCGAAAATCAATCTGCACATCCGTGTTTTTTATGGCAAGGATAATCACCATATTGCCGAAGCGACCTTCAAAGCCTTTGCCCGTGCGTTAGATGCGGCGGTGCAAGTGGACGAACGCAGAATGGGCAGCGTGCCAAGCTCGAAAGGAAAAATTTAAACGTATTGCGTAGTGCGTATTTCGTAAAATCTTACCCTTGAGCAAAAACGTTACGCAATACGCAACACGAAATACGCATTCAAGGAAAGCAAATGACTGATAATCCATTTACCATTTTCCCCGCAATAGACCTTCGTGCTGGACAGATTGTCCGCTTAGCACAGGGTGATCCCGAACGGCAGACTATTTATGGCGATGACCCTCGTACGCAGGCTGAGATTTTCAAGGCTGCTGGTGCAGAGTGGGTGCATGTAATCAACTTGAGTGGCGCATTTAATGAAGATGCTGCTGCTAATCTGAAGGCTTTGGAAAGTATCTTGGCTGTGGGACTGAAAGTGGAGTTTGGCGGCGGTATCCGCGATGAAGAGACGCTTCGCATTCCACTTGAGATGGGTGTAGAACGTGTTTTTCTCGGCACGGCTGCCATCAAAACACCCGAACTCGTGGATTGGGCGATCGCAACCTACGGCGCAGAATGCATCGCGGGTGACATCGGCGCACGGGATGGGATGGTCATGGTGCAGGGCTGGCAGGAATCTACACCGTTGACGGTACAGAAAGTAGGACAGCGGTTGTACGGGCAGGGTGTGCGTTGGTGCGTCCTGACCGATGTGAAACGCGACGGTGTTGGCACAGGCGTGGATGTTTCGAGCGCAGTAGAACTACAAGCCCAAACTGGTTTGCAGGTGGTCGGCTCTGGCGGCGTTTCCACGCTGGATGATGTACGCCGTGTGAAAGATGCGGGGCTGGCGGGTGTGATTATTGGGAGGGCGTTGTATGAGGGGAAGTTGACATTGGAAGAGGCGTTAAAGATTTAAATGCGTATTTCGTATTGCGTGTTGCGTAATGAGCTTGCTAACGGGGAGCTATTACGAAATACGCGATACGCAACACGCAGCACGTCAAAAAATTAAAGGAATAAACCATGATAACAATTATCGACTACAAAGCTGGGAATCTAACCTCTGTACAGCGGGCGTTGACGCATCTTGGCATAGAAAATCAGATCAGCAAAGACCCCGATGTCGTTCGGAAGGCGGAGCGAGTCATCTTTCCCGGGGTGGGGGCAGCCGGTTCGGCGATGGAAACACTGAAGGAGCGCAATCTTGATTCTGCGCTGAAGGAATCCTTTCAGCGTGGCACGCCCATTCTCGGAATCTGTTTGGGGAGCCAGATCATCCTGTCCGAGTCGGAGGAGGATGGGAATACGCCCGGGCTGGGCATCCTGCCGGGGAGGTGTATCAAGTTCCAATTCACGGATGAGACGTTCAAAATCCCGCATATGGGGTGGAACGCCGTTAGTATCACACAGGCGCATCCCGTGCTGGCACATCTGAATCCCGGTGATGAATTTTATTTTGTCCATTCTTATTATCCGCAGCCTGAAAGTGCTGAAAACGTCTTCGCTACATCCGAATATGGTTTTGAATTTCCCGTGGCAGTCGGCGTGGATAATCTCTTTGCGGTGCAATTTCACACCGAAAAAAGCGGACCCCTTGGGTTGCAAACGCTCAAGAATTTCGTTGAGTGGATAGTCTGATTTTTAAACACAAAGGACACAAAGATGCACGAAGTTTTTTCTTTGAGATTCTTCGTGACCTTTGTGTTTAGGAGGTTTTATGCTTTCAAAACGAATTATTTCATGTCTGGATGTGCGCAATGGCAAGCTGGCGAAATCGGTTAAGTTTGTGGATACGATTGACATCGGCGACCCCGTTGTGCAGGCGAAAAAATACTATGAAGAAGGGCTGGACGAGCTGGTTTTTTACGACATCACGGCCTCCAGCGATAAGCGCGACATTATGCTCGATGTGGTCAGCTCGGTCGCCGAGCAGGTTTTTATCCCCTTTTCGGTGGGCGGCGGATTGCGGACGGTAGAGGATTGTTCGCGCGTGCTTTTGGCTGGGGCGGAGAAAATTAACGTGAACTCGGCAGCCGTACGGCGACCGGAACTGATCCGCGAGGCAGCGGACGCTTTCGGTTCCCAAGCGGTGGTGCTTTCTATGGACGTGCTACGAGTCGAACCCAGACCCGGGCTTGAGAACGGCTACGAGATCGTGATCGAGGGTGGACGCAGGCGGATGGGCATCGACGCGATCGAGTGGGCGAAACGTGGCGAGGAGCTTGGTGCGGGCGAATTGGTCATCAATTCGATCGATGCTGATGGAACGAAAGAAGGCTACGAATTGACGTTGACGCGTATGATCTCGGAAGCGGTTTCGATCCCCATCATCGCATCGGGCGGTGGCGGGACGCCTGAGCATCTCTACGATGTCCTGACCGAAGGCAAAGCGGATGCGGCGTTGGTCGCTTCGATGCTGCATTATGATGAATATTCTATTGATGAGATTAAGGATTATTTGATTGGGCGGGGATTGAAAATTCGTAAAGCGTGAAAAAATACCGCTTCGGATTCGATACGGATGACGGAAAAACTGTCATCCTACTCAACTCTGCTGGATTTTTACTCTAGCGTAGTCGCTGATTGAGTAGGGCGATAGCTTTATCACCGCCCGTATCGAAATCAAGGCGGAGCGGTATTGAAAGGAAAGTGAGCTTGTACAACAGGAGAAAAAAATGAAAACAGCACTACTCTCAGTATGGGATAAAACGGGCGTTGTCGAACTCGCCGAAAAACTGGCTGCCGAGAATTGGCGCTTGGTCGCCAGCGGTGGGACAGCGCGTGCGCTCAAAGAAGCGGACTTAGCGGTCATATCTGTTAGCGAGATCACGGGCGCGCCAGAGATGTTCGATGGGCGCGTGAAGACCTTGCATCCTGCCATCCACGCGGGGATTTTGGCACGAGATACAGATGCCGACCGAGCCGATCTCGCAAAGCAGGATTGGTCGACGATTGATCTCGTAGTTGTCAATCTCTACCCCTTTGAAGAAGTTGTCGCTGAACCTGATACGAGTCTCGCCAAAGCCATTGAGCATATTGATATTGGCGGCGTGGCACTTTTGCGGGCTGCGGCAAAAAATCATCAGCGAGTGACAGTTTTGGGCAGCCCTGGCGACTATCCCAAGGATTTGGCGAGCTTGACCGATGAAGCTTTTCGTCAGAAAATGGCATTCAAAGCTTTTGCGACCAGCGCTCGTTACGATAACGCTATCCAAAAATATTTCAGCGGATTAGAGCAGGAAGATGCCCCCATTAATTTAAGTCTCTATCCTGTGCAATCTTTGCGTTATGGCGAAAATCCGCATCAGAGCGCGGCGTATTATGCCACTAGCCCCAATGCCAAAATAATGGGCGGCAACCTTCTGCAAGGCAAAGCCCTCTCCTACAACAATATTCTCGACCTTGATAGCGCCTGGAACGCCGTCCAAAATTTCGATACCCCTACCGCCGTCGTTGTCAAGCATCTCAGCCCTTGCGGTATTGCGTCTGCGCCCCAAATCGAAGTTGCCATCGCGCCCGCCATCGCCAGCGATCCCGTCTCCGCTTTTGGGAGCGTTATCGCCAGCAACCGCGAAGTGAACGCCAAATTCGTGGATGGGATGGGTAAACTCTTTGTCGAGTGTATCATCGCCCCCTCCTTTAGCGCGGATGCGAAAGAAATCCTCGCCAAAAAGAAAAATCTTCGTCTGCTCGAATTGGATATAACCGCTCCGCGCCTGACCCACGACATGCGAGCTGTTGTCGGCGGTTTTCTGCGTCAGGATGTGGATATCGTTCCCCCGAAAAACGCCCCCGAATGGCGTGTAGTCACCCAAAAACAACCCTCCGCTGAAGAATTTGCCGCGCTGAAATTCGCCTGGAGAGCTGTCCAACCTGTCAAATCGAACGCCATCCTGCTTGCCAAAAGCGACGGAGAGAAAAGTTACACGGTCGGCATCGGTGGAGGACAACCCAATCGCGTGGATTGCGTCCGTATTTCAGGCGAGCGCGCGGGAGATCAAGCAGCAGGTTCTGTGATGGCTTCTGATGCTTTCTTTCCCTTCCTCGATGGGGTGGAAGAAGCCGAAAAAATGGGCGTAACAGCCATCATCCAGCCAGGTGGTTCCATCCGTGATGATGAAGTTATTGCCAGAGCAGATGAGTTAGGTATCGCAATGGTCTTCACCGGAATGCGGCATTTTAAGCATTAAAATGATGAATGCAGAATTATGAATGATGAATTTGAAATTTTCACCAACGAATCTGAACTAAAATTCGATCAATATGGCTTGATCCCTGCTATTGTGCAAGACGAAGCTACACAGGAGATTCTGATGGTCGCGTGGATGAATGCCGAAGCCTTTCGGCTCACAAAAGAGACCATGCAAGCCCATTTCTGGAGCAGAAGCCGTCAAGAACTCTGGCATAAAGGCGCAACATCGGGCAATTTTATGAATGTGGGCAAAATTCTGGTAGACTGCGATGCCGATACGCTCGTGCTGCTTGTCCAGCCTGCGGGATCGGCTTGTCATACGGGTGAGCGGAGTTGTTTTTATAGAGAAGTAGAAGTGCGTGTTGCGTAAAACGTATTGCGTAATGATTTATATACTCTCAGGGCTTTGACTAAAAAGTATCTGAGTTAACAGAAGATTACGAAATACGCACTACGCAATACGAAAGGAAAAATATGCTAAACGAATTATTTGAGATTATTGAAGATCGTAAAGCCAATCCCACCGAGAAATCTTACACAGCGAGTTTGTTTGCTGATGGCGAAGACCGCATTTGCCAGAAGGTTGGTGAGGAAGCGGTGGAGGTCATCATCGCGGCGAAGGGGCAGGGTGATGAGCGCATTATCGAAGAAGTCAGTGATCTTTTTTATCACACGCTGGTTTTGTTGAGCGCAAAGGGATTGAGTTTGAGTGATGTAGAAGATGAATTGCGGAAGAGACGCCAATGAGCAAAGAAATTATCATTTTTGATGTAGATGGTGTTCTGATCGAATCGCATGGCTACCATAAAGCCTTCAAAGATACCGTTCGGATTGGCGCAAAAGAATTGGGTTTCGATGTGAATCTCTCAGACGATGATATTGCTCGTTTCGAGGGGATGGGCATCTCGAGCGAGTGGCATTCCAGCGCAGCGTGCATGGCGGTGCTTCTTATTAACGGTAAATTCGATTTGGGCCCTCTCTTCGCATATATTGCTAATGAGCAAGCCCAAATCCCGGTGCGTATCCGTCTCGAAAGGGCTGTTCATCAGATGGCAATAGATGCGGGCGTTGATCCCGCACATCCGGTTTCATTAATCCGAAATAGTGAGACCATCAATTCCTTTCCCTTTGATATCTTTCAGGAAATGATCTTGGGCAGTGCCGGATTTGAAGAAATTTATGGGATAAAAAGCAGTTTGGACGTAGAGAGTTACCTCTCTAAATTTGATCATCCCCAACTCGGCACAGCCTCGAGAAATCGGCTTTTTTCTTGGCTTCAACATCCCGAGCGTGGATGCGCGATCATGACAAACCGCCCCTCACGCAAAATGCCCGATGCAAAATACGCCCAAAAGTTGGTCGCGCTGGAGAATATCCCCGTTGCTGGTTATGGTGAAATGGAATGGTTGGCTGAGAGGTTTGGTGGAGAGGCCGCAGAGTATTCGAAGCCCTCGCCTATCCATGCTTTATCGGCGGCCTTGGCGTCCTTTGGCAAGGATTCTGATGCCTGCCTGCTGGAAGCACGTGCTGCGACAAAAGGAGAGATTTCTGAAGATATTGCTCTTTTGGATGGCTATGAGTTTACAGTTTTTGAAGATACGCCTGCTGGTGTGATTAGTGTAGGCGCGATGGGCGATCTGCTCCGCGCTCAGGGGATGGATGTAAAAGTGAATAAAGTTGGAATTACAAGTTCAGCGGTAAAAGGCGCATATTTGGAAGCCCAAGGGGCACGGGTTTTTACCGATGTAAATGCTGCGCTGGAAGGTGTTCTCAAGTTTAGAGTAGAACTTTCGCTCGGGCGTATGTGTGTCGCACCAAAACGATAGGAATCTGCCCATCGACGGGCAAAACATTTGTTGGTTAGCGTCTTTTTGTCAAAGTTGGTGCGACGCACCTTTAGCGAAAATATTAAAAAAAGAGAAGAGCCTTGCGAAAACTCTCGCAAGGCTCTTTAGTTTAATACACTGTTTCTGAGAAACTATCCTCTCAGCTTTACTCCACAAGATCGACAAAATTTATCGTTTCCGCTAGCGCGGCTTCCACACTCATGGCAATACTTCGCCTCGCCGCTGCCTTTGCTTCGTTTTCGTTTTGTGGGCGAAGCTGTTTCACTACGTCCTGCTAAAAAGAAATATAGCAAGCCGCCAACGATCAACAGAACGCCTACGCCTACTAAAATAGCGGGTAAGGAATCACTCAATGAGAAAGGGACTGGCTCGTTTTCAGGAGCGCCGCCAACTTCAACAGGCATGGACGAGATAGTTATGTCATCATTGGCTTTGTCATAACTAAGATTTAGAGAGAAAACCTCACTGGCTGCAAAATTTTGCCTTACGAAAGTATGATAGATCATCCCTTCCTGTACCGGGGTTTGGTCTGTAAAGGCTGGCTCTGACACCAAATTTGTTGCGCTTGGGGGCTGTTGAAACTCAACCAATAAGAGATTTATATCGTAGCCATTTTCCCATTCAAGAGAATAATTACGAGTTGCGCCTTCCTTCTCCATCGCCGTGTAATACTCAACCCTATAAGGAACCATCTCATCTATCACAAGCGTGATCTCGACCCAGTCTCCATCGCGGATAGGTGTATCATACGGCACATTCAGCATTGAGCCTTCAGAAAGTTTTGCGACGGCGTTAATATCGGCATCAGCCGGAACGCGAATAGTAACATTTGCAGGCAAGGCGGTCTCTTCTGTCAAGATGATCGAATACATCACCAACATCTCGGCACGGTCATATTCGGGCCAAAACTGGATGTTCATTTCATCAATGACCACGTCGTTTTGTGCATAAGCAAGCGTCGGCATGAGCAGCAGGCTTACAACAAAAATAGCTAAAAAGGTTTTACGCATAAAAGTAGCTCCTAAATTTTAATTTCCCAAATCTTACCACGATTAACCTTCGCCCGAACGAGTTCGGCACAAAATTTATTCAGCGGTGTGGCTACATCAAGCGTCTCTCCGATCTGTGCAATTGCGCCACAGATCGCATCAATTTCAGTTGGTGCGCCGCGTCTTAAATCTTGCAACATCGAAGAGATATTGGACGATGTTTTCCGAGCAATATTTTCAGCTGCTCTGCCAGGGTCATCAAAAGAAAGCGAGATATTTTGTGCGAGAGCAAGAGATGCTGCTTCACACGCGAGTTCGCCCATCATCTTTTTTGCCTCCAGGATTTTCAACAAGTCTCCATTGGGAATATCCAAAAGTGCCGTTAGCGGATTGATCGCCGCGTTGATAGCCAATTTGCTCCAGATCAAGGATTGGACATCGGGCACGCTCTCAAGGTGGAAAGCTGCTTCCGTTAAGATAGCATTCACCGCCCCCAAACGCGGATGCGTCTCCACCGATACCAAACCTTCTCCCCCCATTCGCGCGATGCCTGCCCCAAACAACGATGCGCCTGTTGTTATCACGCCTTGTGCCACTCTTTCTGCTCCCAAATGCTTAGCAAGGATTTCCCCATTCCCCAAGCCATTTTGGAGTGTCAACACAACCCCATTTTCAGTAAGGCATTTTTTGAGCTTTTTCGCAACATTTTCTGTCTGCCACGATTTGACTAAGACAATGGCGTATTGCGCCTTTTCACATTCTCTGACAGCCCGCACCGGGTAGGCTTTCTCATTTCCATCAGCATCGACCAATCTTGCGCCGTGTTTATTGAGCGCAGCTAAACCCTCATCCCATGAGCCGAGCATAGTGATGTTGACTCCAGCAGCCGAAAGTCGCGCTGCAAAGAGCGTGGCTAATGCGCCTGTTCCAACGATGAGTATGGCTTCTTTTTTCATGGAATATCAGTTCCTGAGCGTAGACGAAGGACGGGATTTGTGAGAGCCGCTCTTCGTCTGCGAACTTCACATTCGTTCAGTTCTCCGCTCAGAGACTGTCAGATTTTCACTCATCACTCTTCACGCTCTCAAGAAATATCCCCCACTCTTCTTCCTTCATCTCAATACAATGCTCTTCTGCGGGGAATTCTCGCAGCCCGACCTCGCCAATATATTTGCCGAAAGTGCGTCCTAGCTCACCATGTAAATTGGCATATTTCTTGACAAAGCGTGGGGTGAATCTATCAAAGAGACCGAGCATGTCGTGAGTCACTAAAACTTGACCATCGCAGCCTGCACCCGCACCGATCCCAATGGTGGGGATGTCGAGTTTTTGGGAGATATATGCTGCTAATTTAGCGGGAATCGCTTCGAGGACGAGACTAAAGCATCCGGCTTCTTGCAGCAAACGTGCATCGTCGAGAATTTGCTGGGCAGCGGAGGCAAGTTTACCCTGCGCACGGAATCCGCCAAATTGATGCACGGATTGCGGCGTCAGACCGAGATGTCCCATGACAGGAATTCCGGCGCTGACAATTAATCGAATCGCATCAAGACGCTCTTTGCCGCCTTCGAGCTTAACGGCATCCATGCCTGCTTCCTGCAAAAAACGCCCTGCATTGCGGAGGGCTTCCTGCGAAGAAAGTTGAAAAGACATAAAAGGCATATCACCGATCAGCAGCGCAGATTTTGCACCGCGCGAGACAGCTTTGCAATGATGGAGCATGTCATCCATCGTGACGGGAAGGGTGTTTTCATAGCCCAACACGACCATGCCGAGCGAGTCGCCGACGAGGATGGAATCGACGCCAGCCTGATCCATCGCGAGGGCGGTGGGATAGTCGTAAGCCGTTAACATGCTAATAGGCTGACGATTTTTTTTCTTGATCTGAAAGCTGTGGGTGGTGATCTTTTTGCGCGCCGCATTAACGGGCACAGTGGGGATTGTGGACATGGTACTCTCCTTTGGCTGGTAGAGTCCTGAATAGGGTGACGAGATAACAGTATCTTTAAAACACGATCTGTCCTATTAAGTTTTCCCGTCGCGTTCACAAGGATACGCGCGGAAGGGTATTATGGCCTAATTTGGAGGAAAAGGAAAGGGGAATTTGTGTAGATTAAAGGGAAAAGACACTGGGGAAGCTCTTTGGATGAAGATGACAGTTGATATTAGCGGGATGAATCCCGTCTGTCCGCTGCACGCTTTGTTAGCTTGCTTTTATTTTCTCAAATTTTGGATAATTCTTCATTTGGGAAAAATCTAATCTCTTCTTCATTTACTTGTAAGTTGAACCTTTGTGTGGTCGGTGAGATATCTCTAGCTTCTGCGGTCAGTGTTAATATGTAGTTTCCATGTTTGAAATAAGTCCCTCCCCGAGGAGAATAGATTATTGCGCTATCTATTTCTCCTCTATGATTTCCAAAAACACGAAATAATTTAATAAAGGCTGATGGAAATTTTTGATTTGGGTGAATGGTGTTACCTTGCAAATTTTCTATGAGAAAAGGAGTCTCAGTTGATATTGAAGGTTCTATTGAAGTAAGCATTAACGATGGATCATCGACAGATTTCATCCCCTTATTTAATAATCCAACATAGTAATCAACTAGTGTACCTTTTTTGATAAAAGAAGCGGTTGGCTCAAAAACAATTTCCAATAATGAGGACTGTTCCTGAAGCAAGGGGAGATACTTCTGGTGGAGATCTAAATATACAAGATAGGGAGATACTAAAATTCTGAAACATGCTAAAACAATTAAAATAGCAACTGGAATTTGCCAAACTAATTCTACGAGAGCCCCTCTATATTTTGGAAACAAATATCCGAGAAGTGGTATTAGCAATCCGAGAAATGTTGCAAGCTTATCGGCTGTTTCATAAGGTTTTTTGAAAATCTTGACCAAGATTAACTTGGTGTAGTCTACTTTGGAAACTTTTTCCATTAGAGTGCCTTCGATGTCAACCTTCGAATACCTTAACCAAAATTTTTAAAGCCCAGTCTTTAGCAAGCTAACGAGGCGTAAGCTGCCCGCCGACTTTGCAAACGCAACCCAATTTTACCCGAAACTACAACACCGAAAATCGCGCCGAATCCCCGAAGCCGAAGGCGGGTCAGCTTAACGCGGGGTTAGGCATTTTTTTAGAATGGAATATCATCCCAATCATTTTCGTTATCATCTTGTTCGCTTTCTTCTTCGACGTTTTCAATGGTTTCAATGAACTTTATTAAATTTGCTACATGATTAAAGATTAGAAGACTTTCGTGATAATTTAAAATAGAATTGTCGTGAGCAAGACTCTGATTGTTGCGGACTTTGTTGAATGATTCCATAATCGAGATTGAAGATTTCAGAATGCGCTCGGTCATTTCAGCTTCTATCAAGTTTCTCTGTTTCAAATGCTTTACATATCCACCAAACAGGCTATGCAAAGGAACTTTTTTGTCGTAAGAAATCCCATGTTTATCACATAGTAGCCGAACATATTTCACAACATAAGTGTGTAATCTGTCTAATTCTTTTTCAGGCTCATTGCGCTGGATACCTTCACGAATTGATTTTGCTAATAACGAGAAACTTCTTTTGTCTGAATAGGATTGTAGTGCTTCAATGTTTTCAACTGCGCTGTCTTGCTTTAATCTTTCTGTGATTTTTTTACATTCATCATATAGCTCTTGCTCAACTTGGTTAGTATTATGAGAATTCAGAAGATTTTGAGCTTTCCAATATTCTAGCAGGGAAGAAATTAATTTACTGACAAGATAATTAGATTCTTCAGTCCAAAATGCTCGCAACCTGTTAGCCTTCGAGCCACTAGCATAGGCGTATTTATCGTCATAAATATCAACTCTGATATTTTCAAGGATGAATTCTTGAAATGTTCTATTCGAAAATTCAAGCACATAACCGCCATCCATTTCAAACAATCGTTCCAGTTTCAACTTTTCAATGCTTGATAAATTTGACATTCTATCCCTTCTGTTGTTATGTAAATGCCTAACGGTTAAGGGTTGATACGGCGAAAAGGATCAAGTCTGTCAGAAGGGAAGAGAGAACCGCCGTATCGAGCCTGTTGAACTAAGCCGTGACCAGAAAAACGTCAGATAGACTTGGGGATTA
>Ga0233431_1001058_pt1 | contig 51236 bp, 44 predicted proteins | sample SI_118_April2016_FD_179867 | JGI IMG/M metagenome (GOLD analysis project Ga0233431, IMG submission 179867) | Seawater microbial communities from Saanich Inlet, British Columbia, Canada - SI_118_April2016_200_MG | ecosystem: Environmental > Aquatic > Marine > Inlet | place: Canada: British...
TGCATAAGAGAAATTATACTTTGTGTTAATTCTAAAACTAAAAAGAATATTTTGGCTTTTATTAAAATGTTGAGTATAAACACAAAACAGGTAAGTGGATACTAAAAATGTCATGTACTAAGAAAAATTTTACCATCACCTATATTTCCTGTTCGTGCTCCTTTTATAATCGCCTGAACAGTAGAGTCTAGAAATTCTTTATTTACGGCTATTTCCAATCTTATTTTTTTTAGTAGATTAACCTCCATATCAATTCCCCTGTAACTTTCATGATAACCTTTCTGCTGCCCGCATCCCAAAGAATTGGTAACTGATAGTTTATAAATCTCAGCTTCATATAATGCTTGTTTGACGTCATTAAGCTTTTCCGGCTGAATGTATGCTGTAATTAATTTCAAATGAATTTCTCCTTTTATACATTAACAATTAATCATTTATCATTAATAATTATTTTTACTGATTATTAAATATCTGAAATCCACTATAGGCTTCCATACCATGCTCGCCAATATCTAATCCCCTTACTTCTTCATCACGACTTACCCTTATTCCAATAGTCAATTTTAAAATATAAAAAATTACAAATGATGTAATAACACAGGCTGCACCAATAACAGCAACACCAATTAACTGATTTAAGAAACTATATTTTTCGCAAAATATCCCTACAGCTAATGTTCCCCATATTCCACACACAAGATGTACAGATGTAGCTCCAACAGGATCATCTAATCTCAAATGGTCAAAAATAAAAACTGCAATAACCACCATTATTCCAGATAACAAACCTATAATAACTGCCGCACTTATTGAAACTGCATCTGCACCTGCAGTGATTCCAACCAATCCTGCAAGAGAACCATTCAAAACCATGGATAAATCAGGTTTTTTCTGAAAAATCCATGAAGTCATCATTGACCCCATTATACCTGCTGCTGCTGATAAGGTTGTTGTAACACAAACATATGATACAATTGCAGGATTTGCAGAAAGCACAGACCCTCCATTAAATCCAAACCAGCCGAGCCATAATAAAAATACACCAATTGTAGCAAGCGGCATGCTATGCCCCATTATGGGGTAAATCTTTCCATTGCGATACTTACCTATTCTTGGTCCTAAAACAAGCACACCTACCAAAGCAGCCCATCCGCCCACGGAATGTACAAAAGTAGAACCGGCAAAATCATAGAAACCTAATTTACTCAACCAACCGCCACCCCAGCCCCAAGAGCCGACAACCGGATAAACCAGTGCAATATAAATTGCTGAAAATATTAAAAATGAATTTAGTTTTATACGCTCTGCTACTGCACCTGAAACAATTGTTGCTGCTGTTGCAGCAAACATTGCCTGGAATAAGAAATCAGTCCAGTAAGTGTATGCTCCATTTGCATATCCGATTAATCCTTTTGCTCCTTCAGGTGATGAAATTCCAAGTCCGGCGAGACCTATAAAATCATTCACATACCACGAAGACCCTGGATACATAAGATTAAAACCAATTAACGCATAAGTTAGTAGTCCTATGGAAACAACAGTAGTATTTTTAAATAAAATATTAACAGTGTTCTTTGCCCTAGTTAAACCTGTCTCCAGGGTCGCAAACCCTAAGTGCATAATAAAAACTAAAAAAGTTGCCAATAACATCCAGGTATTATTTATTGTAAAGATTGCTTCTGTAACCACAGATTAATTTTCTCCTATAAAAATTATTAATAAAATATATATTTATAAGATTTAGCAATTTACATGCCAATTAAGAACTATTTAAGAATTGAACCTTAAAAGATTATTCGATCAACAAGTAGTTACAAATATGTAATATTATGATGACATATTTGTAGGTTTTTATTTCTGACAATAAAAGATCAAATTTGCAATTAAATAGATTGGTAATTACATTTACTCATTACTAAATATTGATTTTTTCAAAAAATCAAATAACTCAATTCAGGAGAATTCTTATGCATAGAGTATGTAAAATATTTTGGTTGGAAACAGGTCATTTTTTATCAAGCCCTCATAATAGCAGTAATTGCCGTATACCTCACGGTCATAGCCGCAAAGTAGAAATAATTGTTGCAGCAGAAGAGCTTGACCGTGACAACATGGTTTGCGATTTCCAAGTTTTCAAAACTGCTTTTGGAGAATTTTTAGATTCATTTGATCATGCTATGCTAATTAATACAGATTCACCGCACTACAAATATTTCAAAAATAATTTTGACAGAATAATAGGTTTTGAAGGTAAAGATCCTACATCTGAAGCCGTTGCTGAAAGAATATTTAAGCATATAGATAAAGCACTTAAGGATCAAAAGATCTTTACCAATAAAGATGGAAATAAATATACATTAAGCAAACATGCCTATCTCGAAAGAGTAAGAGTTTGGGAAACTGTAACTTGCTGGGCCGAATATAGTTTAAATTAGTGATTACTAATTAGCGGAATAGACATGCAAGAAATAAAAATAGCTAAAAAAGATTTTAATTATTCTCTTGCATTTCTATTTATTGCAACATTTTTTTGGGGTAGTACTTATATTTTTTCTAAAATATTAGTCGACTATTTTTCAGTTAATAATCTTCTACTTTACAGATCATTATTAACAGTGTTATTACTGTATATCTTTTTTTATAAAGCGATAAATAAAGATTTTATTGCTGCCTGCCATTCGATAATGCTCTGGGCATTTTCAATAGTAGGGTGTATCGCACTATTTACACAAACAGAAGCTCTGAAATATACATCAGCATCTAATGCCGCATTTATAACAGCACTTTTTATAGTCTTTGTTCCTATTTTGAGATTTATCCATTACAAATCAAAAATAACGTTGCGTTTTTATACCGCTGTATTGATAGCTTTTATAGGAATATACATTATCTCATATGGGTTTAATAAACCCACACAAATCAATCATGGTGATTTATTAGCATTAATAAGTGCGTTCTGCTATGCTTACTACATCGTAATCTTAGAAAAAATCTCAAATGAGTTTCATGCATCAACTATAACTTTTTTCTCTTTTGGAATAATTGCAATAATAGCTGTTATCATTAATTTAATTTCTTCAGAAAGCTACAATATAAGTATATTAGCAAATACATTCGTTACAGCTAATTTACTATCTCTCGTACACCGACAATTATATTTACCCACTAACGACAATTATAGTAAAGTCATAAGTCATTTTTTCTTTTTTCTAAAAAACTTCATAAGTGTATTGATTGAAAGCCTTTTAGAAAAAAGAAAAGTATATTCTAAATCAAAGTTACAAATATCTTATAATTGTCGGTGAAGTCCATTTTTAATTGTCGCCAAGGGATCTCTAGTAATACTGGGCGGGATAATACCATATATGCTCATGGCAAAAGGACAAAAAGTTATTCCATCAAACATTGCCTCACTCGTTTATAACTTTGAGCCTTTATTTGCAACAATACTTGCCTGTATATTTCTCAGTGAAAACTTAACGATATCAAAAATTGCAGGCGGATCGGCGATATTTATCGCACTGATAGCAGGCACTCATTTTAAAAAGAAACCTAAAACCTAATGAAAAAGTTGATCGTTGATAGGGAAAAATTAGAATAAATATCTAATAATTCAAAAGTCTTCTCTTTTTTATTTTATCTATCTAGAAAATTATTCATTTCATCAATAATCATTTCTCTAATTTTCACATTTATGCCACGGTGAACATTAGCATCTAAAAATTCAAAACTATTTCTCTGATTTTTTATTAATGTCAGTATATTATAATTCGATAGAATCATTCCCGGAGGCTTATTTATCATTTTTGCATACTTGTCTCTAGTGTCATATATCTGTCTAAAAATGACTTTCTTTGTTTCATGTAAATATGAATAACCTTTTCGTTTAGAATATTTTGCTTCAGGATCATGTATGTCTTCTTTATTTTGAACCATAAGATTCATAAGCATGTAAGCATCAAGCAAACCTTCTTTTACCAAATGCCCCATAATTATATTTTTAAGTTTAAAAAGATATCTAACATCGCTTATAGCATACTCTAAAGCCTGAGCATTAATTGGTCTTCTCATCCAATTATACATTTGAAATTTTTTCTTGTCAGGAGGAATCAAACCTAATTCATACTCTAAAATATTAGCTAAACTCTGTTTTTCATAATTAAGCAGATGTACAGCTGGCCTTAAATCAAGAACTGAATTAATTTTTACTTTATACCTATTTTTCAATAATGATGCATCACTGGAAGAATCATACATTATTTTAAGAATCTTACGACACTCAAAAACTGTTTTTAATATACTCTCAAGTATCTTTTCATCTTTAAAGTTTAATGGATCAATTATAATTTCATTTTCACCATCATAAATTTGAATTAGGCAAAGATGTTCACCATAGCAATGAAGATTGTATTCCCCTTCTATATCAATTGCAATTATATTTTTCTTATCATAATTCAACTGTTCAAAATAATCTTCAATTTCCTGTCTTGACTTTAACTCTTTAATATTCATTAATATCCAATCTGCTCATAGGCGGTAAATGCTATATTTGCGGTAAATTTATTTGATTAATAATTGTCAATTTTTATCCACTTACATAAGAGATAAATTTTTCAAACTTGCTTTTTAAATTAAGACGTCTCTCTTTTAAATATGCCTTTTTTACGGCTGATATCAACTGTTCATTATTTAATTTATAACTTACTCCATCCTTTCCTTTTCCCCATTTATTCACTTTAAGAATATCACAGGCTTTTAATATTTTCTTTAGATTAAGATCATCTAATGAATCAAGAACCAGCTGCTGAGCAGGAGTATTGGTATTTCTGTCATCTCGACTCCATTGTTCACCATTTTCCTTAACAGCAGGAACAGTTACCAACTCTCCGCCAATATGATGCTTTGTAAATATCCTGCCCTGTTTGTCAAAAGAGTTTTTCTTCTTTAATTTTCCGCTTTTTTGGAACGGATTTGATTGTACTGATTTTGGAGAATCCATAATTTTTATACTTTGTAAAAGTTACAATAAAAACTGACTTTATTAATTTATAGTTTATAAATTGATCAAATAAATAATCTAACGGTGATTATCTAATGGTGTAATAATATATGTTATATTAATATTAGCCTTAATTTTCATTTTACCAGGTGTAATTGATGGAGAACTAGCACCAGCACTCTCTGCCAACATAAAATTATTTGGATAACTTCTCGCGCTATCCGACACAGAATAAATACTTCTTAATCTAGCACTTTTCATTTTTACTATTTTACTATTCGTAGATTTTGCTATTGTTTCAGCATATGAATAAGCATTTGAAACAGCTTTTTCGATAGCTTTATCTTTATAAATATTTTGATTATCCAAACTAAAAGTCAATGAGTTTATTTTATTTGCACCGGCTTTAACTGCCGTTTCAATTATTTTACCTGCTAAATCAAGCTTTTTAGTTTTTATTAAAAGCGTATTATTAACGGTGTAGTTTACAATTTCAGAAGTCCAATTTCCAGACATTTTTTTCGGTCTCGGAGTCCAGTTTGGACTTAATGTATAATTTTGAGTCTGTACTGCATCTTTACCTAATCCAAGATTTTTCAATGCCTTAACTGTTTTTGTTATTTTTTCATTATTTTTATTTAAAGCACCAGCTGCCGTTTTATCTGTAGTAACCGCAGATAAACTTATCCTGAGCAAATTGGCAGGTGTTGATATTTCAGCTTTACCGCTAACTGAAATAGTAGCAATATCATTCTCTGTATTACTATTTTTTGCTCTAGCCATAACAGATAAAAAGATCAAACAGATAGAAAGCATGCAGAGATAAAACTTTTTCATAACTTAAAAATTCCTTAATATATTTTATTTTGAAAAACAGAAAATATATCTAAAACTCACTTTTCTTCTATTAGATCGTTATAGATTTCAATATCCTGTTTTTTGCCTAAGACTGTAAGTATATCACTTTTTGCTATTATGAAAAATGGTCCAGGAGTAAAAATTAACTTTTTAACATTAACTCTTTTTACAGCAATAATTGAAAGATTATATTTTCGTCTAAAAGCCAAATCTTTCAAACTTACTTCAGACATTTTAACAAGTGGCTGCACCTCGGCAATTGAATACTCATCACTTAAAGGTATATAATCAAGAAGATTACTTGAAACTAATCTAGTTGCAATACGTTTAGCTATATCCCTTTCTGGGAATATGATATGTTCAACTCCAAGTAATTTCAATATTTTTTCATGTTCATCTGTTACAGCTTTTACATATAATTTATCAAAACCATACTCCTTTAAATAAAGAGTAGCTATCATACTTTTTTCAATATTTCCTATAGCAAGAACGATAAAATCAACATCTGCGGGGATTACCTGTTCAATTGACTTTAGCTGAGATGCATCAGCTACAATTGCCTGCATCACAAAATCTTTAATATTGTTAATCCTCTTCTCACTTATATCTACAGCTATTACTTCACAACCATCACTTGATAAAGTTGTAGCTATATGTGCACCAAATTCACCTAACCCAATAACGACACCTGTTTTTCTATCACTCATAAAATCACCCAACAATTAATCTTTCTTCAGCTTTTTTAATATTTAAAGGTTCTCTATTAGCAAGCATAGAGAAAATTGTTATAGAACCTATTCGACCAATAAACATTACTATCATTAACACCCATTTAGAATTTACAGAAAGAGATTCTGTAATTCCAGTACTAAGTCCGACAGTTCCAAATGCAGAAACTACTTCATAAAACAGTCTTATAAAAGCAAAATCTCTTTGAAACAGACATAAAAACATAGTTGCAGTAAAAACCACAAAACTTGCAAATAAGAAAATAACTAAAGCCTGATAAACTATACTTTTAGGTATTGTTCTATTTCTTGCAGTAACATCTTCAAAATTATTTCTTCCCATAAAAACAATAAAGACCAATACACCAAATGTCGTTGTTTTAATACCACCGGCAGTCGAACCTGGAGAGCCACCGATAAACATCAGGAAAATCATTATCAGTAGAGTACTGCGATGTAAAGCTCCAATATCAACAGTATTAAAACCTGCAGTTCTACAACTGACGGCCTGAAAAAAAGATTCCAAAATTGTTATACTTGAATTATTTGTTACTCTCTCAAAAAAGAAAATTGAAACTCCGCCTAATAAAATCAGAAAAATTGTAACATTCAAAACAGTCCAAGTATGAAGAGTAAACATATTTACGCGATATCTATTTTTTCTATTTTTAAGCAGGTATCCAATTTTATTTCTAATTTCAAAAACAACAATGAATCCAATACCTCCCAAAATAATCAATGCCATTGTCACCAAGTTAGCAGTATATGAATCTTTAAACATCATCATATTATTTGAGTTCAATGTAAAGCCTGCATTACAAAAAGATGATACACCATGAAAGATTGAATGAAAGATTTTATCACTTAGTTTTAAAGGGCCTAGTGCATAAAAATATCCAACCATACCTAACAGCTCGACAACAAAAGTATATTTGATTATAAAAAACACAAAATCTTTGAGCTGTAAATTTTTTTCTGATCCTAAAAAAGCATATTCCAACACCACTCTTTCATTCAAAGAAACTTTCTGCCTTATTACCCATATAATGATGGCGGCAAAAGTCATCATACCAAGGCCACCAAGCTGTATTAAAATAAGGATAACGATCTGACCAAAGAAGGTAAAAGTAGTTGCAACATCAACTGTAACAAGACCGGTTACACACACTGCAGAAACGGAGATAAAAAAAGAGTCAACTAAAGCTATACCTCTATAAGTGGCGCTTGGAAGCTGTAAAGCTACAGCACCAAGTAATATTATACACAGGAAAGATAAAGCTAATAAGTGAGTAGGATTTCCTGTTGCTATTTTTGGGACTTTTCTCATATATACTTTTCTGATTAAAAGAAAAAAAATACTGCCTTAATTTAAAACTTATATATAATGTATTATAATAATATTAATCTTTGTTAACCAAAGAAGTTGTTATGATTATATATTCGTTGTTTAGTCTTATAGCCTAATAATATTTTACCTTTTATTACATAGCTAATTATAGTCATTGCACTTAAAATAATAATAGGGTTATTCAGAAATAGCAATAATATTGCAAGTCTAAAACGAAGCAGGCACATTCTAACACAAGTGTACAAATAGAGATAATAAGAATGAGAAGAAAAAAAAAGATTGATACAGACTTACAGATAGAAAAAATACAAAAAGAGCTACAATATTTTTCTATAATTAATGCGAACAAAGTACTTCTAAAACTAGACACAACCAGAAGAGGACTCACTGAAGAAGAAGTCGAATCAAGACAGGACGAATATGGTTTTAATAAAATAGAAGCTCAAAAACCTCCTGCATGGTATGCTGTTTTATGGTTATCATTTAAAACACCATTCAATATTATTTTGATTCTATTAATGGTAGTTTCCTATATGACTTCAGATATGGAAACCGTAACCGTTATGGCTATCATGGTTTCTATCAGTACACTCCTTAGATTTTGGCAGGAGTTAAAAGCATTGCTGGAAGCTGAGTCACTCAAAAAGATGGTTCATAATACAGCAACAGTTAATCGACTGATAATAAAGGATAATAGAAAAGTTTCTTCTCAGTTTGAATTACCAATGGAGGAACTGGTACCTGGAGATATTATTCATCTTTCAGCAGGAGACATGGTACCTGGAGATGTTAGATTAATTGACGCAAAAGACCTGTTTGTCAGTCAATCAGCATTAACAGGTGAGGCAATACCAGTAGAAAAACATGAAAGTTTCAAAATGCTGCAGGCAGCAACTCCTATTGAAAATTTTTCAGATAAAGATAGAAGAATTAAATTTAATGAACAGACACCTGAGAACAAAAAATTCTTCTCTTTAGACCAGCCTTCAATATGTTTTATGGGCAGCAGTATTGTGAGTGGGACTGCCAGAGCAGTCATAATTGCTACCGGTAATAATACATACTTTGGTTCTATGGCAACTAAATTATTAGGGAAAAGACCTGAAACAGCATTTGACCAGGGCGTTGATAAAGTAAGTAAACTTTTAGTTAAATTCATGATTGTCATGGTTCCTATTGTATTCCTTGTCAATGGATTACTAAAAGGCGACTGGACAGATGCATTTCTTTTCAGTATTTCAGTAGCAGTAGGTTTAACCCCTGAAATGCTTCCAATGATTGTAAATACCAACCTTGCCAGAGGTGCAATTGCCATGGCAAAGAAGAAAGCAATTGTTAAACACTTAAGTGCTATACAGAATTTCGGTGCAATTGATGTTCTCTGCACAGATAAAACAGGAACGTTGACTCAGGATAAAGTTGTTCTAATTAAACATCTAGACTCACATGGTGAAGAATCAGACAGAATACTCAGGCAGGCTTTTCTGAACAGTTATTTCCAAACAGGCTTAAATAATCTTCTTGATAAAGCTGTTATATCAAAAGCAAAAACTAAAGATATATATACTCTTACAGATAATTATAAACTGATAGATGAAATACCTTTTGACTTCGTAAGAAGACGTATGTCCGTAATTTTAGAACGTAAGTCAGATAAAAAACGCATTTTTTACTGCAAAGGTGCAGTAGAAGAAATTCTGGAGAACTGTACAAGTTTTGAAGAAACAGGCGGAATTTATAAACCGCTTAATGAAGAAAACTTTGGCAAGATTATTGGATTAAAAGACAGGCTTTCTGAAGATGGTTTACGTGTAGTTGCTGTTGCCTATAAGGTAATTGATGACTGGGAAGAAGATAAATTTTCAGTTAAAGACGAAGAGGATCTTGTCTTCTCCGGTTTTATTGCATTTTTGGACCCTCCTAAAGAAACAACATCTGAAGCACTTTCTCTTCTGCAAAAACAGGGTATTACGGTAAAAGTACTTACTGGCGATAATGCATTAGTTGCCAGAAAAATATGTAAAGATGTAGACCTTCCGGTAGGCAATATTGTTACAGGTCCTGAAGTAGATAGTATGTCTGATGAAGAGCTTTCCAAAGTCGTCGAAACAACTACTATTTTTGCTAAACTTTCACCTATGCATAAAGCAAAAATTGTAAATGTACTTCAGAAAAATGGTCATATTGTCGGTTTTATGGGCGACGGAATTAATGATGCTCTCGCGCTCAGAGAATCAGATGTAGGTATTTCAGTAGATACAGGAGTTGACCTGGCAAAAGAAGCTGCTGATATAATCTTGCTGGAAAAAAGTTTACTAATTTTGGAACAGGGAGTTATTGAAGGAAGAATTACTTTTGGAAATATCATTAAATATATTAAAATGACTTCCAGCTCAAACTTCGGTAATGTTTTCAGTATCTTAATTGCCAGTGCCTTTCTTCCGTTTCTACCTATGCTACCGGCACAGCTGTTAATTCAAAACCTGCTTTATGATATCTCTCAGATTTCTATCCCATGGGATAAAATGGATAAAGAATTTATATCTATACCTAGAAAATGGACAACAGATTCCATTGCTAAATTCATGATATTTATCGGTCCTATCAGTTCTATTTTTGATATAGTAACATTTCTTGTTATGTGGTTTGTATTTAAGGCAAACTGCAACGCCAGACAATCACTGTTTCAAACAGGCTGGTTTGTTGTCGGGCTCTTAACTCAGACACTTATTGTCCACATGATAAGAACAGAAAAAATACCATTTATACAGAGTTCAGCTGCATTCCCGGTAATCTCTCTAACAGCTGTTATCATGGCTGTAGGAGTAGCACTACCATATACAGCTCTTGGTGCAGGTTTAGGACTTGTTCCACTTCCATTGGCATATTTCCCATGGCTAGTAGGAATACTATTATCTTACTGTATTCTAATTCAAATATGCAAAACAATATATATGAAGAAATTCAAATCCTGGCTGTAGGATAAAAAATAAGTCCTATGAAATAATTCCATAGGACTTATAAGATTTAATTTAGTAGTTATTTCTAACTAGATATTTTTCAATACTCTGCATAATAACTGCCAGAATTTTTCTGTAGATTCAATATCAACTCTTTCATTTATTGAATGAGCATCCAAAATAGTAGGACCAAATGAAATCATATCCATTTCAGGATATTTTTCACCGATTAATGCACATTCTAAACCGGCATGTATCGCTGAAATAAGAGCGTCTTTGCCAAACAGTTCTTTATATGTATCTTTAAGGGTAATCAAAACATGAGAGCTTACATTTGGAACCCAACCAGGATAAGCACCAGATTGGACTATTTCATCAGCACCGGCCAATTCAAAAACAGCTTGAATTGAATTAGCAGCAGCATCTCTACATGAATTCACAGAACTTCTCTGCAGCATTAATATTGTTATTGCATCTTCGAGAGTAGCAATAACACCTATATTAGAAGAAGTCTCAACTAAAGTAGTAATATTATCATCCATTCTCAATACTCCGTTAGGACATCCGTAAATAGCATTAACAATATCATCTATTAATAATCTATCGATACAATGTCCTGGAAGTTTTGTTTCCGCAACAACTAAATTCAAATTAGGATCAGCAAAACGATATTCTTCTTTAACTACAGATAAAAAACTTTTCACACTTTCTAGAAGTTTATCTATTTCTTCAGTTGGAACAATAATAGTAAGTTCACATTTTGAAGGAATAACATTTCTTAAAGTACCACCATTTATCTCAGAAATATCAAATTCAAACAGATCCCTAATATTCCATAGATATCTACTCATTAATTTTATAGCATTTGCTCTGTATTCACCTATATTACAACCTGAGTGTCCACCTCTCATTCCTTCAAATGTAAGTTTATATGCAACAGTGTCATCAAGAACACACTCCTTTTCATAATCAAATTTAACTTCAGTATCAACACCGCCGGCACAACCAATACAGATTTCTCCTTCTTCTTCTGAATCAAGGTTCAATAAAATATTACCCTTTAAAGTATCTTTCTTCAGTTCAGTAACACCAGTCATACCTGTTTCTTCGTCAACAGTAAAAAAAGATTCAATAGGACCATGCTCGAGATCTTTAGACTCTAAAATAGCCATCATAGCTGCAACACCAATACAATTATCAGCACCTAATGTTGTTCCATCAGCTTTCACAAAATTTCCATCCACATAAGCTTTAATAGGGTCTTTTTCAAAAACGTGTTTCGAGCCTTCAGCTTTCTGAGGAACCATATCAATATGAGATTGAAGTGTTGCCATTTTTTTATTAGCAAACTCTGGAGAACTTGCAGGCTTTCTTATAATTACATTCCCTATATTATCTTTTACAGTTTCTAAGCCTAAATTTAAACCGAACTGATAGATAAACTCAGCTAATTCACTTTCTTCTGTTGAAGGATGAGGAATTCCTAAAATATTATCAAAATTTTTCCATAAAAGTTTAGGATTAAGCTTGTCACCACCTTTTAAATTCTTCATAAGTATATCCCTTTGATTAAAATAAAATATAGAATATCAAACAGCTTATAACCTATCTCATATTTCCTTACGATTCAAACAGTATCAAATATTACGATTATAAATAACTAACAGGTTATAAAGTTGGAGATTGGAGGTTTTAAAATCAGTAGCTGATAATTCCTACATTTGTAAACTTTAAAGTATTGAATATTAAATTTTACATTTTAAAATTACTAGTATAAATTCGTATTTAATGAGTGAGGAAAATTATATGCATATATTAAATTTACCATCTATAAAAAATCTGATAAGAACCACTGAAGCTATGTGGGCAAAAGGCTGGAATGAGAAAAACGGAGGAAATATAAGTTTAAGAGTAGACAATGATGAACTCTCTTTATATATAGATTTTGGAGAACATCTTAGGTCATTTGATCTGGAGACCCCAATTCCAAAACTTGCACATCAGAATTTCATGATTACAGGCAAAGGCAAATACTTCAGAAATATTGTTGCTTACCCAAAAGAATCCCTTGGTCTTATACGAATAAACCATGACGGCACAAAATATCATTTGCTATGGGGTTTTATTGACGGAGCCGAGCCTACAAGAGATCTTCTGTCTCACTTAGAATGTCATTTACTCAGACAGGAATTAACCAAAAAAAATGACAAGGCAATAATACACTGTCACACTCCCAATTTAATTGCACTCTCTTCAATGTTTAATCTTGATACAGCAACACTTACCAGAGCCTTATGGGAAACTATCTCAGAAGCATCTATTTGTTTAGCACATGGAATAGGTTACCTGCCATGGATGATACTTGGTTCAACTGAGATCAGCGATGCGACAGCTCAATTAATGAGAACTCATCCAATTGTTCTATGGGCTCATCACGGTGTATTTGCCGCAGGAAAAAGTATAGATCAAGCTTTCGGCACAATTGAAGCTGCTGAAAAAGCTGCTGAAATATTGATTAAAATTGTAGGCAGAAAAAAAGCCATAAATTACATCAAAATTGAAAATATAATAGGACAGGCAAAACAATTTAATATAGAACTCTATAAGCCAGCACTAGATATAGGAGAAGTTATTAAAAACTGGTAGTTAAAGGCTAAATTAGTGTTAAGTCTCCTGATTTAAATTTCTAAATCAAGGAACTTAGCATAATTTTTTGCCAAATTAGCTACAGCTTTCATATACTCTTTCACTTGTCGTTTTGAACCGCAAAAGCTAACTGCACCGGCAGTAGAACCATCATCTGTAGGAACTTTTAAATTACCAAAAGCAATAAAACCTTTTTGCTGAAGCTCTGTCAATGGACTAACAAACATTTCAGCCCCTTTTATCATTGTCATACCTGCAGTGCCAACAATCTCCCCCATAGCTTTAGGCATAAAATATCGGGCAAAGTGAAAAAATAGAGGATGTGCCAAAGCATAGAGTTCAAGCAGTTCATGACTTTCACCCTTCCCTAATTTAGTAGCAAAAAGGCGTCGATTAAACTCTCTTTGATATGCAAGAAATCCTGCTAATTTATTTCGTTCATCAAAAAAAACAGATGGTCTTATAAAAATTAAGCTCAAACTTCTCTCATTATTCGTATGGCTCATCACATGAGAAATACCAAAAGGAATAGTAAATTTACAATCTTTAAAATAATCAGTATGAGCCACACCCCATGCCAACATGCTTAAAAATGTAGCAGGTCCTGCCATTTCATCATAATAATTATTATTAAGATATTTTCTTACAGTAATAAATTTCTCAAAATTAACATATACTCTACCTCTGAAAACTTTATCATGGCAATAGAATATTTCAGGTCTTGCTGCTTTAGTTGAAAGTGCAGGATAATTAATTTTTCCTGCAGATCCCCAGTCATGCTTTAAGTCATGCAGTATTTCCTGCATAGGCATACCGTCTACAGGTACATGATGATATTGGAACCATAAATCAGCTTCGTCATATAAATGTGTAAATCTACATCTAATATTAAGTAGACCAAATCCAGGATGTTTGGATTTATTCATATTAGGTGTAGCCAATCTTGCACCTGATAAGTTTTCATATTTTTCACTAAATGTAGTAAATTGAATAAAGGTACTATTTAAAATTCGATCAATAAAATGCCTCATTTCCTGTTTACCAGTATGAGAAAGTCTAAATTTATAACGAGTCCATATGCGAAGTTTTTTGTATATAATTGAAGGTCTTTTTGCATCATTTGTATTACGGTATTTATTATATATATCGACTATTTTATCAATAGCTTCATTCTTTACCCCTTCTTTTAGCGATATAAAAGTTTCTCTGCTTTTATCAAAATGAGTAATTAACCTGATTAGTTTTCCTTTCTTATCGAATTCAACTTCCATTATATCAGTAAAATATACTCTTTTTCTTACTGCACGGAAATAACTCCATTCAAAAGCCCAATGACATGCCGGCGTCTTTACAAGAAAAATTCTCAACTGCCTAATAAGAATCTCCTTAGCTGCAGTTAAATTTGACGGCACTCTTCTATTTTTGCCATAATATTTTAATCTAAAGCTGGCCAAGACAAATTTAGAATGTTCTTTACGTAAAAATATACTTGTTGTTTTTCTCCATCCATTCACTTCAGATTTAAGCCCTGCAGCTTTTAATAATTGTAATATTTTAATAAAAAACAGCACTACAACAGTTCCAAATGTCCATTTATCAATAAGTCTGCTCATTTTTATTTTATTCATATAGTAAGCAGGTTGATTAACAAATTTATTTATAGGAGTCAAATACTGATCATTTATTATTGGTTTTTCAGCAGAATCATTATTTATTTTATTGCCGGCTTTTACAGGTATTTCTAAAAAATCACATATATAGCAGACAGTTTTCAAGGGCATTTCACACTGAGGAAAATGTCCACAATCGCTAATAACCCTTAACTCTGCATTAAGAAGGTCTTTAAAATTCAAAGCAGAATCAAAATCAACCAGATAATCATTCTTCCCCCAAATAACTAAAGATGGAATTTTATTTTTTTTTACATTTTCTTTAAACGATTGAAGATCTTTTATTTTTATTTGTTTAGCAGCATTTATAAGACATTCTTTTGCTCCGTCCATACGAAGAATATCGCCATAAAGTTTAAGTTTACTGCGATCAAATTTTGTGAAGTCAAAATAAGCTTCTTTCATAACGTGTTCAACAACAACTTCTTCATTGACAATTTTTGTCAGAGAATTAGTCGCTATTGTTTCAGAAACAGCTTCGATAAATTTAGGAACCACTTCAGATAAGCCAAAACTATTGATAAGTATCAAATTGCTAACTCTTTTTTTGATATATTCATCAAGTAAGCTATATAAACAAACAGCTCCGCCAAATCCATGTCCAACTAATACTATATTTTCAAGATCAAGATTTTCGATAAATTTAGATAAAATAACAGATTGGTCATATGGAGATAAACAGCCGTCGCATTTTTTTGCCGAATACCCATGACCTTTCAAATCTAAAGTGATAATTCGAAGATCAACAGGTAAAAAATTTATCAATTTCTGCCATGTTATAGAAGAAGAACCAAAACTATGCACAAAAATTACAGGCTGCCCTTCACCTTTATCAGTATATGCAGTCGACAACCCATCTATATTAATATATTTATAATCCATCATTACTTACTTATCAAAAACGTTATCTTTAATTAAAAAATTATTTAATTGTTCTCATCCAATTATATTGGTCTTCACATCTTCCGTATTGAATATCAGTAAGTCTATCGTAAAGTTTTTTCAAAACAGGACCGCATTCAGTGCCGCCAATTTTGTAGATTTTATCTCCTCTCACAATATTAGCAATAGGAGTAATAACAACAGCTGTGCCACAGGCTCCAACTTCTGCAAAGCTATCAATTTCATCTATATCAACAGGTCTTCTTTCTACAGTCAAACCTTCATCTTCAGCCAACTGAGATAAAGACATATTAGTAATGCTTGGCAAAATAGTTTTTGAAGATGGAGTAACATATTTCCCATCTTTAGTAATAGCAATAAAATTACTTGTAGAAAATTCATCTATATACTTATGCTCTTTTGAATCTAAAAACAGTACAACAGGGATACCTTTGCTTTTAGCTACTTTATAAGCAGTAAAACCTGCAGCATAATTTCCTCCGACCTTATAACTTCCGGCACCATTTGGAGCAGCTCTATCATATTCATCTAAAATAATAGCATCAACAGGTTTTATGCCTTTTGCATAGTATGCTCCAACCGGCATAACAAACATTAAAAATGTATATTCAGTACTTGGGGCAACGCCAATAACGGGTCCGCTTCCAATTAACAATGGACGAATATATAAAGAACCACCGGTACCATAAGGAGGAACATACTCAATATTTTCTCTAACCACTGTAGTTACAGCATCAGCATACATCTCTTCAGATATTTTAGGCATACAAAGATAATCAGCTGATCTAGCCATTCTTCTTGCATTTTCAATATCACGAAAAACCTTAACAGAACCATCTTTTGTAGTATATGCTTTTAAACCTTCAAAACTTTCCTGACCATAATGAAGACATGTTGCAGCAATACTTAGTTTTATATGAGGATCTGTTTTAATTTCTTTTTTGCTCCATTCACCATTCGAGTACTTATACTCCAAATGACATTTTGTAGGAATGTATGAGAATGAGAGTTTGGACCAATCAATATTTGCCATATAATACTGCTTCCTATTAAATTAGTTTATAATAAAATTTTATAAAATCCCCCTAGCGTCTATATGGATTTTAAAATAATACATTTTGTTTTTTTTACTAATATTATGTTGATTTTTTGCTAAACTTTAAATTAAATATCAATAAAAAAAATATTTAACCTTTTTTATACTGGATTAATGAAAAATTAAAAATAAAATGTTTAATATACTTTTGTACTCAAATTTTATTATAAATAAATCTAACTGTATTTTTTATACCAAGGAGTTTTTTTATGAAGATGATTAAACCATTTCTACTTACTGCCTGCTGTCTATCGATGATATTAATAACATCATGTGCACTTTTTGACCAAAACCAAGATAAACAGCCAATGGAGCCAAACTCTGGAAATAGTGATATAAATAGTAGTAATTTTGGAAGTGGAGATCTACTTTCTGAACTAAATGCAAATCAGGATGAAACTCTACCTAATAGACCAAATCACCAATGGACTCCAATACCAGGAAAAACTTTACCGACTGTTTATTTTGCATTTGACCAATCATCAGTAGGCACGTCTCAAATTCCAAAACTTGAAGCAACGGCCAACTATCTAAAACAGCACCAGGATGTTGGTGTTATTATTGAAGGGAATTGCGATGAAAGAGGCAGTGCCGAATATAATATTGGACTGGGCGAAAAAAGGGCTCTTGCAGTCAGAGATTATTTAGATCAATTAGGTGTTCCGGCTAATAGAATGCAGACAATTAGTTACGGTAGTGAAAGACCGGCAAATCCAGGTCATGACGAAGCAGCATGGCTAAAGAATAGAAGAGCCAATTTAGTCCCTGCAAATATGTAAAAATTGATGATTAATGGTCAATTGTAAATGATTAATGAGTTCGAAATTACTAATTAACCATTTATCATAAATAATTATAAAAAGCCCGGCAGAAGAGTATCATCTTCATTAATGTCAGGCTTTTCTTCTTTATTATTCAAGCTCAGCCAATCTTCCAAAGCTAATATCTCAACACCTAAATTTCTAGCTTTTTTAACTTTAGAACTAGTAGAGTTAACATCTGCAACAATAAGTAGACTCAGATTTTTAGTTACGGTATCAGCAGATTTAAGCCCATTTGATTTGGCAATACTTTCATAAAATGATCTTTTTTCAGGCATCTTTCCTGTGAAACAAACAGTCTTCTCAATATCAATAATTTCTGCATCAGCCGATATATCGGGTAAAGAAGCCACCCATTCATCAGGCGATAATATCTCAGCTCCAATTTCAGATGCTTTCAATAAAATTCTACTTTTACTCTTTAAATCTTTTGTTGTGATTAAAGCCTGTATGTTCTCAGGGAGATAAACTGCATCATCTACTTTTATTACTTTTACCCGATTAAAATGATGTTGCTTAAGCAATGTTTCATAAAATCTCAATGGTTGATTCAGCTTACTTGAAACTAAATCAAAACAAACAAGTTTGTTTGGGATATCATTTAATTTAGTATTCTTAATATTTAACGCACTAAGTAGGTCATCAATAGTCGCTGATTCATCAATTAAGGATCTATATAGTTTTTCTGAAAGCTCACTACCTATTTCAGGTATTATACTTAATTGAAGTTTAGTCATCTGCCTCAACTCCTGCAATGAGTAATCTTTCAGTATTTTTTCTGCAACAGTCTGTCCTATTCCTTCAATATTCAAAGCAGCAATTAATTGATAATCGGTGGCTTCTCTTGCGGATTTTATATTTTTATAAAGATTGGATGCAGACTTTTCTTTAAAACCATCAAGTTTTAAAATATCTGTAATAGAAAGATCAAAAATATCTTTAAGGCTTTCAACTTTAAGATTTGTCATCATTTTTCTAATATTAGGTTCTCCAAGTTCTTCAATACCGATATTTTTTACTGCCGCCAAAATGCGCTGTAGATTTGTTTCAACACAATGGGGATTAGTACATCTTAATTCTTTATTTTCCCTTTCCAGTTTGCTATTACATGAAGGACATTTATCTATAATGAAAGACTTTCTATTTTCTCCAGGCACTGAATCAACAATATGAGGAATTACATCCCCTGCCCGTTCAACGACAACAGTATCGCCAATCTGCCAATCATTAATTTCAACATTGCTGATATTATGCAAAGTAACACTAGAAATAGTAACACCGCTTAATTCAATGGGCTCTATTTTTCCTACAGGTGTCAGGTTATTTTTACCGAAGCTCCATTCTACATCAAGCAAAACAGATTTTTTTCTCATGCCGCTAAATTTGAATGCAATCTGATCTCTAGGATGATGAGCTGTAAGTCCAAGTGATCTTCCATATTCCCTATCATCTAATTTTATTACAATACCATCCATAGGGTAAGGAAGTGCTTCTATTCTTTCCAGAATACTGGACCATTTCTGTTCCAGATCTTTAAATTTAACACTATAAGAAATCATATCATAATCAATAATCGTTAATTTAGCTCCCTGATGCTGAATTAATGAAATATCTTTCAAGCCCATAATGCCGCCGACTGCATTTCTGGAATTCTTATATGGCTTACCATCATTTTTCACAACTTTAGAATATATTGTTTTAAAGTCGTCATTTCTAATAATAATTTCTCCTCTTACAGGACGCTCCAACGGTCCTTTATATCCCAAAGTTTCTAATTCAATTAAAGGAACCTTATCTGTTACATTTTCGTCCTCTGTACCCTGCCCTCTGGTAGCTAAAATATTATTAGAATAATTTGCCGAAATACCATCATATTTAGGCTGAATCAAATATATTTCTTCACTACTACGAGCATTTTCACCTGCCCATGTTAAAAGACTTTTCTTCCCCTTAGGTGCATCTTTGAAAAAATAAGTCTTCTCCAATGATATCATTGGTTGATCAAGAACTACTTTTCCTATGCTGGCAACATTGACAACACCTACATGATCCAAAACAGGGTTATTAGGTTCCTGCTTTTCCAGTTGCTGAAGAAGTAGATCATACTCTTCGTCAGATATTGCCGGAGCATTATTTTCCCAGTACAGCTTATTATTTTTCTTAATTTCATGAACAAGCTGTTCAACACTCATTTTATCTAATTCATTTAATTCCATAATATGTAAAAGTTATCGCACTCCGTGCTAATTTTAAGTTTTATGTTTATTTTTACAATATTACTCATATCCTATTTCTTATCAATTATTTTCCAGCAAATTAAAGATTAAATTTTTCTAAAACTTCTTCAGCTTTTTTAATCTGTATTTTAGAAAGATCATGTAAATTAATATCACCAAATTTTTCTCTCTCTAAATCAGGAAATCTTTTAGCCAGCAAATTTTCAAAATCAATTCCACTTTCCGATAATAGCTTAACGTTTCTCCAGTATTCCAGCACATCTTCCATGTATTCAGGCACCCAAAAAGCTCTTGAACCTGCATCATAAATAGTGCATCTTTCAAGAGGATATGAAGGTTTTTCATATTGCGATTTAATAAATTCAGGAGTCATCAATGAATGCCGTCTAATTAAATCAGTACCGGTAATTTTAGTAAATAGAGGTGTATTTTTATTAGCAACTTCAAATCTGCCTTCAAGATATACTACTGAAGATTTATGATATTCCGGGAAAAGATCTCTGCATAGTTTATCTGCCTCACATATAATCTCCTCTGCTTTTTTACCTCCGATAGTAAAAAACAGAAATGATCTAAGCTGGGCTCCCTGTTCTTTTACAGCAGAAATAAGTTCATTTACAGCATGTTTAAGACTTGTTCCTGTAGCTACAACATCGCCAAAAACAGCAGTTACGATTTTGGGAGTATAAATTTTCTTATAATGACTTTCTATTATATGCCAATCTTCAGAATTCTTGCTATTTCTTGCTCTCTGCGCACTTATAAAAGCTGAACCATGACAATTCCAACCATATGCATCAGCTAAAGCCTCTCTTAAGCCAAAGTTCAATCCGCCTCTTAAAATATGAAATACAATTGTCTCATATTCTTTAATATTTATTTTTTGAATATCAGCCAAATGGGTAAATACAGAAGTACATGCTTTTCTTAATAATCGTGTGTATTGATTTCCAACAATAAAAGGATCGTTACAAATCAGACGACTTTCAGGTGTAGAAACAATATATCTATCAATATATGAAAATTTTTCATCAGTCTCAAGTGCATAAATAGATGCTTCTTCTTTATTTACGTACAAACCGTTTAACATTACAACTTTTCCTTAGTTATTATTTTTTAAATTATAAAATTTCATAGCATTCTCTGTTGTCATTTCAGCTAATTTATTTAATGGAATTCCTTTCAATTCTGCTATCTTTTCGGCAACATTTATTAAATGCTTTGGAAAATTAGTTTTTCCCCTAAATGGAAGAGGTGCAAGATAAGGAGAATCAGTCTCGATTAAAAGTCTATTGTCAGGAATATTTTTTATTAGTTCTCTAACATTTTCAGCTTTAGGAAAAGTTACTATACCTGTAATTCCGATATATGCGCCTAAGCTTAAAAAACTATCGAGCCATTGAGCATTACCGGTGTAACAGTGAATTACAAGCTTTCCTCCAGAACCGGCAAAGTCACTTAATATTTTGTGCGTATCATTATAGGCCGTAAATTTATCATCTTTATCTCTTGTATGCACAACCAAAGGTTTTTCCAATTCGAGAGCCAATTCAGAAAATTTTTCAAAAACTACCTTTTGAGCTCTTCTATTTGAATTATCGTAGAAATAATCTAAGCCAACTTCACCAATAGCTACAAACTTATCGTAATCGGCAAATTTTCTAAATTTGCCAATACTTTTTCTGTATTTATCAGCATAATGTGGATGGACGCCTGCAGTAAACCAACAATTTTTGATGTTTTCTGCAATGTTAGCTGAATCTACTGAACTATTATAATCTGCACCAATACAGACAAAATAGTTTACTGAATTGTCATTTGCCTCTTTGATAATTTGGTTGTAATCTGTTTCACCATCCCAGTGAAAGTGTGTATCAAATAAATTCATATGTAATAACCTGAAATTAAATATAAAGTTTCAAAATAATCTATTTCAATACTTTAACATCTATTTGCCTTAACTCCAGATCAAATTATCAATTTATTTTACACTGCTTTGATGAAATAAATTTTTTAATTTTATCAAAGCATTAGTTATCTGATTAACATGATAACTATATAAATCATCCGGTGTAATAGATAAACTTTCTGTTATTTTCGATCTAACCAATTTAGTGATTTTTTTCATGTCTCCCCCCAAACATAATTTATAATCGCTTTTATAACTATCAGAAATCTGATAATATTAAACATTAGCTATAAATATTATCTTGCAAGCAATTGACTTGCAAAAGGTTTTAAGTTTTATGTGATTTTTGTAGTAGTTATCATCTAGTATTCTATAAAAGAAGTTATAATTTCACATTATGTGTAATGTTATAATTTAAAATGGTTTTTAAAATGATTAGAAAATCAACTATTGAAGATTCGGACCAAATTTGCTCAATTTATAATTATTACATTATAAATTCAATCGCAACGTTCGAAGAAGTTACACTAAAACCAAACGATATTAAAAAAAGAATTAACCTTATTACAAAGAAATATCCATGGATTGTATATGAACACCAAAACAGAGTTGTTGGCTATGCTTATGCAAATGAATGGAAAGCAAGAAGTGCATATAATTCAACGGTTGAAGTTTCCGTGTATATTGATAAAGATTTTTTTGGTCATGGATTTGGATATAAACTTTACTCTGAACTATTGAATGAATTAAAAACAAAACAATTCCATTCAGTTATTGGTATAATAAGCCTTCCTAATGATTCAAGTATTTTATTTCATGAAAGATTTGGTTTTAAAAAAATAGCACATTTCACAGAAGTTGGAAATAAGTTTAATAAATGGATAGATGTCGGTTGCTGGGAACTATTATTAAATAATAATTAACAACCCCAACCGCTAATTCCTCCCCCCTAGTCTCAAGTTACAAGTCTCCAACTAACCTCTTTCAGTTCAAAATGATAACCTATCATTATCTTAAATTGAATCTCTATGCAACCTTAATAATTTAGTGACAAAAAAAAGATGATTTTTTTATAAAAAACTTTAAAAACTATATCAAAATTTTTAAACCTTAGGATAAAATATATAAAATATAGAAATTAGTACTTTTGAAGAGGTCTTTTTATGAATTCAAAAACTGAAATAATTGAAAGAAATTTAAGCAATAAATACGGCACAGAAAATTTAAAGTCTCTTAAGAAAAATCATCATTGGAAAGAGATTTCTGAAAGACACGAACTATGCGATGAATTTATAGACAAATATAAAACTCATCTTGATTGGGAATTAATGTCTAAATACCAAAAACTTTCCGAACATTGCATAAGAAAATTTAAAAAATTAGTTCACTGGAAGAAAATATCAATTTTTCAACACCTCAGCGAATCATTCATTGTAGAACATACAGAACTGATTGACTGGAGAAAAATTTCAGGACATCAAAAACTTTCCGAAGAATTCATAGAAAAACACCATCACCTTGTTGATTGGATTGGAATATCTATCTGCCAAAAACTAACTAAAAATTTCATTACCAAATACAAGCATTTAGTTGACTGGGAATCAATAGTAGAATATCAGGAAGTGGATACAGGATTTGTGAATGAACACTACAGTACTACTTAATTAAAATCTTTGTGTGTCTGACATTTCTATTATAGAAAGAGCAGCCATTGTCGTTGGCGAAACTACATCTGTGACACCAAGCTTTTTAGCTTTTTCTATATTGCTTTCATTCTCTATTCGACTGATCAGCTTAATTTTTATATTCTTCATTTCATCAAGCATTTCTTTCACTGTTAGAATTGTTAGGATATTATCCGAATCTTCATCAAAAGCGCAGATAACTGCTTTGGCATGAGACAGTCTTGCATCAATAAAAGTTTGTTCACAGGAAGTGTTTCCGACTATTTTATTAATATCTGGATCAATATCGGAAAGCTTCTCCGAACTTTCATCAATAACAATAAAAGGTTTATCTGTTTTCTGATAGTTCTGTATTAATACTTTGGTTAACTTTGTATATCCGCATATTATTGTATGATCGTGAAGATTAGTTATTTTTCTCATTATTTTAAATATTCCTCCCATTCTATTCTGCACTATCGGTGCAATTAAAAAAGATAAAGTCGTTATAAATGATCCCATTCCTACAAATATCATAGTTACAGTAAATAGTTTAGCTTCCTGTGTCAGAGGAATAATATCACCGTAACCAACAGTTGCATAAGTTACTATAGTAAAATAAAATGCATCCGTAACTGTTTTAATATTAGTAAACTGATCTCTTAAGATATAGCTTCCAAAAGTACCGTATGAAAGTGCAACTATAACTGATACCCATGCAGCCAGCTGTTTATAAAGCATGCTGTTGTTTATTGACTTGAGATGAAAAAGTCTATATGAAGCCAAAAGGATTATCAGTAAAGTAATATTAATTACAGCTGCTTTTATTACAGAATAGTGCAAAAAATTATCAAGAATAAAAATAAGGATAATAATTATTGCTATCAGCCATGATTTACGTTTACCATCACAGACACCTTTACTTATAAAAATTAAACAAAATCCTAGAAAAACTCCTATTATAATTCCTAAGTTTTGACAGCTTTGAGGAAAAATATTTGTTTTTATTTCATATAGGATATGAAATTTATTTTCAAAAAGTGGAAGCACCGACATAAATATATGTAATATACCATCAAGCACTAATAACACAGAAAGTATTGCAGGTATTTTTATTTTTAATTTGTAAAATTTCAACAAAATATTCCTATACTATTTAGATTTTGCTCTCTTATAATTACTCAAAATTTTATCATATAGTATGCAATAATAAAAGGTTGAAAGACAGAACTTAGTTTTCAAAAAAAAAGACCAGATGTGTTTATCAAAATATTATAGGCTCAAAGTATGGTTTTATCTCAGCATCATAGATATAATGATAAAAAAGAGACTGCATATTTTAGATTTATAAATCACAAAACCGTTTGCAAGGTAAATTACTAAATAATGTTTCAAGTCAAAACATGCTTATCAGTAACATGGAATAAAGAAGGTCATGTCTACGCTGTAAAATGCTCAAAAGCAAAGCATGGCATTAAAATAGAAAAGTCTTTTATTTCCACTGATGAAGCACTCTCGCTTTCTGAAAAATTAAATAAAACATTCAGTGTAATTAACGGCATTTCAGAGGAAAGAATTATCCTTGGTGGACACATACCAACTGCCATGATTTTTGATATAGAAGTACCGTCTTTAGCTCTTGCTGACATAACACAATTTTTGAGCTATGAACTGTCAAGATATATTCCATGTTCTATTGATGATATCAAATGGTGCTTTAGACCTATAAAGCTTACTAAAGGTGGAAAAAAAATTACCAAAGTCAAAGTTTTTACAGCTAAAATGAATGAATGGGAAAAAATCTTAGATCATATTTCAGGGGCAGAAATAAAAATAGACTGTTTTATACATCCCTTTCTTTCAGTAAATCCATTATTTATTAATATGGATCTATACTTAAATGGAATAGATGAAAACTTTTATTTAAAAACACTAGAAGTAAATGATGATGAACATACACTATATAGCAAATCATATAAAGATACTGCAAAAAACTTAGAATCAGAGACTTGGTTTAAAGCTAGATATGAGCGCATACTAGGAGAAGAGTGGAAGCATTTTATACCTGCAATAATTTTATCAAGATATTGCTTTGAAAAAAACTTTCTTCAAGACATTAAATGTGGTTTAGAACTGCCAAAAATTCTTAAACCTAATCGTTTTAGACACTTAAAAATAACTGCAGCTTTATTAGCAGTTATATTCATAACACTACTAGGTTTTTATATTATCAACTCAACTATAAATAGTAATGCCGTCTTAAATAAGCTTATTAACCAAAAAGATCAATTAAATACAGCTCTTGATGATTTAAAAGAAAAAACATTTATGATGAAAAAAGTTAATACTGCAATTAGTGAACTGATAAGTTCCGAGCCAGATGACATAAACCTATTAGGATATCTAAATTACTTTTCTAATAACATCCCAAAGACCGTTTGGGTTACCAATATAAACACCTACCAAGATAAAATTAATCTTACACTAAAAACTAATAGCTCAAGTGAGAACCTGCTTTCTCAATTTTATAAATCAAAGCTTTTCACTCTTGAGAACAACAGAAGAAGAAAAACTAGTGACGGTACTGAATATCTTTATATGACCCTACAGAAAAAAAATAATAAAAAAACAATCGAATCTCTTTAATATGTTTAACTTAAAAAAAACTGATTTTTCCATAAAAAACTTTAAAAATATGGATAAACAGCAAAAAAAGAAACTTGCTGTTCTTTTAATTATTGCTTTTCTAATATTTTTTGTAATTATCCAAAATTTAGGTTCACTGGGATTTAGCAGAGAAAACTCAGAAAGTGTGCATGAGCTCGGCAGTAAAATTATGCTTTTACAAAAAGAATTATCTAGAGAACAAATAAAGTTTTTTAAAATAAAAAATAGAGAAAACTTATTCAAATCCAAAAAAAATGATTTTTGGACTCCATCAAAAGACATTAACATGAATCTTGCTATCACTGGAAAAATCCAGGATATAGCTAAGCAGACAAAAGTAGAAATGAGAAATTTGGGAACAATTCAATTGAATAATTCGAGCGATGATATCAGTACAGCTGAATTCGACTTTGCATGTTCTGGAACTATGGAAGCAATTGCAAAATTCGTTTATCAAGTTAGCATAATGAAACCTAAAATGTATTGGGCTAACTGCTCTTTAAGACCTGATAGTATGCAAAATACCAATACTATTTATTTATCCACAAATATAAAATTTATTTCAATTAAGAATAAAGTGATTCTTAATTTATTTGACCAAAACAAGATAAAACAAAATAAGGCAAATAGCAAGAAATGAAAATAGTATATGTCATAATAATACCACTACTAATAATCCTTATTTTGGTTGTAGGCTACTTACAGTTGGAATATCAGCCTCCTGCATATGATCCTGACTTAGAAAATAAAACTAACCGCTTAATTAAACACATGTCCTGGAAAGAAAATATACAATCTACAAATAATATTCAAACAAATATGCCTCTTTCACCATCTGTTTGGCAGAAAAATATTTTTGACCCTGCAAGAGGCAGCTCTGTTGCAGATGTATCTGTTTCATCTGAAAAAGCTAATAACATGGAACTATTGGGAATTTATAGCTATGGACAAACCAAAGGTGCAATAATAAGTGTGCAAAAAACTAACCAAAGCGGTTCACAACAGTATAACCAAGAAAAGAGATATCAATACAATAACAGAAGGAATTACGGGAACAATAATATTATTCAAGCTCATACAAAGCCAAAAATGTATTTTGAAATCGGAGAAAAACTTCCCAATAATTTTATTCTACAGTCAATCGGCGATAATTATGCAATCGTGGCAGGCAATGGAGAAGCATTAAAACTTACAATTAAATATGGAACAAAATCAAGCATACAAAGAGTAGAACTTGCAAATAGAAACAGTGTTAAACAACAAATATCAGTTATAGAAAAAGCACAGCAGACAAAAGGTAGACAAAAAGAACTCAATGTGAGGGTTAAGCCTGTTGCGAAACCTGTCAGAAACAGTACAATTAACGATAGAAGAAGGTAAACAGTATTTAAAAAGAAAATGATCTTGAAATTATTCAAAAAAATCAGAAAAATATTTTTTCCCCTTTCACTGTTAGTCTCATTATGTTTCCTTTCATGTAACTCTGTGGAAACTCCAGAAGATGCAAAGGCCGAAGTTCACAACGACAAAGAAGAGGTTTTGGATATAGCAGGAACCCATGCCAATTCAAAAACAATAGAAGACGATAGAGTTGAATCATTAAAACCTCCAAAGAAGGAAACTTTATCACAAAAAGAAGTAGATGAATTGTTAAATAAACAAAAAGCAATGAAAGATGATGAAAAAAAAACACCATTTTATCACTCCTTACTAAAAAAAGGGGAAAAACATAATGAAGTAAATAAAGTTACAATAACTTTTAATGCTGCTCCAATCGAAGAAGTAGTTCCAGTATTTTCTAAACTCTTAAAATTTAATTTTTATTTAGATCCAAAAGTAGCTGGAGTTGTTACAATGTCAATTGACTCAAAGCTTACTCAAAAAAACCTTTGGGAAATTTTCGAACAAATTTTATGGCTAACAGGATCTTATTGTTCTTTGGATGATGATATGGTTCATATTTTACCTTTTGACAAAATGGCAAAAGAGAGAAATATATTTTCATCTCAGGGAACAAATGTTAGCGTTGTTCTTTTTAAGCTAAAAAATGCAAAAGCGAAAGGATTTATTGACCATTTAAAACCTTTTGTAACAGAAGGTGCTACTATAATTGATATTGAATCTCAAAATGCAATTTTAGTTGTTGAAGCTCCAGGCAATATAGAAAAACTGAGAAGAATAGTAAATATTCTTGATACAGCAAACAAAGTCAACTGGCCTAAAACTGTAATTAAATGTGCACATATACCTCCTTCAGCAATAGCAAAGGAATTAGTTACAGTTTTACCTGTTCTTGGATTCCCTGTAACAAACATTAAAGATAAAAATAATAAAAAAACAGAAGAACCTGGCACAATTAATATTCAGGGGATTGATAGAATGGGACTTCTGATTGTTTCTGCTGCTAACTGGGAAGCTGTCAATGAAGTAAAAAACTGGGTATTTGCACTGGATAGAGCTGATGTGGGAGAACAGGATAAAGTCTTTGTTTATAATATAATAAACGGTCAGGCCGATCATATTATTCAGGCACTATCTGTAGTATTCAATATAAAAGGAGAAACATTAAAAGTTAAACCGACTTCTCTAAATTCTGCTTATGGAACTATGGGAAATAGTAATAAAAATCCTGATAATTCATCTTCTGATAGCAATGAAGCTGGAAGCTTGCCGGCAGGAATGATGGCTACCGCCTATGAAGTTGGTCAAATTGGTGGTGGTAATAGTAATCAAATAAACAGTTCTGGCAATAACAGCGATAGCAGTAACAGCAGTAACAGCAGCAGCATTAATAGCAGCAACAGCAACAATAGTAAAGATAAATATCCAATAAGTGTTTTTGATGTTCCTACAAAAGTTTTTGCTGATGCAATAAACGAAAGGTTACTGATAAGAACTACTGATAGAGTTTATGCTATAATGAAAGCACTTTTGACTAGAATAGATACAATACCTTCACAAGTTCTGCTAAAAGTAACAATTGCAGATGTTTTACTAACTGCTAAAACAAACTTAGGATTACAAATTGGTGGTCATTTTCAAGCTCAAGGTGCTAAGTATCAGTATGGAACAGATTATAGCATTGCAATACCTCCTGAAGCTGGTGGTTTAGGATTTGGCGGTGGCGGTGCAGATAAGGCAAGCCCTTTTGGAGCTCTACAGGCTCTTGCTATAGACAATAAAGTAACTGTTCTCGCAACTCCTGAAGTCCTTGTTCAAAGTAATACACAAGCTTTAGTCTCTGTTGGTGACAGCATACCAATGGCACAAAGGTCACTAACTAATACCAATTCAGGCGGTGGTGGCACTGCTGACATGAATGTAACAAATAATTATAATTATAAAGATACTGGTGTAATTCTAAAAATAACTCCCCACATCACTAAAGGCGGACTTATAACATGTGATATAGACCAATTAGTATCAACAGTTGATACAGCATCAACCAGTAAAAATGGAGGATTAACACCGACCATTAGGCAGCGAAGAGTAGTTACAACTTTAAGCCTTCCAGACAAAGGGACAATAATAATTGCAGGTTTAATTAATGAACAAAAAAGTGATATATTACAAACAATTCCATTTATTGGGAATATTCCTATTATCAACAGACTTTTCGGTAATACAACAATCGCAAATACAAGAAACGAATTACTGCTAATGGTTACTGCCAATATTGTAACAAAAACTTCCAGTCTTGATCAAATGATTGAAAGATACAGGAATTCAGTCAAACTGCTTATGAATGAAAATTCAGAGACTAATGTAAATAATAACATTATCCTGGATTATAGCCCTCAAAATACAATTATTTTAAAGTAAAATTTCATATTACATGAATAGAAAAATACTATATATACTAGTTTTAATAACAATATATTTCACTTCCTGCAATACAAAAAACACCACCATTGACACGAAAGAAAAAGAAACAATCAAAGATTCTGTATATGAAAAGGGCAAACCAATTTCGTCAAAAAATCTACCTACTGACACAATAGAAAGTAATACAGTAAAAGAACTTGAGATCAAACATAAAATTAAACTTTCACAAAAAGAAATTGATATTCTATTCAATAAAACTAAATCTAAAGAGGAAAGAAAAAATATAAATCTGCCTTTTTATGATTACTTCCTCAAAAGAAATAAATCATCTCAAAAGATCAATCATGTTACCATAACTTTAAATGCCGCACCTATTGAAGAGGTTGTTCCTATATTTGCTCAATTATTAAACTTCAACTTCTACATTGATCCTAAAATTAAAGGTATTGTTTCAATGTCTATAGATTCAGATATAGATCAAAAAGCTCTCTGGGAAATATTCCAGCAGGTTTTATGGTTAACAGGCTCCTATGCTTCTCTAGACAATAAAATAGTGCATATTCTACCATTTGACAAAATGGCAAAAGAAAGAAATATATACTCAAAGCAAAAATCCAACGTAGCTGTTATACTTTTCAGGCTAAAAAATATAAAATCAAAATCTATTATTGATCAATTAAAACCTTTTATAACAGATGGAGCAGTGATAATGGATATCGAATCTCAAAACTCGATATTAGTTGTAGATGCTCCGCATAATATTAATAAACTTAAAAAAATTGTAAAACTCCTCGACAAAAAATATAAAATATCATGGCCAAAAACAGTTATAAAATGTTACAATATCCCCCCTACAAAAATAGCTAAAGAACTGGCTAAAATAATGCCGATACTAGGGTTTCCTGTTACACATATTGAGAAAAAGAATAAATCTGAAGAGCCTGGTACTATTAATATAGAAGGCTTGGACAGAATCGGATTATTAGTTGCTTCTGCTGCAAATAATGAAGCTTTAATAAGACTCAAAAAATGGGTTAATATATTGGATCAAAGAAATATAGGAGAACAGGATCAGGTATTTGTTTACAATGTTAGAAACAGCAAAGCCGTACAGTTAATTCAGGCTTTATCTGTAATCTTCAACGTTCAGGGAAAAACCTTAAAAGCTAAAAAGAAAACCATTCAAAACAGTTCATCGGGAAGCAGTTCCACATTCGGTGGAGGATCTTCATCAGGTTTTGGAACTGGCGGTTCATCAAATACAGGAGAAAATAACAACTCTCCATTTGGAACAGTTGCAACAGCCTACGAACTAAATAGTTTTAACTCAAGAAATAGCAATCAAAATAACTCAGCTAATAACGATAATAGTAGCATCAGCAACAACAAGAATACCAGTAAAAATAAACACCCTATAAGTCTTTTTGATGTTCCCACAAAAATTTTTGCTGACGGAGCCAATGAGAGGTTAATAATCAGGACAACTCCAAGAGTATATTCTATGATAAAAGCCCTGCTTGAAAGAATAGACACCATCCCAGAGCAAGTGCTTGTTAAATTAGTAGTAGCAGATGTTGAATTAACAGCTCTCACACAATTTGGTCTCCAAATCCAGGGTGGAATTCGAGTTCAGGGAGCAACGTATAACTGGGGAACTGACTATGGATATATGGATCCTACAACACTGGCACCTCTGTCTAAAGATAGTTTCAACTTTTTTCAGTATGGCTCTAAAGATATTCCGGGAACAGCTACGATTCAAGGTTTTATTAAAGCACTGCAAAAAAACACAAAGGTTAAAATTCTTGCTAAACCTGAGTTACTAACACAAAATCATAGCAATGCAATGATTACAGTTAATACCACTGTACCAATTCAAACAACAGCAGTTAACACATCCGGTGGAATTATACCTGATGCGCATACTGACACAGTTGATAATACAAGTGCTTATGATTATAAAGATATAGGTCTAATATTGAAACTAACACCGCATATTACTAGAGGAGGTGTAATTTCAATACAAATGGATCATTTACTTTCAACCGCCGATGGTGGTATATCAGAATTTTTACCAGATATTAGACAAAGAAGAATCACCAGTACTTTTAATGTACCCAATAAAGGAATGATTGTAGTCGGAGGCTTGATAAGAAATTCAAAGGAAGAAAAATTAAGCACAATTCCATTTTTAGGGAATATTCCAATTTTAAATCGTTTATTTGGGGACACTGATGTAACGAAGAAAAGGACTGAATTAATTCTAATTATTTCAGCAGAAATAATAAAAAAAACAAGTAATTTAGAACAAGTTCTTGTTAGGTATAAACAAGCAGCAAAATTACTGACTAATGCTTACTCGAAAGAAATTCTTGATAATAACATTGTTTTAGAACCAACTAATAGAAATAAATTAATATTAAAATAGTTTTAAATTGAAAATAAATTATGTATTTAATTGACATCAAATCAAAAGAAATATTGGAAGAGCTTACATCTCATATGACGAAGCTGTATGATAATTATATCCCTGATTTGAGCTGTGATGCAAGAAAAGAAGTAGATTGGGATCTATGCAGTAAAGGAATACTTCCTGAACTGGATTTACTTAATGTTTATCATAAAGTAACTGACTTCAAAATAAGAGAAGAAGAAGAACTAAATCAGATAGAGAATTATACTCCACTTTCATTGGATTATCTAGAGAACTACTGCTGCATCCCTTTCAAATGGACTGAAGATGAAATTGAAATAGTTCTCTCTGATCCATATTCTATCGATTCAATCTACTATTCATTCGATAAACTATTTGATCTCAAAGTTACTTTTTCTCTGGGACGCAGGAGTGTAATAGAAAGATTAGTCCAGGAAGTTTATAACAAAGAAGAAACTGAGGAGGAGGATGCATTTTCAGGCAGTGCAGATAGCGAAGAAGCTCTGCGTACTATGGCTTCAGAAGCTAAAATTGTAAGGCTAGTGAATGAGATGTTTTCACGTGCAGTAGAAATGGAAGCAAGTGATATACATGTAGAACCTGAAGAAAAAAAATATGTTATAAGATTCAGAATTGATGGCATTTTGAGAGAATTTATGTCTGCCTCTTTAAATCAATATCCTGCAGTTGCATCAAGAATCAAACTTGTAGGTGGTTTAAATATTGCTGAAAGCAGGCTACCTCAGGACGGTAGGACAAGTATTCAATTGGGTAAAAGTGATATAGATATAAGAATTAATACAATCCCTACACTTAACGGTGAAAGTATTGTTCTAAGGCTACTTAGAAAAGATGCAATGGAATTTAAATTAAAAGGCATGGGCATGGATGATGACATGCTAAAAATATTTGACAAAATAGTAGGAATGCCGCATGGGATCATTTTAGTCGTAGGTCCAACTGGTAGCGGTAAATCAACTACGTTATATAGTATTATGACACAACTGAATACTCCAGGGAAAAAGATAATAACAATTGAAGATCCTGTTGAATACAAAATCCCTAGACTCTCTCAAATGCAGGTAAATGCTAAAATTGGCTTAACATTTTCAGGTGCACTTAGAAATATAGTCCGCCAGGATCCTGATATAATTCTTGTCGGCGAAATAAGAGATAAAGAAACAGCTGATATATCAATTAATGCGGCACTTACAGGACATTTAGTTTTAAGTACATTACACACAAATGATGCTCCTGGAGCAGTAAGTAGATTATTAGATATGGGAGTAGAAAACTTTTTAATAACTTCATCTTTAATTGCTGTTCTTTCTCAAAGACTTGTTAGAAAAGTTTGTACAATATGCAAGGGAAAAGGTGTTACTGCGAAAAAAAGTAAATGTAAAAAATGCGGAGGTTCAGGTTTTAAAGGTCGTACCGGTATTTTTGAATTAATGCCTGTTAATGACGAGATCAGAAAAGCTATTTTAAAAAATGCTGATAGTACAGAGATCAGAGAAATTGCTATTAAAAGTGGCATGATACCTTTAGTTAAAGATGGGTTAAAAAAGGTAGAACAGGGAATAACAACAAGAGCGGAAGTAGTAAGAGCATCGTCAGATGAGTAAAAATAATTTCAGATCGTAGATTTCAGATTTCAGATCTAAAACCTAATTTATCTAAACTGAAAATTAATAATTTGATATTTCCACTCAGCTTTAGATTTGAGTATAACGTTGGAGCTTAAAATTATAGCTAAATAGTAATAATTTGATTATAATAATATTAAATATAAAAATAGGAAATTATATGTTTTAGTTTAGATCTAAAATCTAAAATCTAAAATCTAAAATTAACAATGAGTCTTTATAAATTCAAAGTTGCCAATAAAAGTGGAAAATCTTTTGACACTGTCATTGAAGGTGATAATCAAAAAGATGCCCTGAAAAAGTTAAGAGGAAGAGGTTTAATTCCTCTTGAATCCTATGGTACAACTACACAGGCAAAAAGTGCGGGCGGCGGATTAAAATTCTGGTCAAGAAGCAAATTCAATGTCATTGAATTTACAAATAGACTAGTACCACTTTTAAATGCACAAATTCAGTTGGAAAGAGCACTTGGCATTATTGCGTCAGGAACTGAAGAACCTGAACAGAAAGAAGTAGTAAATAGTATCAGAAGAGGACTTCATGAAGGTAAGAAGTTTTCAGAATTGATTAGAAGTAACAATATGCATTTCCCGAATATTTATGCAAATCTTATTGAAGCTGGGGAAGAAACAGGTGCACTTAAAGATGTAATAGCTGAGCTTCAATATTTTCTTAATTACAGAAAAGAAACAAAAGATTTCATGATAACAAGTTCAATATATCCTGGAATAATACTTTTTGTGACATTTTGTGTTGTTGTTTTACTATTTACTGTTTTTGTACCTAGATTCTCTAAAATTTTCATGAATATGGGAAAAGCCCTTCCGCTTCCGACTAAAATACTTTTTGATGTTAGCCATATTGCAACAGGTTTATGGTGGCTATGGCTATTGATTATAGCAGCTTTAACCTACTTTATTTCTAGAGTTAAAAAAGGTGGCAAAGCCAAATCATGGGTTCATACAAATATCTTAAAATTACCGGTTCTCGGTGAAATTATTTACGTAATGGAAGCTGGTACGTTTATAAAAACATTGGCTGTTCTACTAAATAACAATGTACATCTTATAAAAACTGTAACTATAGCAAGTAAAGTAGTAGAAAACAGAGATATTAAAAAATCACTGACTGGTATAGTAAGTGACTTGAAAGGTGGGAAAAAATTATCTGCAGCATTATCTAAAAGTAAATTCATGCCTAAGATTGCGATTCAAATGCTTGAGGTTGGAGAAGAATCAGGCAATATGGGAGAGATGTTAAAACAGGTTGCCGATCAGCTGGAAAAAGATATGAAAGTTAAAATTAATAGATTGCTGGCAATGTTTGAACCTGCGGTAATATTATTTCTAGCTTTTGTAGTACTAGCTGTTGTTTTATCAATTTTTATGGCAATAATGGAAATGAATAATCTCTAAAATAAGGATATTAAAATGGAAAAAAAGAAAAAGAAAAGTTATTTTACGTTAATGGAAATGGTTATCGTAATTGCAATTATTGCTCTTTTGGCTGCAATCGTTACTCCGATGTATTTTAAACATGTTAAACAGGCTAGAGTTACTACTACTAGGACTCAAATTTCCATGTTCGGACAATGCATCATGGATTATCAGCTAGATACAGGTACATATCCTCAATCACTACAGGATTTAGTTACCAATGGTTCTGACAATAAAAAATGGAATGGACCATATCTTAATGCAAAAACCATACCACTTGATCCATGGGGCAATAAATATGTTTATACTGTACCGGGACAACATGGTGCTTATGATATTTATAGCTATGGACCCGGCGGACCATCAGGTAATAAATCTAAACTAATTGGGAACTGGCAAAAAAATTAACACTAAAAAGAACTTTACATTAATTGAAATGATATGCGTACTAGCAATCTCAGTATTGCTGGTAGGCATTGTTATTAATAGTATTGGAAAAACTCCCTTCTTTCTAAATTTTAAAAATTGCATTAGTAGTATAGAAACTATTTTCACTGAAGCAGCCACACTTGCAGAAACTACAGGAAATAAAGTTGTTATAGTTTTTCAGGACAGAACATTTCAGCCTTATAAACCTAGAATACGCTACAGCAGTTATCATAAATATATGACGTATACAGTTCCCAAAGCTGTATTTATAAAATTTTCTAACCAGAATGATACAACACCTAAATTCACATTCTTTCCAGGTGGATTAACATCAGGCCCTCGTATAAAATTATCACTTCACGGACATATTGCCGTCATTAAAATTTCTAAATTAACAGGATTGCCAATCGTTACGACAAATGACTAAAAAGACAAATAAATCTGCTTTTACACTTATCGAAGTAATTGTTGCCATTGCAATATTAAGCATGGGACTTCTAGGTTCAATGGCAATGAGCAGTAATTCAAAATTGCGCATTGAAAAAGCTTACAGTAAGTGGAGAGCTCAGCATTTATTAACTCAGGCTGGTGAATACTATCTTTTATGCGGTTCAGATAATTCAATTCCAAACGATATATTTCCTTACGAAGATGTAAGAGCCTCCTGCAATACAACCGACTGTGAAACTCTGCCTAATAGCCTACCTACTCAAATAAAAGATTGGAGTTTATATACATATAATATAAAATTAACAGGTACATATAATATAAATGTCATGATAGACAAAATAGTTCATGAAGCCAATAGTTCTGATTTCACAATAGAAAAAATAAATAGTAATAATTAATCCTGCAAAACTATAATTTATAAAATGATTAAAAATAGTCAAAATATTTCGAATGATTCTGGGTTTACTCTTATTGAAATGCTTTGTGCTTTATTCATTTTTACAATGATTATGCTCACCGTAGGAAGTGGCATGTTCGTTATGCAGCAGAGCTTAACCAAAGTAGATAACAAAAGTAAACTTCTAAATACTTATCTTACTTTGGATAAAGTCTTTGGTACATGTTTTAGGAATGCAGTTCCTTTTTCATGGCCGAATGAAACTAAAATGGAACAATCAACATTTGTTGGGCATTCAGATAATATATCATTTGCTTATATTCATAGGATTGCAGATATGGGTGATGGAGGAATTAGATTTATTAAATTGTATATACAAAACAATAAATTAATAGCTGCTTATCGAAAAGTTCCAATCCTGCCATGGGATGAAATAGGACATGAACTTGAAACAGAAGTTATTGCTAGCAATGTTTCTCAAATATCTTTTCTATATGCAGATAAAGATAAGCAAAACAACATAAACTGGAAAAATGAATGGGATGATTCACTATATAACAAAAATATTCCTTTAGCAATACAAATTACAATTACATGGAAAGATGGTTCAAGCGAACGATGGTTACGACGAACTGCAGGAGCAGGACAGTATGAATCATTTGGTACTAGACAAAATTTTAGATAATATGAATATAAACTTAAAATCTATAAGAGTAAAAATTATAGAACTAAGAAATTAAAATATGCTACCAATTAAAAATCAAAAATCAAAAATCAAAAATCAAAAGGGTATAGCCCTTATTATTGTATTATCATTTGTTTTACTCCTTGGAATCATAACCTCAACAATTGTCAATATCTCTCAGTTATCTGCCAGAAAAATGGCAATCAGTTCAGAACGCGAATATTCTGCCTATGTTGCCGAGGGTGCTATTGCAAGACTTCAATGGTTCATTATGCTTAACAAGACTAGAATGCAGGGGCAAAATAAAAACCAGGATAACTTTGATTATAATAACAGCGGTAATGAAAATTTAATGCTGAATAAATTTAGTCCTACAGGAATATTTCACGATATGAAATATTATGATGATAAGGTTAAATATAGCATACTGGATATGTCATCAGGATTTAATATAAGTGGTTTTAATCCTGCCGGGCGCTTAAAAAAGTTGCTACAATCAAATGTTTTTACTGGCGAAGAAAAAAATGCCTTCCAAATATTTTTGAACAGGCTTACTGACTATGTTGATAGAAATACAGAAGCAAATGCTAATGGCATGGAAAGTGAGGATTATTCTAATTTAGGATTAGCTCCCCTACCCCGAAATGCACAGATGCAATATCGTGACGAAGTTGCATGGATTCCAGGCACAGGCAGTTTATTTCATCCGGATAAATTTGGTATGCTTTCCACTTTCAATATAATTCCGCCAAGAGGTGTTTACTTGCAAAGTAGATCAATTAGCTTTTTTTCTGCCAATAAATTCACACTTATGGGGAAAGGTAATTTTACAAGTGGTGAAGCTGACTATATAATAAGAAGTAGAGATGCATGGATAAAATCAGGTTCCGGGTCATTATTAAATTTTATTAATCCGGAAATACTTAAAAAAATAAAAGCAAACTTTTCTTTACGAGATACAGGTTACTATACATTAATAATTCAGGCTTCTCCGGGAAAAGGATTTGGAATGAGAATGTTAATTGTTTCTTTAAAAATTAATAGTTCCATGATGAATAAAGGAAATCAATATTTTCAATATAGCCTATATTGATTGTAAACTATATTTAAATATTTACTTAAAGGTAAGTATATGTTAGTTTGATACGATTTTTAAGATTTAATAACCTATAACTTTAGACATGATCACTTTAACTGCACAAAGTGCAATGAATTAAATATCAGGAGAGATGCCGGAGCGGTCGAACGGGGTAGTCTCGAAAACTATTGATGATGTAAATCATCCCAGGGTTCGAATCCCTGTCTCTCTGCCAAATAAACAGTCAAAAAGTTATATAGGTTATAGAACAAATTAATAAAAGATAGCTTATCGTAATCAACAGACAGCATTATAATACGCACATAGTGCGATATCGTAACTGAATTTTATGAAGTCTAATCAAATGATGTAGATTCGAGGCTTCAAAATATAAATATATAAAGAGCTATAATTATGGATAATTTCGTTATATTTGTATTGCAGGCAATGTATTATTCGATTGTCCCTCTTATCGAAATTATCATACTTGCAGTTCTATTTTATTATGTACTTCATTATTTAAGGGGAACAAGAAGTGCATCTATACTCGCAGGTATCATTTTTGTCCTAATTGCCCTTACAATAGCTGCTGATTTACTTCAATTTGAAGTAATAAGCTGGTTACTAAATAGCTTATGGACTTTTTTTGGCATAGCATTAATTGTGATTTTTCAACCAGAATTCAGGCGTGCATTTGCCCAATTAGGTTCCAGATCATTCCTAAAAGGTATAAAAAGAGAAGAAACTATTAATGAACTAATTACTGCTGTCATTAATATGGCAGGTCGAAAACATGGAGCTTTAATCGCCATAGAACAACATATCGGACTAAAAGGTATTGTAGATAGTGCAACTACTTTAGAAGCTAAATTGACACATAGACTTTTAGAAACCATTTTTCATCCGAACACACCATTACATGACGGTGGAGTCATAGTAAAAACAGGTATAGTCAAAGCAGCCCACTGTATTTTTCCCTTATCTTCAAATAGAGAAATTATTAAAGGAATGGGAACAAGACACAGAGCTGCTCTTGGAATAACCGAGGAGAGTGATGCTTTAGTGATTATTGTGTCAGAAGAAACAGGAAATATATCAATAGCGTATAAAGGAAATATTAAAAAGAATCTCAGACCTGATAGATTGAGAAGATTTTTGAATTCACTGGTAAGCAGAGAAAAAACACTTTCTTTTAAAGAACTTATTAACGATATGCCTGATAATGAAGAAAGAATAATATAAAATGAATATTACTAATATAGTTAAAAAACTTAATTCATTGGTTCCAAAGTTCATTAGGAGAAACTTTGGGCGGAAAGCTATTGCTTTAGCATTTGCACTGCTTGTATTTTTTAAAGTTAGTAATCAACTGGGGGAAGAAAGCATAATTACCAATATCCCAGTTAATATTACGACTTATGGCAATGTTGAAGTGCTTGCATATGCACCAACAAAAATTACGCTTACAGTAAAAGGGACTAAAAATAGGATAAGGCTTCTTACCGCATCAGATATAAATATTGATCTAAAAATAGATAAAAACATTCTTAATAATAAAAGAATATCTCCATACAAACCTGTCATATTTAAACTTGATCAATCAGATATTACTCTGCCCAGCAATGTGAATCTGGTTAAAATAACACCTGAGGAAGTAGCCGTTCATCTTGATACTAGATCGACTAAAACAGTAAAGGTAATTCCTGCATATGAAGGAACATTACCACAGGATTTCGATAAAGGAGAAATTAAAGTTATCCCTAATACGGTTTCTATTACCGGTCCAGAAAGTATAATTAAACAAATAAAAAGTTTAATGACTAGACCTATTTTACTGGATAAAACGACAGTAGGCAGCTTTCAGGTAGATAAAGATTTTCAGGAGGTAGATAAAGACATATTAATAAGCCCTAAATCCGTACAGATCAATGTCGAAATTTATAAGGCTAAGGGAACTAGAGTATTTGAAAATATACCACTTGGTCTACTATCCAGCGGCAATGAAGCAGATGAAAAGGTTAAACTATCTAAAAGTTATGTCAACATAACTTTATGGGGCTTAAACAGTAACTTGGAAATGTTAAATAGAAATAGCTTAAGAGCATTCGCTGATATATCAAAATTTAAAAAACCAGGCATTTATGATGCTAAAATTGATTGTTGGCTAAAAGATTCAGCACTTAAAGTTAAATTCATAGAACCATCATATTTAAAAGTTGAAATATTAAAATAATGAGGAAGGCAGCAAGATGAAAAAGATATTAGTACCAATTGATTTTTCTGACATAACAGAAAAGGTGATTCACGAAGCTGTTAAAATGGCTGCAGCATTTGATGCAGAATTAAAAATTATTCATGTAGCTCCACCTGTAGCATATGAAGTAAGAAATAAAATTGAAACACAAATTATGCCTGGTCTTGGAGAAATGGGCGGCAATGTTGCAGGCTATATTAGTTATGATTTAGCAAGAAACCAAATAGCATCAAAGTTAAAACTAGAGCATACAAAACTCCTTAAGATCAAAAATCATGCAGAAGGGAAAAATATTAAAACAGCTGCTTTCTTATATGAAGGCAAGGTCGTAGAAACTATTTTACATCAAATAGAAGAATATAAACCTGATCTTCTAATACTCGGTTCACACGGTCACGGATATATACATAAGGTTCTACTTGGCAGTGTTGCTGTCGCAGTTATTAAAAGTTTAAAATGTCCTGTAATGATCATTCCGGCAAAAAAAGATAATGGCTAATTAAATGAGTAAGAACAAAATCCTTTTAGTAGATGATGAAAAAGATATTGCTGATTTAATTGCTTATAATTTAAAGAAAAATAATTTTTCAGTTCAATATGTCAAATCAGGTGAAGCTTGTCTGGAAATTGTCAGAGAATTTAAACCTGACATTATATTGCTTGATATAATGATGCCTGGTATATCAGGTATTGAAACCTGCAAAAAATTAAAAGAACATAAATCTACAAAATCTATTCCTGTAATAATGCTTACAGCCAAAAGCACTGAAACAGATATAGTTGATGGTTTAAATTCAGGAGCCGATGACTATATCACAAAGCCATTTAGCATAAAAGTTTTACTTGCGCGTATCAATGCTATGATTAGACGTGAAAATGATGAAGAGACTAAATCTGAAATATTCAGGATCGGTGATTTAAGTATCAATAATCAGACGAGGGAAGTTTATCTAACGGATAAAAAAATTAACCTGACTTATTCAAGATTCGAGATTTTATTGCTTCTTATTAATAACCCTAATAAAGTTTTTTCCAGAAGTAATATTGTAAAAAAAGTTAAAGGTGATGATTATCCTGTTACTGACAGATCAATTGACGTACATATTGTCGAATTAAGAAAAAAACTCGGTGATTTTGGAAAAAATATTGAGACAGTAAGAGGTGTTGGTTATAAAATGAGAATCCCTAAGGAAACAATATAAGTAAATTATTAATGAGCAAATGAACTTTTTTAATTTCAAAAAAAATATATCAACCAAACAACAGCTAGACTCTTTATTTTTAAATATAAAACAGTCAATAATATTTCTTGACAATAAAAATAGAGTTGTCAGTATGAATAAACAGGCATCCGATCTCTTTAACATTAATAAAAAATATAAAAAAGTAAAACTACTTGATCTTGTTTTTGATTCTGAATTAAATACTGCATTAGTAAAACTTCTTTATTCTAAAACTAAAAAATCATTTTTTAGTATGCCTTTCGGGAAAAAACTCTACTCTTTAAATTTTGCAAATTATCCAATTTATAATGCAGATGATAATAAGATAGGTTCAATTATCCTTGTAAAAAAAACATCAAGAGAAAAAAAGTTTTCTAAGTTGCGAGAAGAATTCGTAGCAAATGTATCCCATGAATTAAAAACACCGTTGACAGTAATTCAGGGAGCAGTAGAAACTCTTGAAAGTGGAGCTTTAGAAGAGAAAAAAGAAGCAGAATATTTTGTTGGAATTATCAGAAAGCATGTACAAAGATTAAGTGCTTTAATTTCTGATATTTTAAGTCTTTCCAGCGTAGAAGAAAATTTAAAAGAGGAAAATGTAACTTTCACTAAGTTTAAACTTAGTGAAATGCTGGATAATATTTCAATTATGTTTGAAGAAAGAATTACTAAAAATGATATTGAGTTTTCAATTGATTCCCCTTCTGACATACTGTTAAAAGGCAATAAAGTTTTACTGGAACAGGCATTAGCCAATCTTGTTGATAACGCCATTAAATACTCTGAGAAAAAGAAAAAAATTATTATTTATACTGAGCAGAGAGATGATAAAATTTTAATTAGTGTCAAAGATCATGGTATAGGACTAAAAAGTTCAGAAATCAGCAGAATATTTGAAAGATTTTATAGAGTTGATAAGGTTAAAAGCAAAAACTTAGGTGGTACCGGTCTAGGTCTCTCAATTGTAAAACAAATTATCATGATCCATAAAGGAAATGTAACTGTAAGAAGTGAATTAGGTATTGGCACTACTTTTACAATCATTCTGCCTGACGATTTATAGCAATTCCCAAATAAGCCTGTATAAGAATAAACTCTTCATAAAAAAAATCCTTAGCAAAACTAAGGATTTTTTTTTATTAAATATTATTTATATTTGGACTAAAAAATTACTTTAAATGTTTTTATTTCAAATGGTGAAAAGTTTAAATTAAATGAATGACCTTTCCCCATACTTTCTAATTCTTCCCACTCTATTAAATTGGTCTCTACAATATTACCATCTGCTTTAAGTTTTAGATTACATATAGAGTGCATACCTTTTGTTTCAACAAGCCTAACAATTAAGCAATCCTGTTTTTCTGCTTTTTTCAATACTTCCAAAGAAACGCCGTCATTATGTTCAATCCAACATGGAACATCTAACTCTTTCACCGTTTTTTCTTTAAATATAACCGGAAAGTTATTGAGCATTGATGATTCTTCAATCACATCAGAACTAATTAATGAATTTCTATGTGGATACAAACTGTAAGTAAATGTATGAAGCTCATTCTTATCGGCATCAGGATCTGGATTTGTAGTAGATCTTAAAAGATTTAAATCCAGTGTATTTTCAAAAACTTTATAGCCATATTTGCAGTCATTCATCAATGCTACGCCATAATCATTGTCAGATAAATCTGCATATTTATGACCTGCCACTTCAAACTTAGCAACATCCCAACTTGTATTTCTATGTGTATTCCTTTTTACATATCCATATTGAATATCAAAAGTAGCTTCAGACGTTTTTATGCATGTATCAAAAGAAACTCTCAGCATTTTGTGCACTTCATTCCACTGAACATCAGTTTCAAAATCAAGTCTTTTAGAATTAGATGCAAGATAAACTTTTTGTTCAATAGAAGATTTGTTAATTAATAGTTTAAAAATTAAACCTTTTCTAACAGCACCGTTAACATACTGTTTAGCTTCAATGGAAGTACACTTCAAGGCATCCTGATTTTCATAATAGATATCAACATCCCATGCATCCCAATCAGCAGGTCTATCCTGATAAAGTTTAAATTCATTACCTTTTAAAATGACTTCTTTATTAATTTCTTTATCAAAAGCAGAGAGTATTTCACCTGTTTTAGAAAATTCATAACTAATAAAATTGTTTTCTAAAATAAGCTCATTGTTTACAGGGTTTATTTCAGATTTTTGAATTTTATCAGATTTATACAATTTAGTAAATCCTTGGTCTTTCATGTCAAGAACAACAATTTTACCGTCACTTTCATCCTGAGAAAGAACTGTTTTACCATTTTCATCCACTATCTGATAACCTTTGTATTCTTTACCGATATTAACAGGTCTTGTGTAAGAATTGCTTAAATCATTAAAACATATAATCGCATTTTTTTCATTTTTCAGTATTTTATCAGTAAATTTTTCTATTAGATCATCACATCTATTCATACAGTCTTCATACTCTGCATGTGTAACATCATAAACTTTTTTAATACTAGAACCTGGAAGAATATCATGGAATTGATTAATTAGTAACAACTTCCAGATTGCATCAAGTTCAGATTTTGGATAATCGTTAAAACTGCAAAGTGAATAAAGATACTCCACAACTCTAAGTCTATTTTCCAGTTGGCGGTTACCTTTTTTTACTTTTGCATGAGTTGTTAAAGTTCCTCTATGAAGTTCCAGGTATAATTCACCGGACCATTTTGCAAGTTTATCTTTCTTATCTTCTAATCTATTGAAAAAATTCTGTGCATGATCAAATTTGACTTTTGGGCAACCTTCTAAATTCTGCTGCCTTATAGATCTTTCAATATATGGAACAGCAGGTCCACCTCCACCGTCACCGATACCAAAGACTGCTAAAAATTCATCAAGAACATCGCTTTCAACAAATCTTTTTTCTGCATTTATTAACTCTTTAGGATACATATCTCCATTATAGGTATTTGTTGCAATAAAGTGAGTTAATACTTCACTACCGTCAATTCCTTCCCACATAAACGTATGATGAGGAAACTTATTAAACTGACTCCATGAAATTTTTTGTGTCAGAAAATAATCACATCCTGATTTTTTCAAAATCTGAGGCATTGCTGCTGAATATCCAAATACATCAGGCAGCCATAAATTTTTTACATCTACACCAAACTCATCTTTAAAATAATTTTTACCGTAAACAAATTGGCGAACCATTGATTCGCCACTTATAAGATTACAATCTGCTTCAACCCACATACCACCCTGAATTTCCCAACTGCCCTGTTTTACATATTTTTTTAGGCGTTGGTATAAGTTAGGATAATGATCTTTTATGAATTCATATAACTGTGCCTGTGAAGCACCAAAGACATAATCCGGATATTTATCTATTAGATACATTTGGCTTGCAAATGTCCTTGCTGCTTTTCTTATACTTTCTTTAACAGTCCATAACCAGGCGGTATCAAGATGAGCATGTCCTATTGAAATAGCACTTAACGAAGATGCATTAGCAGGCTTATCAAGCAGAAGTTTAAGAACTGCTCTGGCGGATTTGGTGTTTTTTCTATCATCATTATAAACATCCAAAGCATCATTAAGTCCACGGAGTATTTTTTTTCTTCTTGGTGTATCTTCAGGAAGAGTCATCATAAGATCATATAATACCTGAAAATCAAATCTCAATTGTTCCATTTCATTATCATATAAGCATAGTTCTAAATCAAAAACTCTTACATCATATGAACCATGTCTTGTAGGTGATTTAGTGTCAGGATCATCTTCAAGATGTATTCCGAAGAGACCGTTGGCTGCTGATTCAATCCATAAATCAACTTTTGCCCCACCTTTAACTGAATCATACAGTTTAAATATTTTTTTACTATAGTGCTCTTCCCAAACACATCCATGAGTTAATGCGTAAATAGGTTCACCTTCATCAGAAAAAATAAGAGATTCACCTCCGAAATCGATTTTAACCGCAACTGTTTTACCATGCCATTCTGCAGGTACAGTACCGGTTACATGAAACCATGCACTATCCCACGCTTCGCCCCAAATTTCATTTTTTTTGATTGGTTTATATTCATAATTTAGTCGATCATTAAAAGTAATAAAATCATTACTTTTAGTATATTCAGCTTCTAATGGAATTATTTTTTCAACAGGTAAATCTAATACTCTGTTTGAAAATTTAAGGCATCTTTTTTCTAGTAGTGAATTAAGTTCTTTATGCATAACATCCCCTCCCATAAGGTTTTCATAAGCAATAAAACAAACTAATTATTAGTAAATAACTATAATTACACTTCTTTTAGATATATTCTATATTAAAAGTAAATTTTATATTATAATATTATCATCCTCTAATAGTTGTTATTAAAATGAAAATTATAGAATCCAACCTCAATAAACTGTTTAACTTTCAAAATCTTACTTCTAGCGAAGCTGAAGCAGCAATGGATGAAATAATGTCAGGGAATGTACCTGATGCACTCCTCTCAGCATGGCTTACATCGCTCAGGATGAAAGGTGAAACTCCTGAAGAAATAGCCGGCTGTGCTCGATCTATGATCAAAAAAGCTGTTAAAATACATATTAATGACATGGAAGCAGTTGATACTGCAGGAACCGGCGGAGATGCCTGTAATACTATAAACATATCAACAGCTTCTGCAATTGTAACTGCTGCATCAGGAATAACTGTTTCCAAACATGGCAATAAAGCAGTCTCCAGCAACTCAGGCAGTGCTGACATACTAAGTGCACTTGGTTTTAATATTGGAATATCTCCTGAAAAAATGGTCGAATGCATTAACAAGACTAAACTTGCATTTTTATTTGCACCCACATTGCATCCGGCAATGCGTTTTGCTCTCCCGGTGAGACGACAGTTAAAACAAAGAACTATTTTTAATATACTTGGTCCATTATGCAATCCTTCCGGTATCACAAGATCCATAATAGGAGTATATGACGATAAATTATGCAGAGTTATAGCAGAAGCTGCAAAAAAAATAGGCTTTAAAAGATTGATGGTTGTTCACGGCAATGATGGCTTGGATGAAATCACAACAACAGCATGCACTAAAATATGCGAGCTAAAAGATAACAATATTATTGAATATGAATTTGATCCTCAAAAACATGGAATAAAAAAATCGAGCTTAAAAGATATACAGGGAAAATCACCTAAATATAATGCTGAAATAATTAAGGATCTTTTCAATAATAAAATAACAGGACCGATTAAAGATATTATTGTTTTGAATTCTGCTGCTGCTATTATAATCAGCGATAAAGCCAAAACCTGGGATAAGGCATTAAAGATAGCCAGAGACACTATAGAGTCAGGAAAGGCAATCAGAAAACTTGAAGAGATAATAAAATTTACAAATAATTGCTAAAGCTTATTTAGTGCCTGTCCCCAAAAAACTGCTTCCCCCCAAACACGATTATTTGTTCAACTGACAAACCGCTAATTTGCATTTAGGAAGTGTACATAAATAAATTAAACGATTTTTACAATATATCGTAGTGGTGTTTAAGGAATGAAACTTTTTGCATATTAGGAATATGTGACTAGTTTCATGACACAGGAAACCGCTATGAAATGAAGTAAAACCTTTAAGTTATTTATGCATCCTTAGAACAAACCCTTTGAGAAACTCAGTGAATTCTTAGTGAAGCTCTGTGGTATAACTAAAAACTATTACACAAAGGTTCACGAAGAAAATGCAAAGGGAAAAACAGATGAATAAAAGATTCAAACCAAATTAACAATTTGTCGAATTAATGGCAAACAATGTACATTGTTTTTGAATAAAGAATTTTAAAAAACTCTTTGATTACCTTTCTTTAAATGCAGCATATTCTTTATAGCAAAAGAGTATGCTCAAAGCAATCCATTTTAGGTAAAAAAACTGAATTTTAGTTGATTAAACTGAATTTTAGTGGTAACTTCATTATTGTTAATTTTCACTTATTATTCGCTATGTTCAACAATTGCTGAACATATAAACTGATTTATCAGAAAGGAAAATATAAAAATGAAATCTGACTTACAAATTGCTCAAGAAGCAACACTCAAACCTATCCAGGAAATCGCAGATGCCGCAGGAATTCTTCCAGAAGAACTAGAACCTTATGGTCATACTAAAGGTAAAGTTAGTCTTGATATCTTAAAAAGACTTGAACGTGAAGGCAAAAAAAACGGTAAATTAATTGTTGTTACAGCTATTAATCCTACTCCACTTGGAGAAGGAAAAACTGTTACTACTATTGGTGCATCTCTTGGAATGGCTAAAATTGGTAAAAAAGTTTTTACATGTATCCGCCAACCAAGTATGGGACCTGTTTTCGGAATTAAAGGCGGAGCTGCCGGTGGTGGTTTCTCTCAAGTAGTTCCAATGGAAGACTTCAACCTTAACTTAACTGGTGATATTCATGCTATCACAGCTGCACACAACTTAGGAGCTGCTGCTCTTGACACACGTCTATTCCATGAAAAAAGAAAAGGTTATGAAGACTTCGAAAAACGTTCAGGACTTAAAGCTCTTAAAATTGATATTGACAAAATATCATGGAAACGCGTTGTTGACCAAAATGACCGTGCATTAAGAGGTATTGAAGTAGGTTTACAGTCTCCTGGAACAAAAAGCAATCAGAATGGTGTTCCACGTAGAACATCTTTTGACATTACAGTTGCTTCAGAATTAATGGCTATTTTAGCATTAGCAGAAAATCTTCAGGACATGCGCGAACGTTTTGGTAAATGCGTTATGGCTGTAAGCGAAGACGGTAAAAATGTTACAGCTGAAGATCTAAAAGTAGCTGGCGCAATGACTGTTATCATGAAAGATGCTATTAAACCAACACTTATGCAGACTTTGGAATATACACCATGTTTCGTACATGCCGGTCCTTTTGCTAATATTGCTCATGGTAACTCATCAATAGTTGCAGACAGAATTGCTCTTAAACTTGCTGACTATGTTATCACAGAAGCCGGATTCGGTTCAGATATGGGATTAGAAAAATTCTGTAATATCAAAACAAGATATTCAGGTAACAAACCTAGTGCAGTTGTAGTTGTTTGTACTGTTCGTGCAATCAAAACTCATTCTGGAAAATTTAAAGTTATACCTGGCAAACCTCTTGAAGAAAAACTGGTTTCAGAAGATTTAGAATCTTTGGCAGCCGGAATAGAAAACTTAAGAGCTCATATTGAACATGCAAACCTCTATAATGTTCCTGCAGTTGTTGCTATTAATACTTTCCCAACTGACACACCTGCAGAAATCGAATATCTCAAGAAAAAATCTTTAGAATTCGGTGCATACAGAGTTGCAGTCAGTACTGTTCATCCAGAAGGCGGCGAAGGCGGAAAAGAACTTGCTCATGCTATCGTAGATGCATGTGATAAAGAATCTGATTTCCATATGCTTTATGAAGATGAACTATCTCTTAAAGCAAAAATTGAAAAAATTTCTAAAGAAGTATACGGTGCAGACGGAGTTGAATATTCAGAAGCAGCCAGTAAACAGTTAGATGAATTCCAGAAAAACTTTGGACATTTTCCAATTTGTATGGCTAAAACACAGTATTCACTTTCAGCTAATCCTAATTTAAAGGGTGCTCCAAAAGGGTTCAAAATACCTATTAGAGAAGCTATACTTTCTGCCGGATCAGGATTTGTTTATATTCTTACAGGTGCTATTACAACAATGCCTGGACTCGGATCAAATCCTAGTTACATGAAAGTTGACATTGACAAAGATGGAAACGTTCAAGGTTTATTCTAAGTAATTAGATATACTCTAGATACTAAAAAAGCAGATCAATCGATCTGCTTTTTTTTATGTTTTAAAAACCTTATAATCTTGAAGTTTTTTATTATAGAAACTTAATATTTAAAAAAGCCTCTGCCTGTTTTTCGACCTAAGAAACCTGCATCCACCATCTCTTTTAATAATGGAGCCGGTCTATATTTTGGATCACCAAAATAATTATGCATAGTTTCCATAGCATTGAGGGAAATATCCAGGCCAATCAAATCTGCTAAAGCGAGAGGACCAATTGGTTGATTAGCTCCCAACTTCATGGCTATATCTATATTTTCAGCAGTAGCAGTACCATCCTGTAATGTAAATATAGCTTCATTTACCATACTAAACAGTACTCTGCTTACAATAAATCCTGGTGTATTAGGGACAACGATTGGAGTTTTTCCAATATCTTCCATTAATCTTTTTACGATTTCACAAGTTTCTTTAGATGTCACGAGTCCAATAATTATTTCAACAAGTTTCATCATAGGAACAGGATTAAAAAAATGAAGCCCTATAAATTTATCAGGGTTAATATGTAAAGCAGACATTTTAGTAATTGAAATTGATGTTGTATTTGATGCAATAATACAATTTTCAGAAACTACTTTTCCAATCTCCGTTAATACAGCTTCCTTTATTTTTAGATCTTCATAAACTGCTTCAATAACTATATCTGAATCTGCGATATCATTATAATCAGTTGTTGTTTTTATTAGCAATAAAGCTTTTTGTTTCTGACTCTCATCAATTAAACCTTTTTTAATCTGTCGATCTAAATTTTTAGAAATATTATTAACTGCCTTTTCTAAAAGCTCATCTTTAATATCTAATAAAATTACAGCAAAATTATTAAGCGCAAATACATGTGCAAGACCATTACCCATAACCCCTGCACCAACTACAGAAATTTTTTCTATTTTTTGTCGAGTAGGCATAATATATTTCTCCTTTTTATAATTTAATTTTTCATTTATAATGTGAAGAACTTCAATGCCCCTCACAGAACCGTACTTGAAGATTTCCCTCATACGGCTCTTCAGT
>Ga0233431_1001069_pt1 | contig 50852 bp, 46 predicted proteins | sample SI_118_April2016_FD_179867 | JGI IMG/M metagenome (GOLD analysis project Ga0233431, IMG submission 179867) | Seawater microbial communities from Saanich Inlet, British Columbia, Canada - SI_118_April2016_200_MG | ecosystem: Environmental > Aquatic > Marine > Inlet | place: Canada: British...
TTATCAAGAATTTCAATTACTTTAGCTCCCGAAATAATTAAAGATTTACCATAATTCAATGCTTCAGCAGCAATTTTTCCTGCCTTAACATATTTGTCAAGAATTTCTTTACTCAGATTATCTTCATTATTGTCGTTATCCATATATTTTACTCCAGAACACTTTACTTTTTAAATTCTTCCAAAATCATCTTCATAACGAACAATATCATTTTCGTCAAATTGCCCGAAAGAAATTTCCAAAATTTCGGCAGTATTATTTTCAGACATTAAACGATGTTTAGTTTTTTGTGGAATAAATACTTGTTCCCCTTTCTTTAAATGTTTAACAACTCCGTCAATTTCAACAATAGCATAATTATCTAAAGCAATCCATAATTCTTCTCGATGATGGTGAGATTGTAATGATAATTTTTTATTTGGGATCACGGTTAAAATTTTTACAGTAGATATTTCATTATCAGTGAATTGTTCAAATTTACCCCAAGGCCTATGATCTACAAGTGTATCTTTCATTTTTACGGAAAACAATATTTGAATTTTTTTAATGTATCTTCAGGGTTAACTACTTTAATACAATCAACAATCCTAGTTGCAGGAAAATCATTTCCTCCAGGATAAAGTTTATCACCAAAAAAAACAACTTCGCTCAGAGATATGTTTTTTTGTTTACAAAAATTTCTAATACCCCATTCTTTATCTAACCCTTTACGAACAATGTCAATTGAAGTGGTGCCCCCAATTCTAATTGCATATTTATCTTCACTAAGAGATTTTCTTAAAAAACCAACCCATTCTTTTCTTTTAACATCACTTGGATCAAAGTTTTCTTTAAAATCTCTAGGTGCGTGTCTACCAATTGCTGATAAAGTAATTTGAGAATCACGGTCTTGAATTTGATCATCTTTAGTAGTCATTGACTGAATGTCATATTCTCTAATAAGATTATTTAAAGCAGAAATAATTTCACTTTTTTCTTCTTCTTCAAGAGAATAATTATAAATCATCTCCGCAGAATTATCTTCACCTATAAATGTATAATTAGTACCTGTATTACCTAAAAGATGATGTTCCCTCATTAATTTTGCTGAAATCATCCTTTGTAAACTTTTTACTTTTGTTCCACTGATAAATGCAAACTCATGTCCACTATCCATCAAGCGATGAATCTCAGAAACCATCTCTGGAGATATTTCTTGACAACTTTCACAAATAGTATCGTCAACATCAGCAACAATAAAATTTTTGTTTCTAAAATCAATTATTGGACGAAATTTCTCTAAAGTTAATTCGTACTTCTCAATCGTATCTGTAGGAAACCATTGTCCTTCATGTACATAAGCTGAGATCTCTCCTAACGGAGCAAGTTTTTCAAAACAATCTTTTTCAATTGAAGATTTTCCTTCTGGAAGAATAGCTAAACAGTGCGGATCAACAATAAACGCACCAGCATTAATTAAATTGGTTGGTGCATCTTCTCTTTTAGGTTTTTCAACAAAAGTAACAATTTTATTGTCTTCTAGTTTTGCCACTCCAAAATTTTCTACATCTTCTCTTGGCACCAAAGTCATAATAACTTGTGGAGCATCACGTAAATATGTTTTGTACATTTCATTAAAATCAACATCGTGAAGATTATCTCCCCATGCTAAAAAGAACGGTTTATCTAACCCTTGTGCTGCTTGTTTTATTGCTCCACCAGTTCCTAGAGGAGTTTCTTCAATAGAATATGAAATGTTAACATCAAAATTGCTACCATCTTTAAAATATTCTTTAATTTTGTCTGCTCGAAACCCTACAGAAAGAATGATATTATCAATACCATGTTTTTTCATGTTTTCAATCATGTGTTGAATCATAGGTCTACCCTTTATGGGCAGTAATGGTTTGGGTGTCTCATTAGTCAAAGGTCTTAACCTTGTACCTAAGCCACCGGCAAGAATTATCGCTGTATCAATCAATATTAATCACCTTTTTACTTCTTTTTTAGCTTAGTAATAGCTAATCATTTTAAAACATTGTGAAAAAAGGACATGAAAGAGGATTCTTTGATCGGCAATCTAGGATTTCTTAAAGAAAATCCCTTTAAAAACGGTACTATCCAGAATAACACTATTTTGTATACTACCTGCAAAAGGCGCATTTTGAGAGTAGGGCACGGCACTTTAGATTTTACTCTGTAAAATGTGCCTCGACTCCGTCAGGGCGCTACTCTCAAAATCCACGCGCCGGCACGTAGTATACAAATTTAATCTATTCTGGACAGCACCAAAAAAACGAAACCTTTTTAAATAGACACTAGATTTAATGTAATGGACGGCCATAGGGGTGTGGTCCACCTGTTCCCATTTCGAACACAGAAGTTAAGCGTACCTCCGTATTGGTCTGTACTGCATTACGCGGGAAATCCAGTAAGCTGTCCACCTTTTCTTTTTAATAATTTCTTACAATTTAATTAGAGTAGGACTAAGCGAATAAAATGAGCGCATGTCGTACTTCGCTCCCAGTTGGCGAATAGAACTGCGTCAGGAGAGACGTAAGCTGTCCACCTTATTTTTCTTTAATGATTTAAAAGAATTAAAAAATAAAAAATTAATCAAAATCTAAGTAAAAATTTTATTAAATTCTTTTTCATAAAAATTTTTTTTCTTAATTGTTTTAATATATTTGCTCATTTTTTGTTCCAACAATTTAATTAATTGGGGCACATCTTGTCCTGATAAGATTATACTTCCAGAGGAAGCGGTAGCATCTAGTTTTGATTGTGAGATTAAATTAGTCATTTTAGTAATCCCATCTGGTCTGTATAAAAAACCAATAAAATTAAATGCCAAATTAAAAACGGTATCAGCTTCAAGTTCACTCCCATTTAATTTACTGTCATTTTTATCCATTAATTCTAATAAATCCTCTGTAAAACTTTTAGGATTATTTCTTTTTTGCCATAATCTATTGGACACGTCAGAATAACAATCAAGTCCACTTAACGGATCGTAAAAGTAAGTTTCATCAATCTTAGAATATTTATTCAAAACCCTAATTAGTTGATTAAGCTTTTTAGAGTTCTCAAAATATTCAAATAAACACGATTCTTCTTCTAAAAATGAAAATTCAATATGTGGGAGAAAGCTTTGATTAACTCTAACTTTCGGAGGAGTTATTTCTATTTGAATCTGTTTTTTATCCTTTAATGTTACAATAATTGTAATAAATTTATTTGAATTTTCATCATCCAAAATTGCCTGATTATTCATAATTGTGTTCTGAATAAAATTAAATACTTTAGATTCGGGCACTTTTGAAAAAGAATAATCTGACCAATAAATCTCTAGTTTATCCTCTGTTGGTAAAATATTAACAATTTCATTAATTACACAAAATTTGTCATATAAATTTGCTTTTTTCCCATTATTATTAAATTTTATACATAACATTTTATCTTCTCTTAACAAAGTAAACTTGACATTGATCAATTTTAAATTTCTTTTTATCAGGATGAGTAAAATAATATAGCTCCCTATTTGGAGTAACTCTAAATTCTCTTTTTAATTTTTGACTTAATCGTTCTGCTTTTAATACACAATATCCAATTTTACAACATGCAAATTTGTGATATTTTTTTTCAATGAAATTCTTATGGTCTCCAAATTTTTCTTGTAATTGAGTTGAACCATAATTTCCGGCTTTATTTTCAATTAAACCAAGTTTATTACAATGATAAATTTCATCTACTTTTCTTTTTTTAGAATCACAAAAAACACTTCCATTTGAATCAATTACACCTGTGGGAACCATAAGACAAGTCTCATTTATTTCTTTAGGAAATAAAGACAAATTCTTAGGTTTATCATGATAAAATTCATGGAATTCCTGAGGAAACTGTTCTTTAGGTGTATGTGAAATTTTATTAATTCTGCCCATTTTATTCCAAAATAATGTTGAGATATATAAAAATTATCTAAATAATGGTTATAAAAGTAAACAATATGATTTTAATTCTATGCTATTAAAAAGCGGAGTGAGGGAATTAAACCCTCCCATCGGTCGTGGAAAATTCAATTAGATCATTTTACCTTAATACAACACTAGAGGAAGGCAACCTGCCCTCCGCGCCGATGCTCCCTCCAAATGCAATAAATCCCATACTTGCTTCAATAGCCATTTTAATCACCCCCCTTAAAAAGGCAATAATCGCTAATGCTGCAAAGGCGGTAACAATCGTTATGGATTTCAACTCCACATAAATAAAAGAAGATGAGTTTATTATTTAAGTATTTTGTAATCTAAAGTTTATTAACAAAGCCAAGGTAACCATCTCTTAAACCTTGATAAATTAATTCAGCATTGTCATAACCCGTTGTTTCCTTAACCCAACTGACAACATTCCTTCTTGCATGGGTGCTTGTTCCAACCAAACAAGGTCTTGAAAATCCTTCTTTACTAATAATAAGTCTATGTTTTGTACCTTTACGTATTTTTATATCAAGAATACTTTCTAAAGCATGCTCTATGTTCCGTAACTGTATCCCGTCTCGAGTTTTTCTTCCTCCCATTTAAGATCATAAGAGAAATTAAGAACAAAACAATAAATATGTTTGTTGTAGATTTTACCACAACAGAACATAAAAAAATATTTCCTTTTCTTCCAGTTTATTATTACACAATATATTTAAATGAACCAATACTTAAATAACGTATTAAAGAGGTGTAAAAATGATAGCAATAATTTTAGCTGCGGGTTACGCAACTCGTTTGTATCCAATAACATTAAATCAACCAAAACCATTATTAAAAGTTTCTGGTAAGCCCATTGTTGAACATATTATCAATAAAGTTCTTTCATTTAATAATATTGAGAAGATATACATCATAACAAACAATAAATTTTATACACATTTTTCTAGTTGGTTAAATCAATATGATAACAATAAACCAATAAAGATAATTAATGATCAAACTCAAAATAGTGCAGACCGTTTAGGAGCAATAGGAGACATTAATTTTGTAATTAAGCAAGAACAGATTAATGAAGATATCCTAATTGTTGGTGGAGATAATCTGTTTGAAGATAATTTAAACAATTTATTTGAACATTTTAAAACTAAAGGGACTTCAATATTATTAAATGATGTTATTGATTACGATTTAGCAAAACTTTACGGAGTAGTAAGTTTAAACGAAAATAATCAAATTATTGAATTTTCAGAAAAACCTAAATCTCCAAAAACCACTTTAATCTCCACATTAATTTATGCTTTGAAAAAAGAACACTTACCTTTGATAGGGGAAGCGTTAAAACAAGGTTTTGCAGATAGGGCAGGAGATTTCATTTCTTATTTATCTAAAAAAGAACAAATTTATGGATTACCACTTGAAGGACATTGGTTTGACATTGGCAGTTTAGAACAGTTAAAGAAAGCCGAAGAGGTATATAAATAATGAAGATTGCTATGATTGGAACTGGCTACGTAGGATTAACGACAGGAGCTTTATTCGCTGATCGAGGTAACAAGGTTGTTTGTGTGGACAATAACCCCCTGATTGTTGAAAATTTAAATTCTGGAAAAATTCACATTTTCGAACCGGGATTAAAAAAAGTAGTAGAAAGGAATATAGAAAACAATAACCTTACTTTTACTGAAGATCTTTCTGGAGCAGTTTCTGATTCTGACTTAATTTTTTTAGCGGTTGGAACTCCCTCTAACGAAGATGGTTCATTCAATTTAGAATATTTAAATAAGGCTGCAGAAGATGTTGCTAAAGCAATAAAAAATAATAAAACGTTTAAAGCAATTATCTGTAAAAGTACAGTACCACAAGGAACATGGAAAATTATCTCAGATACAATTAATCAAACATTAGGTTCAGAATATGAGGGAGAATGGGCCTACGTTTCAAACCCAGAAACACTTGCTGAAGGCACAGCAGTAAAAGATTTCTCTAAACCAGACAGAATAATTATTGGAACTCATTCAAATAAAGCATTCAATTTAATGAAAGAACTTTATCATCCATTCAATATTAAAAGAGACAGAATTATTAAAGGTTCTCCCGCATCAGCAGAATTAGCAAAACTATTTTCTAATACGCATTTGGCAGGCAAAGTAACTTTTATGAATGAAATGGCTAGAATTGCAGAAATTACGAAAGACGCCGACATGAACGATATTAGAAAAATGATGTGTGAAGATAAAAGAATTGGTTATAATTTTATGTTTCCGGGTCCGGGCTATGGAGGAAGTTGTTTTCCAAAAGATGTTCAAGGTTTAGTACACCAATCCATGTTAGATGGTTACACCCCTTCAGTATTGAGTCAAATTCATAAATCCAATGAAGAACATAAAAATCATGTTGGAAAAAGAATCAATCGATTGTTAAAAAAGGATAATCCTAAAATTGCAGTGTGGGGACTTACATTTAAACCAAACACCGATGATATGCGTGATGCAGCATCTATACCTATACTTACCGGACTAATTAATCGTGGTGCAGAAATTGTTGCTTACGATCCTCAAGATGAAAAAGCAAGAGATGTATTTCAAGGTAAGATTAATTATGTGAATAATAAATATGATGCAGTTAGAGGAGCAGACGCATTGGTATTACTTACTGAATGGAAAGAATTTGATGCTCCAGACTATACTGAATTAAAAAATATAATGAATGGTAATCAGCTATTTGACATGAGAAATCGATGGCTACCTGAAGCTGCGAACAGAAATGGATTTAATTATTATGGGGTTGGTAGAAACTATCCACTAAAGTAATAATAACTAACAAATGAAAATATTGATAACTGGTGGAGCAGGATTTATTGGATTTCATGTAGCTAAAGCATTATTAGAAAGGGGAGATGAAATAGTAATAGTAGATAACCTAAATGATTATTATGATGTACAATTAAAAAAAGACAGGTTAAAACAAATTAAAGATAATGTTAAATTTTATCAAATAGACATTTCTGAGTACAAAAATCTAAAAAGAATATTTCAAGAAAATAAATTTGACAGAGTATGCCATTTAGCAGCCCAAGCAGGAGTAAGATATTCGTTAATTAATCCATTTGCATACCATCAAACAAATAACCTAGGTACATTAAATATACTTGAATTAATGAAAGAATTTAATGTTAAACATTTAGTTTATGCCTCATCATCAAGTGTTTATGGTGAAAATAAAAAAGTGCCTTTTTCTGTTGAAGATAAAGTTGACAAACAAGTTTCACTATACGCAGCAACTAAAAAACATAATGAAAATATGGCCCATGTTTATTATAAGTTGTATCAAATAAACAGTTTTGGTTTACGTTTCTTTACTGTATACGGCCCTTGGGGAAGACCCGACATGTCTTACTTCTCATTCACAAAATCAATACTTGAAAATAAACCAATAGATGTTTTTAATAATGGTGATCATGAGAGAGATTTTACTTACATTACAGATATAGTTCAAGGGATAGTAAAAGCAATAGACAAAGTTGAAGGATGTGAACTATTAAATTTAGGTAATAACAACACTGTGAAGTTAATGGATTATATTTCTTTGATAGAACAAAATTTAGGAAAAGAAGCACAAAAGAATTATCTCCCTATGCAAAAAGGAGATGTCCACAAAACCTTCGCTGACATTGAAAAAACTAAACAAATTCTTAATTGGGAACCAAAAATAAAAATAGAAGAAGGGATAAGAAACTTTATAAATTGGTACAAAAATTATTACAATAAGACAGACAATCATAATTAAAATGGAAAAATATGTTATAAGAGTTGGAGGAGAAGCAGGATGGGGAATTGCCTCAGCAGCAGATATCTTAGCAAAAATATTTATCAACCTAGGTTATAATATTTTCAGTAGTAAAGATTATTCTTCTCAGATTAAAGCAGGACACAATTATCATACAATTAACATCTCTAAACATTCAATTCGTGCAGATTATCAACAAGTCGACTTATTACTAGCACTTGACAAAGTAACTATAGAAACTCATCAAGATTCATTAAATGAAAATGCTATAGTGCTGTTTAAAGAAGGGACAGAATTTGAAAAGAAAGAAGGCATAAATTACATTTCTATTCCGTTAGCGAAAATAGAGAAAGAATTAGAACAAAAAAATGTTCGTAATGCTGCATTTTTAGGTACAGCAATAAAAGTGTTAGGAATTGATTATCAAAAATTAGAATTAGTATTAGAAGAATATTTTCTCAAAAAAGAACAATTAAAAGAAATATTGAAAAAAGCTGCTTTTAAAGGATATGAACTTGCTGAGAAAGAAGAAAAAAGTAACGTTCCGGAAATTAAAAATGATAATGATCAAACAGAATTTATTACTGGTAATGATGCTATTGTAAAAGGAGCATTAGAAGCAGGACTAACTTTTCATGCTCAATATCCAATGACTCCTGTTTCTGGAGTACTACACAGTTTAGCTAAAGAAGCAACAAATAATCCTAATTTAACAGTTATTCAACCAGAAGATGAAATTGCAACAATAAATTTTGCTTTAGGTGCATCTTATGCAGGAGCAAAAGCAATGACAGCTACTTCAGGAGGAGGATTTGCATTAATGGTAGAATCTTTAGGCCTTGCAGGAATGGCAGAAGTACCTTTAGTAATCATTGAAGGCCAACGACCAGGACCTGCAACCGGATTACCTACTAAAACTGAACAAGGAGATTTAAAATTTGTTCTTTCTGCAGGTACGGGAGATTTTCCAGGAATAGTTATCGCACCGAGTGACATTGAAGAAAGTTATAATGAAACAAAACGAGCATTTCAATTAGCAGAAAAATATCAACTCCCAGTAATTGTTTTGGTAGATAAACATCTTACTGAAAGTTTCAAAAACATTAACTTTAATGAAATTCCTAATAAATTTGATCACGATTTTTCTAAAACCATAAACATTATTCAGGATGTAGATGAAAAAAATCTTAATAAAGATGGTTTATTCAAACGTTACCAAGATAAAAAATTATTACGTACTTTACCAGGAACAGTTAACGGTATTTACACTTGTGCTGGTGATGAACATGATGAAGTTGGTTATATTACAGAAAATTATGATATTAGAGTAAAAATGATGCAACGAAGAATGCAAAAATTAGAATTAATTGAAAAAGAGTTGCCAGACAACGAAGTTATTGGACCGCAAGAAGCAGATTTAACAATAATTAGTTGGGGGAGTAATAAAGGAGCAATAATAGAAGCATTGGAAAAAGTCAATTCAGAAGAAGGTAAAAAAGTTAATTTCCTAAATATCAGATTTATGTTACCATTTAAAACTAAACAAGTGAAAGAAATTTTAGAAAAAAGTAAAGAATTATTATTAATTGAAGCAAATTATACTGCTCAGCTAGCAAGTTTAATTGCGGAACAGACAGGAATAAAAATTAAAAATAAATTTTTACGTTATGATGGTAGAACCTCTACCATAGATGAAACTTATCAAGAAATTAAAAAATGGTTGAATTAAAAGAATTTAATAGAAGTGAAATCTCTAACTGGTGCCCAAGATGTGGTAACTTTGCCATAGTTAGTGGTATAAAAAAAGCTTTAAGCGAACTAAGTTTACCACCACACCAAGTAGTTCTTACTTCAGGAGTAGGTTGTTTTGCCAAGTTACCTTATTGGGTTAAAACTAACGGATTTGTAGGATTGCATGGTAGATCATTACCTTTAGCACAAGGTGTAAAATTAGCAAATCCAAGTTTAACCGTTGTTGCTTTTGGTGGCGATGGTGACGGTTACGGAGAAGGAGGAAACCATTTTATTCATGCATGTAGAAGAAATGTTGATGTATGTTATTTTGTTCATAACAATAGTGTTTTTGGACTAACTACGGGACAATATTCGCCCACTTCAAAACAAGGTAAAATCAGTAAATCTAGTCCAGAAGGTTCCTTAGAATTGCCAATCAATCCATTAGCATTAGCAATTTCTTCCGGAGCAACTTTTGTTGCTCGTGCTTATGCAGGAGATATTAAAAATTTAGTTGAACTCATGAAAAAGGCAATTCAACATAAAGGGTTTGCTTTTATAGATATAGTTCAACCCTGCGTTACTTTTGGAAGAGATTATGATTATTATAAAAATCTTGTTTATTACCTTGATGAAACCCATGACAAAACTAGTAAAATTTCAGCTTTAGGTAAATCTTTAGAAATTGATAATTCTGTTAAAGTTGCTTGTGGTATATTTTACCAAAAAAATTGAGTTATATTATTCTTTAAATTTAAAAAAATGTATGTTTCAAAAAGTTTATATAATGAAATCTAATTCTATGTATAAACATAATATTATGTATTCATTGACCGATAAATAATTACTACAAATCTTAAGGGAGTTGATAAAAATAAGAACAACAATACAAATATCAGATGATTTGAGAAAGAGATTAAAAGTACTTGCTTCTTTAAGAGATATTCCATATGAAGATATTTTAAAAGATATGGCCGACTTGTTTAAAGCTAGTATTCCTTTTATTTCTGAAGAAGAATTTGCAACTTGGTTTGAAAAAAACTTAGACAAATTTGGATTTAGTAAAATTATTGAAAAAAGAAAAGATGGATTTCCTAAATATAAACTAGAAGATAATAAAGGAAATACAAAAGAAGTAGAAGTAGAATTAGTAGGTGTCGATTTTGAAAGACATGGACACAATCCCGCTAATGTGGACCTCATTATATGTATGTTCTCTTCTAAAAGCAACATTCATGGAGTTCCCGTTATTTCAATTATTGATACTACCAATGACCAAAATGAGTTGTTAAACAAATATAGTAGCAATTATATGAATTTAAATATACCTGTTGTTTTGGCAAATAAAATAGAAGAAAAAATAAAAGGAACAAGTTTTAATTCTGTTTCTAATTATGTAGTATATTTATTGAGACAAGTGCTATCTAATATTGGTGATGAAGATATAACTGATTCTATTGAAAAAGATGAAAAAAAAGTTAAGGATAGATTAAGGATTCTGGGGTATTTAGATTAAAATGGATGAAAAAAATAAAAAAGTATTTCTGTTTGGAATTGATGGTGCTCCTCCCGAATTAATATTTGATAAGTGGTTAAATGATTTACCAAACATAAAAAGACTTATTGAACAAGGAACATATGCAAAAATGAATAGTACTATTCCTCCTTCAACAATAGTTGCATGGAATGCTATGATTTCTGGTAAAGATACCAGTGACATTGGAGTCTATAGTTATACAAAAAAAAAAGAAAATGGAGAATTACGATTAGTTAATTCCAGTGATTTAAAATGTAAATTATTACATGATATATTAGGTGAAAAAGATAAAAAAAGTATTATGTTGTATGTGCCTCTATCATACCCCGTGAAAAGGATAAATGGATGTATGGTTAGCGGATTTCTTACCCCGAGAGTTAATGATAAATGTGCATATCCAGATTCAATTATAAAAAAACTAGAGTGTTTAAAAAATCCCGATAGTTTTTTTGATGTTACGGTGGGATTAGCAGGACACAAAGAATTAGATGTGGAGACGTTACTTAAAAAAACCTACGAAATGACTGATATGCAAATTGAGATATTGAAAGATTTAATTGTAAATGAAGAATGGGATTTTTTTATGAGTGTAATGATAGGATCAGATAGATTACAACATATGTTGTGGAGACATTTTGATGAAACACATAAAAGATTTATTGAAGGATCTGAACATAAAGACGCCTTAAAGAACTATTATATTTATTTAGATAAAAGATTAGGTGAAATTTTAGAATTAATTGATGATAATACGGTTGTTATTGTTGCTTCTGATCACGGAATGATAAAACAAGAAGGAAAAATAAACATAAATAACTGGCTAATTGAACAAGGTTACCTTGTTTTAAAAGAAGATATTGATTTAAGTGAGAAAAAGAGATTCAGCACTAAATTTGTTGACATGGAGAAGACTGTTGCTTATGGTGGCGGAGCCTATAATGCAAGGATTAATATCAACAAGAAAAATGCTGGAGAAAATTATAATAAAATATTAAATGAAATTACTGAGAAATTAAAACAAATTCCTGATGATAAAGGGAATAAGTTGGATACTAAAGTATACAAAACTGAAGAGATTTATGGAGATAATTCTGATCCTGAATGTCCCGATTTAATGATTTATTTTGATGATTTAAGGTGGGCTTCCAATCCCGATTTGGGACAAGAAGGACTATATTCGTGGAAAACTGCTATTGGTGCAGATAGTGCAGGACACTCAAGACAGGGGTGTTTTATTATTAATGGAAAAGGAATTAGTAAAAAAGGAAGGATAGATGACATAGACATTCAACAGGTTGCACCTACCATATTAAAGATAATGAATGTAAGTATACCTAGTGATATAAAAGTAAATGAGATAAAAATAAACGAGACAGAGGTGGAATAAATGGCACATTTTTATGAATCTACATTAATTAATACTGTTGACGGATTTCAATGTAAATCTTATGCTAGTGAACATCCAGATGGATATGTTATTGTTAAACCAAAATATATTCCTGAAGATGCCATACAAGGTGAAGGACTTAAGTACCGTTTTCTTTTTGAAAAATGTTTAGTAAGATTTAATCTGTTTGCTAAGAAAGAAAAAGTTCTTGGTTACCTTGAACAATTTAAACAAAAATTTCCAGATTATATTTACGAGTGTCCAATACATAATAATTGGTTCTTTGTTGTTCCCAGAGACAAAATTAAAAGTATTCATGATGGTAGAAATGGTTTAAAAGAATTAATGAAAGTTCCTAAAAGCGATTTAGATGAATATCTTACCTCAGTTAGAGAATTAATGGAATTATTAACAAAAAGTGGCGTTGATTCAAATAATCTAGGAATAACTCACTCTACTCTATTAGGGAACTATACTCCTGGAAAATCCGATATAGATGTCATAGTATACGGAAAAGAAAATGGTTGGAAAATTTTGAATTTTTTGGAAACTGTAGAACATCCATTACTTAAATGGAAAACAGATGAAGAATGGGCAAAATATTATGAAGATCATAAAACTTCTGAATCTTCTCATTTTACAAAAGAAGAGTACGTTAAGCATATGGGAAGAAAAAGGTATGAAGGTATGTTTAATGGTAATGTCTTTACTCTTTTTACAACAGAAGAACCTGAAGAAACATGGTTTAAGTGGGGAGAAGAAAGTTATGAACCTGTTGGTCTAGCTACAGTAAAAGGAAAAGTTACCGACCATTACAATAGTCATGTAAGACCAGGATTTTATGAGATTGAAGGAGAATTAATTGAAGGCGACCATGAAATGCCTAAAATTGAACCAAACTTACCAATAAAAAGAATTGTAACATATTCAATTCCTTTTGTGCAACAAGCATTAACAGGAGAAAGTATAACTGCTTGCGGATTATTAGAAAAAGTGACTCCTAAGTCTGGTGAACCTTATTACAGAGTTGTAGTAGGTTATTTTGATGCTTACGTAAATGAAAGAAGAGAAAAAGAATTTATAAAAGCAGATATTATAAAGTGAGATTGGAGAATAAAAATGCATTTTTATGAATCATCAATAATAACAACTAAAGATGGATTACATTGCCAAGTTTATGGTAATGAACATCCCATTGACAAAATTCTTGTTAAACCAAAATATATTCCCACTGATAAAATAGCATGTAATAAATTAAATTATAGATTTATCTCTGGTCGGAAAATGAACAGATTAAATTTATGGACAGATAAAAGTGCATTGAAAGAATATTTAGAAAATTTTAAGGAAGCTTATACAAATTATGTTTTTATAAGTGAATTTCATGATAAGGAAACATTATTTTTTGGTGTTCCGATAAATCATATTGAAAGAATATATTTTCCCAGAACAGGATTATCAGAATTAATGAGTATGCCTGAAGATTCTTTAGATGAACATCTTAAAACAGTTTATGATTTTGCTCAATTTTTATTAAAAAGTGGGTTAAGAGTTAAAGATCTTGGATTAACTTACTCTACACTAATGGGACATTATGTATCAAAGATTTCTGATATAAACATTGTAGTTTATGGTAAAGATAATTTTTGGAAATTAATGCAATACCTTGAAGAAGCAAAGCATCCTTTACTTAGATGGAAAGAAAAAGAACAATGGATGGAATTTTATAAGAAAAGAAATAGGTTTGAAATATTTGATCCAGACCAGTTCTTAAGGGATATGCAAAGAAAAAAATCTGAAGGATATTTTAATGATACTTTATTTGTTATATTTGCAGTAGAGAAAGAAGAGGAAACTTGGTTTAAATGGGGAGAGGAAAGTTATGAATCGTTAGGCCTTATTGAAGTTCAAGGGATCGTTACAAACAACTTTAGTTCTATAGTAAGACCAGGAGTTTATGAGATAAAAGATTCAAAGATAATAGCTCCTGAAGAAATCAATATAAATACGGAAGTAGCTGTTAAAAAGATTGTATTTTATTCTAGAGATTATTGTATGCTCGCTTATCCTGGAGAGAAAATAAATGCTTGTGGATTATTAGAAAAAGTTACCCCTAAGTCAGGTGAACCTTACTATCGAGTTGTAGTAGGTTATTTTGATGCTTACATAAACGAAAGAAGAGAAAAAGAATTTATTAGGACTATCGTATAAAATGAAAAATAATATTAAAGATTTATTAATTGAAGACGTTTCTTTAGATTGTAATTGCAATTGGTGTAAAGAATCTTCTTTAAAAGTTGGAGAAAAGAGCAATTATGGTGCAGTTGTAATTTATAAGATCGGAACTTCTCTTGAAAATGGATGGTTTGCTACTTTATCTCCTAAAACTGGTGGAGATCCCGAAAAAGATTTTACAGTACAATTAATGACCTTCGCACATTTAACTCACTTCTCTCAATTAGAAAGATATCCAGAACTTGCCAAAAATTATGGTGTTGCTTTTTCTAAATTATGTTCCGCTGTAACTCAAATAATGGCTGATGATCTCCCAGAATTTAAGGCAATGGAAGAGTTAAACGATCAAGCCACATCTGTAGCAACATATGGTAAATCTACAAATTGGAAAGAAAAAAAAGAACATTTTCATATCAAAATATTCCCTTTTAAAAGAGATATTGGACAACCTTATACTGTTGATAGTTCTTTCGGAAGAAAAGAGGTATTTAAAGACGAAAATGGAAATGAATTTATTAAAATGAATCCGGTAAAAAAAGTTATGATTAATAAAGAAAGATTTGATAAATTATGCGAGAAATTTATTTCTTTATTAAACTTACATCAAAGAGTATAAATAAAAGAGATTAAAAAAATGATAGATTTACATATACATACAAATGCATCAGATGGAGAACTTTCTGCAAAGGAATTAGTGGATGTGGCCATTGAAAATGATTTAAAAATTATTGCCATAACTGATCATGACACCATAGATAGTGTTCAAGAAGCAACCGATTATGCTAAAGGTAAAGATATAGAAATTGTTCAAGGTATAGAAATAAGAACTAATGATCCTAAATTTGACTACCAAAATATTGATATCATTGGTTTATTTGTAGACTCTCAAAATAGGGAACTAATAGAGTTTACAGATAAAATAAAGAAGGAAAGAACCATTCAAAAGAAAAAAATGATAGAAAAATTACAGGAATTGGGGTTAGATATAAACTTTGAAGAAGTAGCTAAAACTGTAAATGGTTCTTTTGGTAGACCCCACATTGCAAGAATATTATTAAAAAAATATCCTGAATTTTCATCCGTACAAGAAGTATTTGATAAATATATGAGTAAAGGTAAACCAGCATATGTTCATAGAGAATATAATGTAGGTATTGGTGAAGCAATAGAGATTATTAAAAAATCTGGAGGGATTCCCATTCTTGCACATCCCGGAATTTTTAATAAAAAAATGTCTGTTGAATTAATCAATTATTTTTTAAGTTTAGGTGGTCTTGGAATAGAAGTGTATTATCCTTATGATAAAATTTGTTCAATAAGTTCAGAAGAATCTCAGAAAAAAATAGAATTTTATAAAAAATTGGCTGATGAAAAAAATATTGTTATTTCTGGTGGAAGTGATTACCATAATAAAAGTAGAGGCAGTAGTTTAGGAAAAATAAAAATACCTCTTTTTGTTGTTGATGAATTAAGAAAATTAGTCTAAATAACCTAAACTTTTTAATCTTTCTTTTACTATATCTTCTTCTTCCTGATTATAATATTCCTCTTCAGGTTCTTTTTCTGTTGAGTTTAATTGTGAAGTTGATTGTTCAGTTTTTTCAGTTGATTCAAATTCTTTATTAAATATTTGAGTTAAAACTTTCCCATCCATATTTTCAGGAGGAGTGATATTGTTTAAGTGAAGTATTGTAGGAGCAACATCAGTTATATCTGCATCATCAATTTTAATTTGTTTAATATCTGGACCAAATGCAATGAAAATTCCATCCATAGTATGATTACTGGTACTATTTGGAGAAACATTTCCCATTAATATTTCTTCATTTCCAATAGATGATGCTGTCCGATATGACCCACCCTCTATCAATAAAACTAAATCTGGAGCTAAATTTTTATAATTACCACTATAAACAGTATTATCAAATACTTCTATGTTTAATTTTTCTCCATTATCTTGAACATTCTTTAGTTTGGTTTTTAATTCTGTAATTAAGTTGTCATATTCCTCATCAGACACTATACCTTGAGGTCTTTTTGATTTACTGTTAATATTTATCCCTGAAGGAAATTTTGCTATTGCTTTTGTTTTCGACCAATCTACATTATTTAAATCAATACTTTGAGCAAGTTTTTTAGGAACTTTCTCTTTTATTTTTTTTGATAGAAGTTTTGTGATCCAGGCAAGTTTTAATTTTGTTAAAAAATGATAAACATTATCTTGATTTATTCCTATTTTTTTAAGGAGCGATTTATGATATTTTTTAATTGTTAAATATCCTTGCTGGATAAGCCAATCGTTTATGAAAAATGTTTTTTTCAAGAAAGTATTACCATGATCACTCATTATTATTAAATTTGTATTTTTTACTTTAATTAGTTCTGCAAGGTAATCATCTACCTTTTTGTAAGCATCATAAAGAGTATTTTTATATTTTTCATCTTGATCAACCATTGACTTTAAGAATCTGTGACAAAAAAAGTCTGTTGTTCTAAAAACAGAGAAAATCAAATCATAATCTTGCTCTAAAAATTTATTGATCAAATTATACTGTTGTTCCATTGATTTAAAATTTGTTTCAATGTATTTATCCCTACCTGAACTATGGACAGGAGGTATATTAAATAAATAATCTGAGGGAAGTTCACTTTTAAACTCTTTTGGAAACACAGCATATTCAGGACTTATGGCTGTTCCAGAGATCATTATACCTTTCATTTCCCTTACAGGATACGTAACAGGAACGTTCATAATTGCTGATTTTTTTTCATTTTCTCCAAAGATGTCCCAAAGAGTTTTCTCTTTGATAGAATGATAATTTACAAAATAAGTATCGTAACTATTTGGTTTAAAATTTTCAAAATTGTATACTCCAAACTTACCAGGATTTGTTCCGGTATAAAAAGAAGGCCAAGCAGTACACGATGCAGGAGGAATTGATGACTTTAGAATACCATGAGCCCCTTGTTCTAACAATAGTTTAAATGTTGGAAGTTTACCTTGTTCCACCCATGGTTTGATTAAATCGAATGTTACCCCATCTAAACCAATAATCAACGTTTTATTTGTCATTTTTTATTTTGAAAGAAAATCATGGTTTAAAAGCTTTATTGAATAATAATCTAAATAATGTGGTTCTGAACAGAAAAAAATATCATTATTCTGATTATAGAGTCACTATATTTAAATATGATAACTTTAGATAAAATAAGAATAAAAGAGGAAAATTAAAATTTTTGAGGTGGATTATCATGAATATTAGTATCTTCGGCTTAGGATATGTTGGATGTGTTTCAGCAGCAGTTCTATATCATCAAGGACATAATGTTATTGGCGTAGATGTCAGTGAACATAAAATTAATTTAATCAATAGTGGTAAAACTCCAATTATTGAAGAAAAAGTGGGCAATTATCTCGCAAAAGGAGTTGAAGAAGGAAAAATTAGAGCAACCAATAATCCTAGCTATGCAATTAAAAATAGTGAAGTGTCAATAATTTGTGTTGGTACCCCTTCAGCTAAAGATGATTCTACAGATTTGAAATATGTAAATAAAGTTATTGAAGAGGTCTCAGAACAATTAAAATCAAAAGAAACTGCACACACAATCATTATCAGATCAACAATCCCTCCAGGAACTATAGAAAAAAATATATTACCAAAACTAAAAGAAGCAAATCCAAATGTGGGAATTTGTTTTAATCCCGAATTTTTACGTGAAGGTAGTGCGGTTAAAGATTATTATAATCCGCCTTACATTATTGTGGCTATAAATAATGCAAATACCGAAATGGTATTAAGAGAATTATACAAAGACATTTCAAGTGAATTTATCGTTACTGATTACAAAACTGCAGAGATGTTAAAAGTAATAAACAATGTTTTTCGTGCATTGAAAGTCACATTTTCTAACGAAGTAGCAAGATTCTCTGAAGCTCATGGAATGGACGGAAAAGAGATTATGCGATTAGTTTGTAAAGATACTAAACAAAATATTTCATCCAAATACCTAATGCCGGGACATGCTTATGGAGGTAGTTGTTTACCTAAAGATTTACGGGGATTGGTTTACTTAGCAAAACAAAAAAATATGGTTCTACCAGTAATTGAAAATATTGCTATGTCTAATAATCAACATATTGATAGTGTAATTAAAAAAATTAAAGAACACGGTTCTAAAAAGATAGGATTTGTAGGGCTTAGTTTTAAAACTGGTACAGATGATCTTAGAGAAAGTCCTAGTTTAAGATTAGTAGAACATTTTATTGGAAAAGGATATGATATCAAAGTCTTTGATCCACACGTCCAATTATCCAGACTATTGGGAGCTAATAAAGATTATTTAGAACAAGAATTACCTCAAATATCTTCTTTATTAGTAAATGAAGCAAGTGAATTTTCTGATCGAGACTTAATAATTTATAATCGTGAAGAGGAATTTAACTATCCGCACCAAAAAGATGTATTAAAACTACATTAAAAAATGAAAAAGAAAAAATTTCTATTTGATATTGTACATTTAGCACATTTCAACTTTTTTAAGAATGCAATGTTAAGATTAAAGGAAGAAGGACACAATGTTGAAGTAACTTTTCTTGATAGAGGTAAAATTGGTAAAGTTTTACAGAAAGAAATACCTCAATTTAAAATTACTAAACTAGGTACATATAGCGAAAGTAACTTTGGTAAAATATTTATGATTTTAAGAAGAGCAATTCTGTTTCAGAAGTATCTACATAAATCAAAACCAAACATCACTACGGGTGTAGGAGATTTTATTCTTGCCTTTTCTTCAAGAATAAGAGGTATTCCTTCAATTATGTTTTATGATGATTATGAATTTAAAGTAAATTATAAATTATCAGAATTTTTTGGAAATAGATTATTTGTACCTTATCCTCTTCCGAAAAGTAGTAGAAAAATTGTTAGGTATTCAAGTTTTAAAGAATTAGCATACCTACATCCAAACAATTATCAACCAAATAAACAGATAATTGAAAAAATAGGGTTAAAATCTAAAGAATATGTGTTTGTAAGGGAAGTTGCTGGAATAAGTATGAATTATTCTGATTTGAAAGAATGTAGTTCACTTCCGATAATAAAATATTTACATTCTCTAGGGAAAAAAGTGATTTTATCTTTAGAAGATAAATCTAAGAAAAAACTTTATCAACCTTATTGTTTGATTCTAGAAGAACCGTTAGACGATCTTTATTCAATCATGGCACATGCTAAATTCATGATTTCTTCAGGAGATAGTATGGCAAGAGAATCTGCTTTACTAGGAGTACCATGCATTTATACTGGAGGAAGAAATATGTACGTAAATAATCCTTTCTTAAAATGGGGAGGAATTATAAAATTAGAGGATAAAGAACAAATATTGAAAAAAGTAGACTATCTTCTTAACAATAATTTTGAACGAGGATGGAAAAAGGAAATTAATAAGATTATTAGAAGTAAACTAATTAACCCAACAGAATTGATGATTAAGATTTTGAAAAGGTATTGTTGAATAATTTAAAGTGGCAAAAGGAATGTCTGTGGATGAATGTGTACAAAATGCTGAAGTTTTTATTCAAAGTCAAGGAACTTGCTTATTACTATTTGATGTTAAAGGATCAAAGGATTTTAACACCAATAATTTGATGAGTAAACTTTCATTTATGATGAAAGATCTCAATCAAAGATTTGAAGAATATTTTCCTGAACACGAACTAGCAGCATATTCTAGAAAAGAAAAAGGATTTCAATTTCTTTTAGGGGACGGGTCTTGGACTGGTATTAATTCTGCAGAAATTATTCCAGAAGTTATTAGATATCAAAGAAAAAAATATTCAGACATCCCCTTATATTGGGGTGTTGCTCGAGATGGATATGATCGTGATGGAATGAAGATTATACAATGAGGTTTTAAAGAGATTTGCTTAAGATCGAGATTATTATTATCTGTTTTTTCTGTAATTAAAAAAGCCGAAGGATCAGTTTAATCTCGAATGTGAAACATCTTCAATTAAAAGAAACTAGGAGGTCGCTGTTTTCCACATTATCTGAAAATATGCTTCAAATGCATCTTTAGCACTCTTACTTTTTATCACAAAAAAGGTCATTTCTTTTGCAAGATTAATGACAACTTTATCACTATATATCAAAAATATTGCGGGAGTGAACATCTTTTCTGGCATAAACTTTATTTCAACTGGAGAATATTTGCGAAATTCTTTAGCAATTTTTTGTGCTGATTTATTAATCAAAAATTTAGCTTTTATCTTCTTGTTAGATCTTATTTTCTGGAAATATTTTGCCAATGGAAGAAATTTATCTCCAAACTCATATACTCCCATGATATGAACTTCATCTTTTGAATTTAATTCATCAACAAGGTTGTTAAAAGCAGTTTTTATTCCTCTAGGACCAGTAAAAATTGTCGCTTCTTTATCTGACTCTTTTTCTTTTTGAAATTGAAGAAGCATAGGGAGAATCTGATTTATTTTTGATTCTTGATTATCAATTTTATTCTTTTCCTCTTTAAGATATTCTAAAATCATTTTTGGGGAAGCGGATTTATAATATTTTACACCTCCCTTAATGAAATGGCTGACTAACCCTTTTTGAATTAGTTTTTCTAATACTTCATAGATTTTAGAATTAGCTGTTTTGGAATCGTTGATAATCGGACCTGTTGAAGAAGCACCTAATTTTAACAGCGATAAATACACTTTAACCTCTGATTTGTTTAAGCCAATTTCTTCAAGATGCAATTCTACGTTTTCTAGATTCATATTGTACTCGTTTACTTTATGATTTTTAAATCTTTCTGAATTACTCCCACCTCAGGAGGAGAGAATATTTATAATGAATCATATCATTTAGTATTAATTGATATAGGATTTAAAAATGGACTCAAAAGAAAATGGAATTAGAGTAATACATGAAGAGTACAATATATCTTATTTTTTTGAAGTAGAAAGAATGCCCAAACCAGGTATGCCAATGGGGCGTAGAGAAAAAGGAATAGTGAAAGCAACTGGGTCATTAGCCGCATTAGAATTAGTTGTTAATTCTTCTACTTGTCCAGAAGGTCTATATAAGGCAGTAGTAAGGGATTTTTTATATCGTGGATTTGAAGGACAGGTTAGAGCAAGATATCTTTCTCCTGTTGCTGCATCAATGAGAGAAATCAAAGGAGGCGAAGTTATTTTCAAAGAAGATGGAGTTTATGTTGATGGGGAAAAAGTAAATGATGCCAGACCCGAGATCTTTGAATATGTTTATGCTGAATTAGAATTGAAGTTTGGATAAGTTCGAAGAATATAATATTTAAAAAATGAGAATATATTTCTAATACCTAACCTCACTTTCAACAACAGTATCCTTATCCACTATCATTCTTGCTTCAATACATGTGGCTTTTACTTTCTTACCAAATGATTCAGAGTACCAACCATTTATTGGTTCTGTTTCACCATTATGAATCTTAACATCGCCTTCAAGCTTTAAATTAACAGAAACATTATCTCTAGTTAAAGTAAAAATATTTTCTTTTTCTTTAACCAATATTTTAGGATGTAAATTAAAGAATAAAGACACTTGATGTTTCTTACCATCTTTAACTTTGATCCGGTCAATAATAGTAACCTTACCTTTTTCATGTATTAATTCGCGTTGATGTATCACGTTATTATAACCGTCATGTTCAGCAATAATCCTATCTTTCTCTACTTCTTTAAGCGTCACAGTAGCCTTCCTACCATAAACAAAATCGTCAAGCATCTGCGATTGTTCACGGTTATCTATCTGAACAGTGTTATGTGCTCTTGTGGAACGGAAATAATTTCTCCATTTTTTGTTTCCATGATAAACATAACAACCATTATCTACCAAAAAATCTAACTCCTTATATGAAAACAAGATGCTTAAAGCATCACAATGACCATGACTTGCTGTTGATAAATAACCTAATTTACCACAATCAAATATCAATCCGGCATTATCTTGATTTGAAACAAAGTATCCCCCTTTAGAAAAAAAGTGACTTTCTTTTACACTCTCAGATTTATCATTTGACGATAAACCAGTTAACCAAAATACTTTCTCATCAGTATTAAACTTCTTTTCAGTGATCAAAGACAATAAACTTAACACTGAAAGTAAATTATCTTTATTTCCGAAATTGAAAGGGTTAGCATCATCAGAATCTCCGATGATTGGAAACTTTTCTCTATTACACAACAAAGAACGGATAAATTTCATTGAAGCAATTAATTTATTCTTAATTTTTTCAGGTACAGTCATACCTGTCAATGAAACAACAGAGGTGTATAAATCAAGTATGAAAATTAAATAATCTGTCGCTTGTTCTGCCCCCACCCCATCTGCAAAGATCTGGTCATCAATAACTTTATTCAACATTCGTTCACTTTTAACATTCCATTCTTTAGAAAATTCTGGGAATACAGTTGTAATAATTTTTATCCCCGCCAATTCCCCAGTAAGATGGTTATTAGCTGAAGAGTATAAGGAAAGATTGTTAATGATAAAATCGTATTGTAAATAGATTGAATGGACAATCCGTTTAAACTTTTCTTCGTTTAATTCTGATTGTAATAATTTCAAACACCAAATCCAGTTAATTAGCCGAACCGCTGCTTCTAACCCCGAAAACCAATTAGCTGATTTAAGGTAAGGGTTTTGTTCAATCCAAGATTCAATTAATTCTAAACATTTTTCTGCATATTCCTTCTTCCCAGTAAGGTAATATGCACAAGCTAAAGGTACTAAAAAATTATGCCGGTTCAGTTCCCAGATATATCTGATTGTTCCGTGCTTATTACCACCATGATGAATCTTACTAACAAATTGTTTTGGCCAAACCTTACCAGTTTTGTAATCTTTGTTCCAATCAATCTTGCCTAAATTAGTATCAATTTCAAAAATTGGAATATCGTTGTTAAGATACTTGTCAGCAAGGAGAAGTAATTCTTTAACAGAAAAATGTTTTTCATATTTTTTAAGCATTTCTTCCTTAGGAAAGTGTTCAAAAAAGAAATCTCCTGATTTAGAATCGATAAACTTTTGCAAAGATATTTTAGCACAAACTTGTTTTACTTTATCTTGATATTTAGTACTAGTTTTTACTTTTTCAGCTAATTTTTGTTTAAATTTCCATTTAACCCTATACGTCAGTTCAGGAAAGCTCATCACCGAAATTCTTCGTTTATAATAGGATAACTTATTGAGGTTCATTAAAATAAATCGATAATACATAATATTTAAATATTACCCATCTTGGTTTCATTCCCTATGAAACAAGTTTTTGCTAAAAAAGGAAAGATAGAATTAGAAGAAGTTACCACTCCAAATTGTGGAGATGAAGAAATAAAAGTAAGAGTACATTATTCTGTTATTAGTGTTGGTACGGAACTTAACACTGTACGTAAATTAAAGCAACCACTATACAAAACCGCTTTAGAAAAGAAAGATCTTACTAAAAAAATACTTAAAAAAGCACAAAAAGAAGGTTACATAAAAACCTATAAATATGCTAAATCAATGATTAATAATTGGTGGCCGTTAGGTTACAGCTGTTCTGGAGAAGTTATAGAAGTAGGAAATAATGTTGACAATTTTTCTGTAGGAGATTATGTTGCTTGTGGTGGTCAAGATTACGCTTCACACGCTGAAATTGTTTGTGTACCACAGAATTTAGTAGTTAAAATATCTAAAGATTCAGAGATAGATTTAAGGGAAGCTGCCCATACAACCATTGGAGCAATTGCTATCCAAGGAGTTAGAAGACTTAAAGTTACCTTTGGAGAAAAAATAGTTGTATATGGGTTAGGATTAATTGGACAAATCGTATCACAAGTGTTAGAAGCTGCTGGTTGTGAAGTTATCGGTATTGATATTGATGAAAAAAGGGCTTCTAGAGCAAAAGTTAGCACTTACTTCACTAATAACGTAACAAATTCAGTATTAGATTATACTAATAATATTGGAGCAGACGGAGTTATCATTACTGCTGCTTCCTCTTCTGAAGAAATTATTAATAATGCCATGAACATGTGTCGTAAGAAAGGTAGAGTGGTCCTATTAGGTAATGTGCCTATGAACATTAATCGAGAAGCGATGTATAAAAAAGAATTAGATTTCTTTATCTCAACATCTTACGGACCGGGAAGGTATGATCAAAATTATGAAGAAAAAAGTAACGATTATCCTATTGCTTATGTCCGTTGGACAGAAAATAGAAACATGCAAGAGTTCATTCGTTTATTAAAAGAAAAAAAGGTTGTAATTAACCCAATTATTGATCAAGAATATTCTATAAATGAAGCAGAGATGGTTTATAATAAATTATTTGAAAGAGAAATCTCACCACTGAGCGTAATTTTTAATTATCCTGCTAGCACTAAATCAGAGAACGAAAATAATTGTACAGAACTTAAAAAGATTATAATTAAAGAAAATGAAGTTTCTAGAATTCCGGGAAAAATTAATGTTGCTTTGATAGGAGTAGGTAATTTTGCTAAAGGTACCCATCTTCCAAATGTTAAAAAAATAAAGGAATTTAACCTTAAGGCAATTGTAACTAAAAATCCTGGTTCTGCAAAAAACATCGCTATTAATGCCGGTGCAGAATATTTTACTAATGATTATCAACAAGTATTAAATGATCCATCAATTGATTTAGTAATTGTTTCAACAAGACATAAAACTCATGCACAAATTACTGGAGATGCACTTAGTAAAGGTAAACATGTCCTTGTTGAAAAACCAATGGGATTAAATTTAAGAGAATGTCAAGAAATAATTACAAAGATTAATGAAAATCCAAGTTTAGTTTATTCTGTAGGATTTAACCGTAACTATGCTCCTTTAACACAAAAAATAGTTTCCTTCTTACAAAATAGAAAATATCCTTTAATGATAAATTTTAGAGTAAACACTAAACCTACAACCATGGAAGATTGGGTTAACGATCCTGAAGAGGGTGGAGGTAGAATTATTGGAGAAATGTGCCACATGTTCAGTTTTTTCAATTATATCATCAACTCAAAAGTAAAGGATGTTAAAGCATTCAGGATAGATTCTTCCGGTAAGGTGTTAGATAATAACAATATTACAGTTATCATCAAATATGAAGATGGTTCAATAGCAAATTTAGTATATACTGATTACGCTAATGATTCATTAAGTAAAGAAAGAGTAGAAATATTTGGTGGTGGAAATGCTTTAGTGTTAAACGACTTTGACCAATTACAAATTAATGGTAATAAAACAAAACAAAAACAGGATAAAGGACATTTTCAAGAATTGGTTGAGTTAAGTAAAAAGTTAAAAGGAGAAAAATCGGTTCTTACTAATGGAAAACATGCTTATGAAGCAATGCAAATTTGTTTTAAAGTAATTTCTTGTTTGAAAAGTGAATTAAAATTACCTCTTACAGAGTAAATCTACATCTTTATTTTTAGGCAATTTGTTTAATACTTCTGTAGCACTTAACACTCTAGAATATTTGCCATTTTCTCTAATAGGATAAAACTTAAACCCTTCTTTATCTAAGTAAGAAATTATTTTTTCTGGTTTTGTTCCTGCAGACTCTAATGCTACGGGCCAAAACTCCATGATGATTTTAATTTGTTTATTTTTATGAATAATTTGTTTCATACCGTTTAATACAGATTCTTCAAAACCTTGTACATCAATTTTAACAAAATCAACTTTATGATTACTTTCTTTAAAAAAATTGTCAAGATTAACAGAATCAAGTTCTATGTGTTTCCAATTCTCATTGTTATTATACGCTCGATGATCACTTGGATTATCTTTATTAATGTAAAATGAAATTTTCCCATCCTTTTCTCCTACAACCTTCTTTAATGGAACAATGTTTTTACGATGGTTTCTACGAATATTTTTTCTTAATAACCGATGATTTTTATGTTCAGGTTCAAAAGAAAATACTTTTCCGTTTTTTCCTACTTTTTTAGAAGCAAGAATTGAATAAAAACCAATATTTGCTCCAACATCTACAAAAACACTCTTTTTTTTAAGTTCGTTTTCAATACAATCAGTTAACCTAGGCTTAACAAAATTACGTAAAGTCCAAAAAACTAAAGGGTTCAATGGTGGATAATGTCCTTTATTACGAAATTTCATATAAACTTTTTTTAGTGATTTTAATAACATTATCTTTAATTTTGAACTTGTTGAATATATAAATTTATCTCTACTTTAGGGGTACTGTTCTTGTTCAATATATAGTCTAGGAAATAGTCCTATAGATACATAAATATTAAAAAGGATTACCTGCAAAATAGTAAAATCATGGAGTTAAAAAATATATTATTAGTTAAATTGGAAGATTCTTCACAAGTGTACCCTCCTTTCGGTTTAATGTATTTAGCAGCAGCATTACGTTCAGAAGATTATAAATTTGAAATATTCCATGAAACGGTTAGTTCTAAAAATCTAGATAAATTATATGAAAAAGCTAAAAATGCAGATATTGTAGCTTTTTCCGTAATGACCTCTCCAGTATTAATTAAAAATTTACAAGTTTCTAAAAAAATTAAAGAAATGGGTAAACCTATTGTCTGGGGCGGTATGCACCCAACAATGATTCCAGAAACAACATTAAAAGATGATTGTGTAGATTATATTATTCTGGGAGATGGAGAGGAAACATTCATTAAATTATTAGAGTGTCTTAAAGAAAATAAAGAACCAGAAGGAATTAAAGGTATTGGTTATAAAAAAGGTAAAGAATTAATTGTTAACGGAATTTCTGATCCTATAAAAGATTTAGACAAGTATCATTTAGATTGGGACGATGTTGAGGTAGAAAGATATATCCAACCAAGATTTGGTAAGTTTAAAAGAGTCTTACCGATAATTACTAGTAGAGGATGTCCACACGGTTGTACTTTCTGTTATAACCATGTTGTTAACAAAAGAAGATGGCGAGCACACAGTTCTGATTATGTTATTAAAGAACTTAAAAAACTTAAAGAAAAATATCGATTAGATGCGGTTTTCTTTGGAGATGATAACTTTTTTACTCGTAAAGATCGTGCTTTTGAAATTGTTAAAGAACTTGATTTACCTTGGATGGCTGATGTAAGAGTAGATTATATTAATGAAGAATTTGTGAAGAAAGCTAAAGAATTGAAAAGTGAAGGATTCTATGTTGGTGTAGAAAGTGGTTCTGATAGAATACTTAAAGATGTTATCAACAAAGGGATTAATGTTAAACAAATTGATACTGCTATCGGACTATGCGAAAAATATGGCATAAAGGTTGAATCATCATTAATTGTTGCTTTCCCTAGTGAAACAAAAACAGAAATTAGAAGAACAATGAGTTTTATGTATTATCTTTACAAAAAATATGATAATGTCTTTTTCTGGGCACCGAAGATTTATACTCCTTATCCAGGAACACCATTATACTTTACTTCATTAGATTATGGGTTGCAAGCACCTAAAAGTTCTCGAGAATGGGCAACCAACTTAAAGATATACGAATGTAACTTACCATGGATATCTAAAAAAGTTCAAAAAAAGATTGGATTACTTTATCTGATGGTTGGATTAGCACAAATGAAAAAGAATTTGATCACCTTACCATTCAAGAAGTTAGAAGAATGGCGATGGAGAAATCTTAACCTATTCTTTCCTATAGAATTAGAATTTGCTGCTTTAGTATCCCGTAGTAAGAAGATGACTCAGTTATTCTTTAAATACTTCAGGAAACATTGATAACGTTAATAATATCAATTCCTAAAAAAAAGAAATAATAAATTTTTAGTATCAACTAAATTATTCTTTTATGTTTTTCCTAGCTTCTTTTAATCTGTCAAAGAAATCAGGTACGGGATTACCAGCATTTGCACAGAAATTAGCTATACATGGTATAATTGGTACATGTTTATTGGTGTATGGTGAAGAAGAAGAATAACATTCTGGACTTTGCTCTAGTAATGCTTCACACAATGAATTATAATATTTTGCTTTATTTTGACCCCATCTAAAATAATCTTTTTCTGACGCAGGTTTAATATGTCCTGCTTTTTCTAGTATTAATTGTTGTATTATTACATATTCACATAGAACCCCACAAGCTTCCTTAAAGGGATGAAAATTTTCCTTAGATTGAGATATGTCAATTTTTTTTGCAACTCTCTTACTCCAGTATGCTCTACGATTAATTGAACAATATTTTCCTGTCTTAAAACCAAATTCAATTCCTTTTAGAATCCTCTCTCTTTCAATTGGAATTATTGGATTATCTGAGAGACCATCTATAAATTGAATTTCTGTATCTCTTTGATTTGACCAAAAAAATCCTCTCGGACCCATCCGATCGTATGCAACATTAGTGTTTTTTGCATCCATTCCTACAAAATAGGAATATCCATTTTTATAAACTTCTCTGGTTCCAAAAGGAGATTCAGAGAATGTCAATACTGTACGATTATTTGCTTCTGTCCCCATAAATCTGTTGCCATATTTTTCTATATAGGGTTTAGATTCTTCATCTAAGCATTTAGCATAATCTCCTGATATGAGATAATAACCAATTACTTCTGACCATGGTTTGTTTGTTGTATTTTTCAATTTTTTCACCTAGATTTTATTGTTTTTAATGGCAACCATTTATTCTAATAAGTGGTCCTTCTACCGTTGGTAGTGTAATTAGTTTGTTATATGTTCCACCAACGTACTTTGCATCCTCAAGAGATTCTCGATTAATTTTATAAAATAATTCGTGAAGTATCGTACCTTTAGCAAGTCCAAGGTTTAGATTAATATCGCCATAAGATTTTCCTCTATAGACAAACCATTCGATATTCTCAGCTATTGTTCTGAAAATTAACCTTCTATCATAAGGAGATCTTTGTATCTCAATGGAGTATTCTTGATTTTTTGTTGGAAGCACAAAATCTCTGTTTCTGCGGTTCAAAGTTTTTTCCTGATCTTTCAAATAAGGTATAACTTCCCCCATTTCTAGTTCTAGTATATCGTCTTTTGTCATTTTTATTTATCCCCCATGGCGTTATTTACCATAACAAAGTAATAACTCACCACTAATTAAATATTGTCTCTCCCCCAAGGGACAACAATTAGAAAGATTTATATAAAAACAAATTGATTATTTAATCAATGAATAAAGAAATCTTCAAACAGATTGGATTTACAGATGGAGAAACAAAGGTTTACTTAGCTTTACTTAAACTGGGATCAACTACAGCTGGACCTTTAACACACAAGTCAAGAGTATCTAGATCTAAAGTATACGAAATTCTAGAAAGACTGATGGAAAAAGGATTGGTTTCATTTATAATTAAAGAAAAAACAAAATATTTTCAAGCAGCAGAACCTTCTAAAATTCAAGATTATTTAGAGAAAAAAGAGAAAGAATTCCAAAAACAAAAACAAGAATTTGATAGAATTCTACCCGAACTAGAATTACAACAAAAGATGGAAAAAACAGAAAAAATGGCTCAAATTTTTACTGGTTTTAAAGGTATTCAAACAGTTCATCAACATCTTTTCTCAAGATTAAAAAAAGGAGAAGAATATGTTTATGTGGGTATTCCATCTTTACAGGAAAAAAAGTATATCGTATATTGGGATAGAATGCACTTAAGAAGAATAAAGGCAGGGATTAACTGTAAGTTATTATTTAATCAAGGTACAGATAAAAAACATTTAGAGAAAAGAAATAGACAAAAAGGTTGTGAAGCCAGATATATGTCAATTCCTATTAAAACTCCCGCCTGGATTATGGTTTACAAAGATACAACAGCTATTGGTTTACCCAGTGAAGAAGAGATGGCAATAGAAATAATTAACCAGAAAGTTGCCGATTCTTTCAAAGAATATTTTCAAGCATTTTGGAAATTAAGTAAAACTATTTTTATCAAAAAATAAATTCACTCAATACTCAACGATAAACCAAGTTGATATTGTTTACATTCTTCAGCAAGAAGTCTTCTATGACAATACATTGGAAATTCTTCAATACATAAAAGCGTGATTACGGTATCAAGACTTCTTTCAGCAAGAGCTTTAACTTCAACTTGAACTTCCGGCATTCTGATATAATCTAAATATCTCTGTTCAAATTCATTCCAAGATAATCCTCGCTTATAGTAATCTCCCAATAATTTTGTAGGAGGAGATAAAATTTGAAGCCATTGATCATAACTTGATTCATTAATTTCTGGGTGAGGAGTTTTTCCATCATTTAATGTGTGTCGTGACATCACAGAAACTCTTAACCCATCACTATTTTCTTTAGACTTCAGTATTGATTTAGTTTTAAGCATGAGATTATGGAAGTACCTTCATTTATATATTTAATGACTGCCCCTTCTTTTGCTACTGATAAGAGATTACGCCCCAAAAACTTTAAATATACAATTCCAAATTAGCACCCACTATGAAGAATTTGGGAAAGGAAATTGCAAGATTAAAAGACGTAAATGGGCTTAAAAAACTTATGGACAAAAACATTAAAAGAAATCCAAATTATTACAGAGAGCGGATGAGATTATTAGATGAATTCTTTGATAAACATCAATCACCGGTTGACATTGCCATTGTTTTATATGGTGCTCTTTTCGACGCCCATCATTTAGCATATCACATGGAAGAAAATAATTTATTATTCTACAGACCAAAAACATCACATAAAAGAAATATTGAATCTGCTTTCCTGGAAGGAGATGTTCATCCAGAAAGAACACTTTTGATATGGGACAGTGATATGATTACAGGTAATGCTATGACTGAAACTGCAGAATTTTTTACAAAATCTGGTTATGATCGATCAAAAATATTTGGTTATCTTGATGAAGGTTGTAAATGGAGAAACTATAACATTCCAGAATTAATGCACATAGATGATTTATTAAAAAAAACATAAACATTATCATACCTTCTTAAAAGCTACAATGATTTGTGTATTAAAATATTTATTTTTAACCTTCCTAGCTAACCTTGGAAAAATCTTATGCACCGCAGAATGTAAAGCAAAATATTCGTGTTCAAGATACTTTAAACCCTGTTTTAAAAACACTTTCTTAGCTTCCTTTAATGAATATTGCTTTTTTTGATAACGTAAATAAGTATTGTTAGCTAACCCCAACTTCTTAGCGATACGTTCCATGGTTCTAAAAACAGAACTTTTATTCGCTAACGAGATTAATAAAGTCCCATCTCCATGTAACAAGTTACTAAAATTTTTAATAACTTCTTTCTGGTTAGGAATATATTCAATTACACTTGAACAAACTATTAAATTTACCTCAGCATGGTTTTCATAAGGAAGTTTATGACATAAAAACTTAACTCCTTTCAAATATTTACTTCTTTCTTGAGCTAATTTAATCATACTTTCAGATTGATCTATGCCCACAACAGAATCACATTTTCCTCCCAGATAACGACTTAATACACCATCACCACAACCTAAATCTAAACATTTATCCTTACCTAACGTATACCTATCAATGAATTTTCTCCAAATTCCGTACCTTTCTTTAAATGCAGAACTTTGATTATACAAATCAGAAAAATCTTCTGCAGTTTGATTAAAGTATTCTTTAACATTTATCCCAGATTTTCTTTTCAGAACCATAATACTTGTTAAACCAATTACAGCTTCAGTGAAAAATATTAATACCCGATGACTTAAAGAAACCATTATGGCATCAGACACAGGCATACCTACATAAGAAAGTAAAGTTACTATCCCTATATCTCTTACTCCAATTCCTCCAGGAGACATTAAAAATGAAGATACAAACTGGGCAGAGAAAAAGATTATTGTTAAAGTAAAAATTGAGAAAGGGACTAGACCAAATGATAAAATTATAAAATATAATGAGGTTCCATAGAGAAACATAGAAAATATAGCTAAAAGTACAGAATAATAATATTCTTTCGTCTTAGATAACTTTTGTAAATAAAATATCAATCTTCTGATTTTTTCTAATTTTACTCTAAAAAAATTCATTACCTTAATAACCAACTTAGGTTCAACTAAAAATATTGTACTTATAAAAATAAACAAGAGAGTAAGATATAATACATATGAACTAATAAAAAAGTAGTTTAAGATAAAAATTAAAAGACAAACTGAAAATAAATACATGTCAGTATAAAATTCTGAAAAGATAGTGGTTTTTAACCCTTGCAATTTATTTGCAAATTTTACTCGAACCAAATAATTTATTCCTTTCGGCGGCACATATTTATAGATGTTAGAACCATTAGTAATACAATAAATTCTTTTAAAGTGGCTCATTTTCAAACGTAATCCTTTATTGAACGGTTTCAATAACAATAGCCACCGAATTGTAATAGATACAGAGATTAAACTGATCGTTAATAAAGATAAAAAAAGTAACGATAAATCTGCTTTAAGTAAATTTTCTTTAAATAAAGGCCAATACTTGACAGAAAAAATAATTAGTGAAATGAAGAGAACAAAGTTAATAAGATGAAATAAATATTTATTATACTTGTTCCAAAAATTGACAATTTTTTCCATTTGTTTTTACTTTTGCCGATTCATATCTGCTAAAAAACCAAAAGATCCTATTTGAATTCCTACAAGAATCAGTAACATGCTTAAGATTACTCTTGGTGTACCACCAGTATTTCCCGTTAACATGATCATAGCAACAATATATATTCCTAAGAGAATTCCTAATGAAATAAAGAATAAGGAAATACGTCCAAAAAACTTTAAAGGATCAAAGTCACGGTAAATTCTTAAAATGTTTATCCATGCCTTTAGTGCATAATCAAAAGAATTTCTAAACAAACGACTTTTTCTGGTACGATTAGTTCTTATCGGAATTTCAACAATTTTTAAATTTGCTTTTCCTACACGAATAAGTTGTTCTTGAGTGTACGTAAAATTATTTATTAAAGGTAATTCTGCTACAGTTTTGTTAAATGCCCTAAATCCGGTAGTGGTATCAGTAATTTTACTTTTAAGTAAACCAGAAAAAACACTAGCAAACGCTTTATTACCAATTTTTTTCATCAAAGAACCACTATATTTTCCCTTAACAAATCTACTTCCGAGAACTAAATCTGCACCATTTTGTATCTTTCTAATCATTAAAGGGATATAATGTGAAGGATACTGACCATCAGCGTCTGTATGTACAATTATATCTGCTCCCATTTTCAAGCAATGTTGCATTTCTGTTTTGAACGTTTCAGCAAGTCCCCTGTTTCTAGAATGAGAAACAACTGTTGCACCATATTTTTTAGCAACTTCAACAGTCTTATCTTTAGAACCATCATTAACAATTAGTAAGGAATATTTAATTCCACTATGACTCATTACTGTTTTAATTTCCTCTAGCACTTTAGGAAGTGTTCTTTCTTCATTATATGCTGGAATTGTAATTATTATTCGTGACATTTTCAATTATATACGTTGTACCCCCTTATCTATTGTGCAAAACAAGAAACTATTTAAATAACTTCTGAAATTAAGAATCTAATGCAAATATTAACAGTTTTATTGTTTTTCTTGTACACTTGGGGTTTTGGGTACACTACAATTTCAGGAATACTTAGAATAATCAAAGAATCAGAAAATGGTCTTGAAAGAAACGTTATGAGAATAGCTATTGGACTAGCCATATTTATTGTTTTAGGAGTAATACTTAATTTATTAAAAATTCCTTTAGATTGGAAAGTGTTTTTCGCTCTTTCCATGATTTATCCCATAATCATGTTATTTAGAAATTTCAAGAATGGTAAATTAAAGAAAATTAATTTAAACTTAAACAAACTAAAAATTAAAAAATCTGCTATATGGAATATTTTAGCACTAGCAATTTTTTTATTTTCTGTCTTTATGTATTCTGGAGGTTCTTTTACTTATCCTTATTTAGAGAATGACGATCCTTGGGCTCATGCAGCAGGTACAAAATATGTTTCTGTTGAAAAAACAGTCTCTCAACCAGAAAATTATCAATTTCATTATATTGATCCTTATCCTCCAGGTTATGAAATGTGGATGGGTGTATTACATCAAACAAACGGTTCTGTTTACTGGACACTTAAATTCTTTAACGGACTATTTATTGCCTTAGGAATATTATTTTTCTACTTTTTCGCTAAGAGTTTCACTAAAGATTCAAAAAAAGCGTTAGTAAGTACTTTTATCTTAGCTTTAATACCTTGTTACTTTACCCATTTCATTTGGGCACACACTTTGGTCATTACCCTAATGTTCCCAGCATTATATTGTTATGAAAAAATAAAAGAAAACAGAAAATGGGTAATTATTGCTACATTAATAATTGCGGCAATAGCTTTAACGCACACATCAGAAGCGGTTAAAATTATAGCAATGATTTTGATTTATGCAATCGTAAAATGTATTTTTGCACGTAAATTTTTAACAAATTATTTTGTTCCCATTTTTATGGGATTATTAATTTCAGGATTATGGTGGTTCAAAAAAGCTTTTACCTTATTTGGAGAAACAGCAGTAAGATTAGAGAATAAAGGAATTATAGAAACTGGTTCAAGAACAATTTGGCAAAAAATCCATATGTTCTTTCTTCCTGATAGCGGTAGTGCTTCACGAGTTTACAATTTTAGCGATTTTTTCTTCGCTAAAAGTTCCGGCATGATTAATGTACAAGTGGGTTGGGGAATATTAATTACAATTTTATTAGTTATTGGATTAGTCATGGTCTTAATGAATTATCGTAAATTGAAATCAATCAAAAATGAATGGATTGTTATAACTTTAGTTTGGTTCTTATTTGCATTTTTAGGGACAAACAGCATGACATTCAATCTCCCAATAGGATTATTTGCATTTAGGTTTTGGTTGTTGTTAGCGATACCTGTAGCCCTATTATCTACATTAGGGTTAAGTTTATTCACTAGTATTGGTAAAAAAATAAAAATACCCGTGACAATTATAGTGGTGATATTATTAGCAGGAATATTCTTTACTGCGGGTTACCAAAAGTATCAACATAACACTTCTGAAAATTGGCCACCTGGCGCTAAATGGACTTCCGTTGATGAGTTGCAAGGGTTTATCTGGCTTCATGATTTACCAGATAACACTAAAGTATTCAAATATACAAAAGCAATCTTTGTGTTTGGATTTGATAAATACAGTTGTGAATGGTGTCCAGAAGTGATCGAATTTAGAGAAAGTTTATACCAAAAATCAGCAACAGAATTGCACGCTTGGTTAAAATTGAACGAATATGAATATCTTGTTTTAAGTGGTATGGACATTAAATATATTTCAAAAGAACTTCCTGAAGAGGAAGGAACAGACAAAACAGAAAGAGCCCAACAAATATTTGAACAAATAATGAAAGAAATTCAAGAAACTAATAATCTCTTCTCTTTAGCTCATCAAACAAATGGTGCAGTTATACTTAAAGTAATATAATCGAGAGATTCTTTATTCACAAGTTTAATAAAGTGGTAATTATCTAAAAAATCATTAAAAATACTTAAAATATAAAATTATAAAATGACTAAAAAAAATTATAAAATCTCTCTGGTAATGCCAGTATATAACGAAGAGAAATTTATTGGAAAATGTTTAGAAAGTTTAACTAAACAAAACTATAAAAATTTTGAAGCTTTAATGATTGATGATGGAAGCACAGATAAAACTATTAAAATTCTTAAAAAATGGGCCCGTAGAGATGAAAGAATAAAAGTATTCACTCAAACAAATGTGGGCTTAGGAATCTCTCGTAACAGAGGTGTTAAACTTTCTACTGGAGAAGTACTTGGTTTCGTTGATGGAGACATGGAATTCCCTGCAGATTATCTGGAAAAATTAGTCCAACCAATTAATGAAGGTAAAGAAATTGCTACCACTCACGCTACTGAAATCGCTATAAACAGAGAAAAGAGTCTTTGGGCTTATATGTGGAGTAAAAAAATTAGAAGAAAATTAAAATTGGACCAATATGCAACTTTAAGATTGGTTAAAAAAGATGAATTTACTGCTAAAACTGCTTATGGTGAAAGTAGATATTTTCAAGATGTAGTGCCTACGATTCATGGGAAAGCCATAGATGTAATTTGTTATCATAATAATCCTGATAGTATCAAAGAAGGGGTAGAGATGTCGTTTCGTATTGGGAGAGGATTCGTTCAGATGCCGGTCAAGATCAAAAATTATATTACTAAATATTTCAAAAGAAGTAAGAGATTAATATTTAACGCAGGAATAATTTGGGTATTAATTTTATTACTATGGCAGAAGTATCTTAATTTATCTGTGTTGTACTGGGTGGTAGGATTACCGATCATTTTATGTTTACTTTATGCTTTGGTAAAAGCTATGAAAGATAAGAAGATAACTTTACTGTTTTTCTTACCTTATTATTGGTTAGTTAGATTAGTTAGTTTACTTGCAGGAATGATGGTTCAAACCCCATTACAAATTAATAAAAAGATTTTCAAGTAAATAAAAATAATAATTAAAAAAAGAAATTATAAAAAGAATTAATAACTGATTCGTTTATCCAACAATTTTTCGTCAATCTCTAACTTTTCAAGTAATTTAACTATTCTTTGAGAAACCTTACCATCATTGTGAGGATTATAGGGGGTTTTCTTCTCTGCGACAGTTTTCTTAAAATCTTCATTATTTAATGCTTTATTAATTACAGAGATAATACCATAAGAATTATATCCAATATCAATAATGTTTTGCGCCCTTTCTCTACCTTGTTGTCTTGTTCCAATATTAACTACTGGTAAACCTAACGAAGGTGCTTCAATTATTCCTCCTGAAGAATTACCTACCATAACTGAAGCATGTTTTAACAAGCCTAAGTATTGTTCATAAGGAATACTTGGGAAAGATTTTATGAAAAAATCATCTTTATTTTTTTCAATACAAACATTAATTTCTTTAATCATATCTTCTCTACCCGCATCACTATTAGGATAAATTATAATTGTCTGTTCTTTTAATTCTTCAATCGCTTTAAGTGTCTCTTTCATATGTTCACCAGAAAGATTGTTTTCGTCCGTTACCGGATGTTGAAGAACCACAACTAATGGTTTGTTAGGATCAAAACCAAAAATATTAGCAATCTCTTCTTTAGAACTCAAATTTTTATTAAGAATGTACTCAATACCTGTAGCACCAACAAGGTGTACCCTCCATGGATCCTCGCCTAATTTGATAATCCTTTCTGCACTTTCTTTACTTGCAGGAAAGTGGATATGGCTATATTTGGTAATTGCGTGTCTTGCACTTTCATCAATTGTTCCACTAACTTCTCCACCATGCATGTGAGCAACAGGAATGCCCATGTGTGCACCAGCAATAGTTGCTGCTACAGTAATCCCTCGATCACCTTGAGCAAGGATAATGTCTGGCTTTTCCAGTTCAAAAATTTCAATCAACTTAACAATTGCTTTACCAATAAAACGTGCTTGATCACTACCTTTATTTCCTTCAGGTAAAACGTCCATTATTGTTGTTCTGAATCCTTCTTGTTTAATGATATCAACAGTATTTCCAAAATCAGGAGATAAGTGCATACCACAAATAATGTAAAGGTAATCTAAATTGTCATTCTTTTCAATCTCTTTAAGCACAGGCGTATAAATTCCGTGCGATGTTCTTGCATCTGATATTAAGGCTATTTTTCTCATTTCCAATCTCCCTCTTTTAATAATTCATCAACTTGTAAATCGCGAGTAGCTGTCTTACCAATGATATTGTAATAATTTTTAGGATGTAATCCTATACCAGGACGTTTTATATCTAGATAATCTTTAGTAAAAATTTCTCCCTCTGCGATATTAACATTAGCAACTACACTTTTACGAGCAACTTTAGCAATTTCAGCTTCGCCAGGATACAATTCTCTTTTTGTACTACCCATAGCAGATTCTGTTTCTCTTATTCTTTTAACAATCTCTTTTAATTCTTCTGGATTCATAGACATAGCATGATCTGGACCTTCCATGTTCTTATCTAGTGTGTAATGTTTTTCATAAACTTTAGCCCCCATACCTACTGCTAAAACAGGCACGTTTAAACTAGGAGTATGATCCGAATAACCAACAATCATATTTGTCTTGTTCCTTAATGTTTGCATAGCCCGCATATTAACGTTCTCTACCGGTGTTGGATAAGTGCTAGTACATTGTAGTACCATTATTTGATCATTTCCTTCTTCTTTGATTACACTAACTGCCTCTTCAACTTCTTCCATGTTAGACATTCCTACAGAAACAATAATTGGTTTACCTTTACTAGCAACATATTTCAAAAACGGAATGTTAGTTAAGTCTCCAGAACCAACCTTATATACTGGAACACCTATCTCTTCTAATAAATCAACACTCCATTCATTAGAATGCGGACAGGAAAAGAAAATGATGCCTTTTTCATTACAATAATCTCTCAACTCAACAAATTCTTCTTTATTCAATTCTAATTTTTTAAGCAATTCAAAATAAGACTCTTCTGGATCTGCATCTTTCTTTTGATATTCTGCTTTAGGAGTTTGTTTAGTAACAATTAATTCTGCTTTAAAGGTTTGAAATTTAACTGCATCTGCTCCCGCTTCAACAGCTTTATCAACAAGTCTTTTTGCTAATTCTATCTCTCCATTGTGATTAGATCCTGCTTCCGCAATGATAAAACAAGGATTATCTCCCCCAATAACTTTATTTCCAATCCTAATTTCTTTACAATTATTATCTAATGACATTTTTTCATCTCTCCCCATTAAATTATTTTTATTATCTTCATTCTCTTCAACATTTCTTTTCTTAATCATAAATTCAGCTAATTCAAAATCTAAAGGTTCATCAATATCAATAGATTCTTCTGCATCAATGATTATGGCAGCATTATTCTCTTTATCCCAAGGAATACTCTTCAAATCAAGTAAAACATCTTTTTGATAAGCAAAAACAGTACCATCAACATAATATCTTTGAATTTGTTGTCTTAATACTCTTTCATCATCACTACTAAAATTACACTTACCAAGTGCATCTATACTTGTTTCACAAACCGGTTTAACATTTAACATCGTTACGGTAGTTGCACTTGCAAACCCATCTTTAATTTTTTGAACAGCTTCGTCAATCCTTTCAATTTTTCTTAAAGGATTAGTTGGTTGAAGTAAAACCACTATCTCAACAGTTTCTCCTTCTTTTTCTATTTCTCGAACCACATGATGTAATACAGGAATCATAGGGGTGTTATCTTGAGCTAATTCTTCTGGACGCATTTGTATTTCTGCACCATATTCCTTAGCAACTTTAGCAATCTCGTTATCATCAGTAGAGACAATAACTCTACTAATAGAATTACAGTTCTTTGCCTGTTCGATAGAATGTGCAATTAACGGTTTACCATCTAATAATTTAACATTTTTCCTAGGAATACCTTTTGATCCACCCCTTGCAGGAATAATTGCAATAACTGAACCACCATTAACAGGTATCTTAAGTTTAATTTCATTTTCTCTATTGCAATTTTCGTTAATTTTATCTTCATTAAGATCACATTCCATTATATCACATTTATTTACATCACATTCCATCACATTACGTTTTGTTATACACTGTTCTTTTATACTGTAATCTTTTTTTAATTTAGCAGGAACACCAGCAACTAAAACTTTTTCTGGTACGTCTTCCAACACCACAGCACCAGCTCCAATTACTGCTCCAGCACCAATATTAAGATATTGTTTAATGTTTGAACCCATCCCTAAATAAGCACCCTCTTTAACAACAACACCCGCAGCAAAGTTTACTCCGGGAGTAATATTTGTGTGATCACCCACCTTAATATCAACTGATAAACACGATAAGGAATTAATAATATTATTATTTCCAATTTCACAATCCGGACCAATTACTGCCCCTGCACCGATATAATTGCCCTTCCCAAAAGAGTTTATATTTTTAGAAATAATTGCTGAAGGATGAATAGCATTAATTAATTTTAGATCTAACTCTTGTAAAGAATGATAAATTTTCTCTCTAATCTCAGAATAACCACCAACACCCAAAATTGCTGCATCTACTTTTTTTTCTTGGCATAATTGTCTTAACTCTTCAATTCCACCCAGTATTTCTTTACCAAAAAATAATTGTCCTTTCTTTTCAATACTATCGTCAATAAAACCAATTACTTCAATGTTAGGATAACTATCTAAGATATCTAATACCGCTCTTCCCTGACAACCTGCCCCATAGATAATTGTTTTTAATTTCATGTTTTAAAACCATCAAAATAAATTAATACATCCTCAAAACAACACCATCTCTTCCTGAGTATTAATTTATTCCTGACCAATCTTCCTCATTTCGTAACAAAGAGTATCACCTAAAATTATGGGTGCAGGAAACTTTAACCGTAATATAGGTACAACTGCACCAAAAGTTCTCTTTTTAGTAACTTTAAATTTATTTTTAATACCTTTTTCAAAAATATTTTCAGTAGTAAAACTAATGTGAGAATTTTTCTTATTGAAACTAATACTGTTTCCTGTAAATAAGAAATATATTCTGTTCCACAAATTTGTAGCATTAGGTTTGAGTAAAATAACTAATCCGTTTGATTTAGTACAACGGTGAATTTCTCTTAAATATTTAAATGGGTTTCCAACATGTTCAATCACAGATTTAGAAACAATTAAATCAAATTCTTCTTTAAACGGGATTCCAGTTTCATCAACATTAGCTTTCTTATAATTCACACCTTCAACATTAATACTTTCGCCTAAATCGCAACCGTAAAGGTGTTTAAATCCGTTCTGTTTTAGCCAATATAAAAAACCACCATCGCCACACCCAACATCTAAAATTTTAATCTCTTTATTAGGGTTTTTATTTAATATTATGTCCAATAATTTTCGATGAATTTTATCAACTTTCATTTTTTAATTCCCATTTATCAGTTTCTTCTTCAATGTGCTTAATGTCTTCATTACTTTCAACAAGTTCGTGTTTTAACACTTCTGCCCACTTATTAGCAATAATTTCATAACCTGAATCGTTAGGATGAATTTTGTCATTTAATACTTTGTTCAAATCAAGATTGGAAAACTCTGCAAATAAATCTACACAAATAATCCCTTCTTCTTCTGCCATCAATTTTATTTTCTGATTAATGATTTTTATCTGCTCAGAATAATAATTGTTAGATTTAATAAATCGAGGATATTTTTTGTTGATTATATTAGAAACAGAAAAACTCATTCTTCCCATTAATGAAAATAGTTCTTGTGTAGGCAGGATTGTAGAGATATAAGGTTTAACATTATTCTTTTTACAAGTTTGAACTAGTTTACGTAAATTACTCACAGGATCTTCTTTTTTATGTAAAATAATGTCATTAATACCTTCCATAATCAACATTATCTTGGGCTCTTCTTCTTCAACTACCCTTTTTACTCTCAATATTGCCCAATCTGTAGATTCTGCGTTCAAACCCCGATTGATTATCTTCGAGCTTGAATTAAATTCTTTTAACTTCCGTTCTAATTTAACAATAAATCCAAGTTTATCCGTACTACCATTACCATAAGTAATAGAGTCACCAAAAGCAACAATTCTCATATTTTTACCACCTTTAACCTAACCAGTTAGCTTCTCCCACTTCATAATATTTTATTTCTTCAGGTAGAGGAAGACCTTTCCACGTACCCATATTATCAAGTATCAATTTTGTATTCTTTAAATTATCAACAATTTGTTGTGTATTTGTATAGTTATAAACCATATGTGGAGATGTTAACAATACGCATTCCCTATCAGCAAGACCTTCTGGAAAGGAAATTCTTTCACAACCAGTATGTAACATAATTTCTTCATCATCATAATATGGATCATGAACTTTAACGTCAAACCCTTGTTCTTTTAACCTTTTTGCAATAGTTAGTGAGGGACTTAAAACATGTACCTTTAGATCTCCAGTATAAGCTACACCCAATACCGCAATCTTTTGTAAACCTCTTTTTTTAACACTTTCAACTACCTTCTCTGGTTGAGAAAAATCTGTTTTCAAAGACTCATGTAAAAGAGTTAATTGTTCTGGATTTTTTGCACCCTCTAGTACATATTGTGGAGCTAAAGGAATACAATAACCTCCTGTTCCAAAAGAAGGGTGATAAGTTTCAACGTTCCATTTAGTTCCCACCATTTTAAGAACAGAAGTCATGTCCATGTCTGGATATGCTAAAGATAGTTGATTAGCGAAAGTGATATCTAATTGCCGATAAGCATTTTCAATACTCTTTACTATTGCTGCATGTTTATGATCATGAGCTTCTAAAATATTTTCACAAATAATCCCTAACACTTCTGCCATCAATGTAGTAGTTTGTGGTGTTGTTCCTCCCACTACACGCGGTAATTTAGGTAAACTTTTATCAGCAGAAGTAAACCAATCTCTTCTTGGTGCTACTCCTAATAAAATATCTTTTCCCACTTCTAATCCATGTTCTCTGAATAAAGGAATAACTATCTTGTCTGCAGCAGTAGGTGTTAAAGTACTCTCAACAATTAATAAAGGAGGTATTTCTGTTTGAATATTTTTATATTCAGATAATTTTACAACTACATTTTTAAGAATATCATGAAATGGTTTACCATCTTTTTCAGTTGGAACTGAAACCAAATGAACCGCAACATCGGGATTAATTAGTTCTTTCCAATCTGTTGTTGCTCTCATTCTTCCATCACGAGCTAAACGTGTAGTATCAAAACCTAACCAATAATCTAAATTAGGAATTGTAGCTTTACCACTATTAACATCCATTACTCTTTTTTCGTTTGGATCTGTACCAACACAAGTAACACCTTCACGAGCAAAGTGTGTAATAGAAGAATAACCTATGTAACCTAAACCCCAGAAACCAATCTTCTTCTTACCATTTTTAAGTTCATTTTTAAGATTCATTATAAACCACCTTTTTTCTTATTTTTCAGACTTAAACAAGTCTAAATTTAAGTTCAAATAATTCATTTATAAATTTTAAGTAACAGAGTTAAGTAAAACTGCGCGCTTATTTAATTGAAAAATTAGTTAAAAAAAGAAAGCTTATTAAAGTTTGCGCGCTTTTAGAACTTGTGACTAAAGAAAAAGAAAAGGGAGATAAATTGTTATTTTGTTTTTGTCCCTATTGTAAGAAAAAAAGAAAAAAAACAGGTAGAAGTTATAATATAATCCGTAAGGGTTATGAAAGAAATGGTCTAGCTCGTTTTTTATGTACAAAATGTAAAAAATGGTTCAATGAAAAAACCGGAAAAACGATGTCTTGGTTAGAACGGTAAATAATAGTTAATTATTCAAATTTATTTTTCAGATTTACTTTTTTAAATTTAATTCCCTTCTTAATCCTTCAGAAATTAAAACTAAATTTTTCTTACTCGTCGCTTCAGCTCGATAACTTCCCTGAAAAACTGCTAAACCAGGATTTGTAGATTTAAACAGAGCATTAACAAAACGATATAAGGTAGTTTTATTCCATATTTTTTTATTTAATGCTAGATTGATTTTTTCTTTAGTTTCTTTAACCTCATTAACCTTATAGATCATATTTGAAATTTCGTAAAAAGGAGTTCCAAAAACAACTACTGGTTTTCCATAAATCAAACCTTCCCAGCCAACCGTGGAGTTAATGGTAACGATTAAATCGCTTTTTTTAATTAAATCATGACTATGAAAATAAGGTGTTACTAATTTAACATTTGATAGGGACTTAATTTGTTTCAATTTTTTGATTGGCATCCCACCCACATTGTTTGGATGTTCTTTAACGTACAACGTATATCCCCTTGGCAAAGACTTTGAAATTTTCTTAATTAAGCGTACTTGATTAAAATATTGTGGTGCCCTTACTAATATCTGTGCATCATGCTCAACATGTAAAGGATAAAACACAATTTTATCATTAGGATTTACTTCTTCATACAAATTCTTCACAAATTTAGAACGAATAACCTTTTTCACTTGAAAAAAAGCGATTGAAAACAAACTAGCATAAGGATTTTTTAATTTTTCAGTAAAAATGTTTTGACTAACTCTTTTAACAAAAAAACCAACATTTTCTTTAATTTTAGGTTTAGGGAAGATGTAGGTTCTCTTCTTATTTTTCACAAAGTCACTAACAAATTTTTCAACAGTTTTTTGCTCAGTCACACTTAGTTTTTTATGTTTATTTTTCTTCCAGTATTCATCTAACCGAGAGATATGTCCCGTTGGATTAGAATTAACCTCAAACCTATTTTTTATTTGTGAACCTTTAAATGCATAATATTGTGTTTCAAAGTTCTGTGAAACTACTCTCGGCACCATGTTTTTTAATCGTTCAATGCCACTTAAAATATAATCAATTTTATTTTCAGTGAGAAATTGTTCCCAAAAAATAAAATATTTCACTAATAAAGTTAAAGCTTTGCCCCTACGCATGTGCCAATGTTCATAATCCCCAAATAAAAGCAGTTTCACATTAGTAGAATATTCTTTTTCTATTCGTTTTAACTGCTGGTTCAAGTTTTTAATTTTAATTTTATCAATAACGTCAAAGATATAAGTATGATTCAATCGCTTTTTCTTAAAAAAATTAGCACTTTCCTTAGAATAAGTTATATAATGAGCATCTACATTATATTCTTTAATGCTTTTAGCAATCGCTAAATGTTTCTTAGCATACTGTATTGCATTACCCACAAAACAAATTTTAACACATTTGTTATTTTGAGTGTTCCTGTTTTTTGTAATAGTATTCTTCATTTTAATTAATTCTCGTAATATTATAGTTTTCTTGCCAAAACTATCAATCGTTTAGCTTGACTTAATTTACACTTACCTAAATGTTTACGATAAAATTTTCTCAGAGAAGGAATGTACCTTTTTGATCCTAACCCTTCGAAGAGATAAGAAATTGTTAAAACAAGCTTAAATAGTTTGTTATGAAGCCAACTATATTTCCCATGCGCTATTACCTTTTCAATCTTAAACAATCCGTTAAAGTTTTTTTCTAATGACTTCACATCAAAGTGTTGATAATGTTTACTACCAACTTTAACATTTTTAGAAGGTACCGTTAAAATTAATTTTCCTTTCTTATCAAGCATTTTATGGATATTTTTCAAGAATAAACCAACTTTATCTAATTCTATGTGTTCTAATGTTTCTATAGAAACGATGTAATCAAATTTTTTAGGTAAAGAAAATTTACATAAATCTGCAGTATAAAAATCATATTTAGGGTTAAATGCTTTAGCGAATCTGATTGCTTGTGCTGAATAGTCAATACCTGTAACGTTTAGACATTTTCCTTTTAATGAATAACAAAATCTTCCATCGCCACAACCAGCGTCAAGAATCTTTTTATCTTTTAAATTAACTTTTCCGAGTAATTTACGAACAACACTAAGATAATCACTAAATTCAACTAATCTAAATCCTTCTACCAAATCTAAGTAATGATAAGGAAAAAAGTATTCTTCTTCTTGTTTCAACTGTTTTTTTGTCAATTTCATGGTCGTATTAATTTAATAGTTAAATTTTTAATTTATATTCTTAATTTGTATTTTGAAAAGTAAAAAAAATAATTTTATTGATTTTCTTTTCTTCTTAGGTTAATGTAGGTATTTCCAAAGAACAAAATTGCTCTAAATGGTAAAAATATCCCGTAAAATATAACTAGCCAATCAACTACGTTTAGTAAAAAACCGACCAATATGATTACACGAATAAAATACACTGGCAAAGTAAACATCTTTAAGATAAAGTGTTGTGATTTTTTCTCTATGAAGATCTTACTACCATCGTGAGCATCTTTAAATTGATCATATTCAAACTCTAACAACAACGCCTTACGCATCTCTAAAGTGTAAACTGTGAACAAATGGAAAAAACTGGCAGCGAAACCCAAATACAAATAAAGTGCATTACCAGTTGTTTTAAACACACCCAGGCCTAACCCGATAAACACAAAAGAGAATGCTCCTTGGTGATAAAAATGAGTCAAAAAATGTCCAGCATATTTTGATAACGTTTTCCGGATTCTTGCAATAGGTCCGTCTAAAAAATCACAAAAATCTCCAACATACATTAACAATAATCCAACTAAACCATACTTTAATCCCCCCAAAGCAAAAGGATATGCCGCTAATACGGTGAAAAGAACTCCTGCAAAACTAACCATGTTGGCAGTAATTGGAAAGTATAATAATAATTTTGTAAAAGGTACAGATAATAAACGTCCTGCTTTTTTGTACAAACCTAATTCTTCTCCTTTTTCAGTTTTTTCAGCATGCCTAACATATATTGCATCCCTTACACTCTTAAATGAACGTTCTTTTTTAGTTAATTTTTTCATTTTCATAATCACTCCTGTTTTCCTTTCTTTTCTTCAATTTTTTGAATAAGACTATAATAATCTTCTTTAAAGTCAACCTCTTCCCAAACTAAATTATTAATATTTACTGCATTAAAATTTATTCCAGAAGGAATTAATTCCTGAATTATTTTTTCAAAGAACGTTCCGTGATGTTCATGAACAATCTCCTTAACAACTTTTTTAACTTCATTAAAATTTTCTATCTTAGCTACGCCAATAAATTCCCCATGAGAATCTTGTAATTCCTTTGAAATATTGTTAATTAAACCATTTTCAACCACAACTTTCATTTCTTCTTCTCCACACTCCTTAAATTCAACAGCAAAATTGTTTCCTTCACTATCCAATAAACGTGAAACAATTTCCGGCTCAAAATAAGTGTCTGCATGCATAAATAAAAACGGTTCATTGATTATTTTCTTAGTAAACCAAAATGATCCCAACACATTAGTTGATTTGTAAAAGGGATTATAAATTAAATTTACTCCCTGTTCCAAAAATTGTTTAAATAGTTCTTTTTGATAACCCACAACAATAGTAATATCTTTAACTCCAAAACTTTTAAGGGTATCAATTTGATGTTGAATAATCGATTTTCCTTCAATCTCTAAAAATGATTTTGGTTTTCCATTGGTAAGTTCTTTAATTCTATTACCTACACCCGCAGCCATAATTATCGCTTTCATGATAATGATTCCTCTAAAATTTTTCTAAGCGTGCTTTCATTTTCATAACATGGATCTACTTCAAGACCACTAGAAAGATTACTTAAAATTTTTTCAAAGTGTTCTTCATAAATCCCTAAATCTTTAAGAGTAAAATTGATTCTTAAATTATCCATTAACTGAATTATATCTTTATAATTATAACCAGCAATGATTGGTTGACTACACTTTAACCAAGCTCTAAAAATTGCTGCTAAACCTTGTGGATGAGTTGCATTGGATACCGTTGAGAGAGCATACTGCATTCTGTGAGGAATACAAGTAGAAGCGTTCGCTAAATTAAATCCTTGCAACATTGCAGCATAACTTAGTTTTTCTCTAGTTTTAAGAGATATTTTTCCAAACTCTGTAAATTCTTTTTTTGCTAAAGGTAAGTAAGTGAACAAAAGTTTCACAGATTTTTCTGAAAGTAAACGAGTAAAGGTGTTAGATTTTTTAGACATAAAGGTTTCTACCGCATGAGTAAGTGCATCAAATCCAGTATATAGAGTTAAATTTAAAGGCAAACTTTCACATAACCGAGGATCGATAATAGCTACTTTAGGAAGAAATTTGTTTGAACGAATTCCTTTTTTTATACCATTACATTTTATGACCGAACCCCTACTTGTTTCTGAACCCGTACCCGCAGTAGTGGGAATTGCAACTATTGGCAAGACTTTTGATGATTCATCGTCAAAATTGCTAAGTTTATCCTCTTGTATTGCTAATACCTTGGCAGCATCTAAATAACTACCTCCACCAATCCCAATAATACAATCAGTGTTTTCAGTTTTTTGACTTAATAAAAAATTAATATTCTCTTCAGTAGGTTCTCCAGACAAATCTCCTTGACGAAACAATTCTAAAGAATCTCCTAAAAAAGCATTTATTTCTTCACGTAAATGTTCATTTAAACTTTTAGAAGCGATGATGAAAATATGATTATATTGTTGTTTAATTTCTTTCAAATATGTTAAAGATTCATTTCCAAACAAAACTTTTGTAGGTGCAAAAATTTGATCATAACTCATAGTGAAGTCCTCTTAATTTGATTTGAATTAGCTCTTCTACTTTGTAGATGATCCTTTCTTTTTTCATGAAATTCTTTTAAATGTTGATAAGTATCTTGAAATAAAGAATAAGTTTCAGAATAGATTTTATGTTTTTCTAAATTAGGCATATAAACTTTCTCAATTTTAAAACAAGGTTGTGGATTAAAGTTTTCATCTAAACATTTTCTAGCTATACTATACGCACCAAAAGAAGTAGATTCAACTTCTTCTACCTTTATAACTTCCTTACCCAATATATCTGCCTTTATTTGGTTAATAATGTCCAACCTAGATAATCCCCCAGAAACAAATAAACGATTAATAGTAATATCATTACTCTCAACACATTCAACTAATTGACGTAAAAGATACCCAGTAGATTCCAAAACTGCCCTTGTTAAATCATCTTTATTATGGGTTCTTTCTATCCCTAAAAATGTTCCTCGAACATGATCATCCCATAATGGTGCTCTTTCTCCTAAAAGATATGGTAAAAATAATAATCCCGTCTCAGCAGAAAAGTGTTCTTTTAACAATTCTAATTTACCATGTTCATTTTTCTGATAAAATATTTCTAAGGCCCACTCAATTAATCCTCCACCCATATTATTTGAACCACCTACGACATTCCAATCTTGATATTTCTGTTCAAATATTCTTGATTCAGTTTCCTTAATCTTTTTGTGTGTAAGTGCCCTTAACGAAGTTACTGTTCCGGACATGTCACAAGCGTCCCCTTCTTTTTCAGGACCAGAACCAAAAAAAGCACAAATAGCATCATAAGTGGTTAGAATTACCTTAACTTCATTACTAAGTCCCAATTCTTGAATCATCTCACTAGACAAACTTAATTTTGTCCCAATCGGTTGTATTGGTGGAAGAGAATCAATATTTATTTCTAATTCTTGAAGTAACTCTTGTGGGTACTGATCATTAACAGTGAAGTACTTACCCGCATTTAAAGGATCAATACAAAATTCTCCTGTTAATTTGTGAATTAAAAAATCGTTAGGTGAAACAAATTTATCAGTTAAATTATAAATGTCGGGACAATTATTTTTAATCCATAAAATTCTTGGAATGGTATAATAAACGCCGGAAGTGTAAGGTAGATCCTTAAAGGAACTTAAATTTTGGATGTAATCTGATTCTTTTTTGGCACGTTTATCTGAAACCATAATAGTACGCATCAGATTATCTCCGTCCTTTGTAACAGGAATAACACAGGCAGCAGAAGAAGTAACGGTAATGAAATCAATCTTATTTTCAACTTTTAATGCTTCTTTGATACAACTTAAACCTTTCTCCCACCATTCTTGAGGATCTTGTTCAACACGATCGTTATCTAAATAAGAATTAACTACCTTATAAGAATGAGTTAGAGCTTTACCTTCATTGTTAAAAATTATTGCCCTAATACTTTTCAAACCCAAATTTAATATTAAACCATTCACTCATACCACCTCAGTTAACATCCAAATTAATATTTATCAAATTAATTTTATCTTTAATATAACTTAAAAACTTTTGATGAAGTTCTTCTTTTATTTTTTCAACATTATAAGAATTGTTATCCTTAACTACATCTAAATAAATCTTTTTAAGACCCGTAGAGATGTTTAATTTAAAAGCTCCCAATTTCATTGCTTTTTCTATTGACTCATTATCTAAACCACTGCCTCCATGAATTACTATGGGTGCTTCTATAAAATCATAAACAGAACTAATAAGATTATAATTAATGTTTCCACCAACATATTTTCCATGCGCAGTACCAACTGCAATACCTAATAAATCACAATTAACATTTGTAATAAAATCTTCAATTTCGGTTATGTCTGAGTAATTGCCCTCTTTCAAGGCACCCACTTCACATTCTAACAACAATCCATTTTTGGTACAAATGTCTTTAGCTTGATTACTTAATTTAATATTTTCAATTAAAGATTTATCGGAAGCATCGAACAGCGCTGAAGTCCAACCATTATCATGAGTACACTTAGAAATCAAATTGATATTTTTACAATGAT
>Ga0233431_1001075_pt1 | contig 50610 bp, 6 predicted proteins | sample SI_118_April2016_FD_179867 | JGI IMG/M metagenome (GOLD analysis project Ga0233431, IMG submission 179867) | Seawater microbial communities from Saanich Inlet, British Columbia, Canada - SI_118_April2016_200_MG | ecosystem: Environmental > Aquatic > Marine > Inlet | place: Canada: British...
GACGATGTAATAAGACCATTAGATAATCCTTACTTTAAACAAGGGGGAATAGCAGTCTTAAAAGGCAACATAGCTTCTTCTTCAGTAATAAAACAAACAGCAGTTGAAGAAGATATGATGCAACATGTTGGTCCAGCAAAAGTATTTACTTCAGAAAAAGACTTATTAGTTGCAATAGAAAAAAAGAATATTGACGAAGGCGATGTAGTTGTATTAAACTTCATGGGGCCAGCAGGAGCACCAGGAATGCCTGAGATGTTAACTCCCACAGACGCAATCAAAGGTGCAGGCTACAAAAAAGTAGCACTCATAACAGATGGAAGATTCTCAGGAGGCACATCAGGTCCATGCATAGGCCATATAGAGATGGAAGCATACAATGGTGGAGCAATCGGAGCAATCAGGGATGGAGATATGATAGAAATAGACATTCCAGCTAGAAAACTCAACGTAAAATTGACAGATAAAGAAATCAAAGAAAGACTAAAGAAAAAGATCTGCCCAGTTAGAAAGATGACTCCTTTCTTAGAATCTTACAGGCAGAAATTCGTTGGAAAGAATTGTTATTGTAAATGATTTATTTTTTCTCTTCTTTTTTACCACCTAATTTAGATAAATTTATCGTCGATATTTTAAAAAGTTTTATATATCTTCCATCAATTTTAACTATTAACAACTTAGGGGGTTGATAATTATGCAAAATTTAAGTGTAGGAAATCAAACATATTCACAAAGGAGTATGTATGCAAAGCTTGGAAGTCCAGAGGCAGACCAAGCTGGTTTTTTGGCATTGTTAGGTGGACTTGACAGGCTTTGTGAAGGGGTTGAACTTTGTACAGGATTAATGCCAAATGGATTTGGGCCTTATGATGGACATGGAGGCAGAAATTTATCAAGTAAAATGAATACTCCACATGACGTAGTTGCAGTACATACTAGTTTAGCAGAACTTGAAGATGGCACAAAATACCAGCAATTGACTAGTTGGATGAACGAAATTGGAGCAACACATGCTGTTAATGCATGGGCAGACCCAGTTAATGATTTAGGTGGTATTGAAGGAAAACAACAAGTTAATACAAGCGTAGCTAGAGCATATGTTGATCGTTTGATAACAATAGGGCGGAAATTAAGAGCAGACGGAATGGATTTTAGTCTCCATAACCACCACCCAGAATTCTATCTTCAGGTTGATGGTAAACCATTTATCACATACATGCTAAATCTATCTAAACCAGGGGATTTAGACGGGGAATATTTGTTTGTACAATTAGATACTGCTTGGGCATTAGCAGGAGGATATGATCCTGCTCAATTTTTAATAGATTTTCCAGGACGTGTAATTGGGATACATGCTAAAGACATTAAGTTTAGCGGAGAAGGGTGGGGTTTAGAGAAGTCATTTATGCCACTAGGCCAAGGAGATCTTAAGGATGTTAATCCTGAGGTAGTTGAAGCAGCAAAAGCTGACCCTAAGGTAAGGGGTGTATCTTACGAACAAGATTTCCATGGAAGAGACAAGAATAATAATTTAATACCTGATCCTGATGGTATAGGTTTGGCAGACCCTATGAGGAATGCTGTTATAAGCTTGACACATCTAAACGATTTGGTAGAGAATAGTTAATTTCTTTTTTCTTTTTTTTAAAAACCTTTAAATAAATCCTTTTTTCTTTTATTTTTATGAACATCCTACAAGTAGTTCTACCAGTATTCCTAATAATAGCAGTTGGAGCTTTCTTAGGAAAAATAAAAAAACTAAACCTAGACCCATTCATATTCATCTTAGTATACATCACAGCACCTTCTTTGATTATATCAGCTTTACAAAAAACAGACATAAGGATAACAGAATTCCTACCTATGATATTTTACACATTAATCATAGTCTTATCATTAGCATTGATCTCAACTTTGATAATAAAACTATCAAAAACAAAACAAAAAGGAATCCAACTCCCAATGATATTTGGAAATACTGGTTATTTAGGTTATCCTATTGCATTATTGGCTTTTGGCACAGTAGGATTATCTTACGCAGTCATATACAGCTCAATCGAAACAATAATCATGATGAGCTTAGGGATATATTTAGCAAATAAAAAAAACAACTTCAAAGAAATGTTCAAAGTACCGTTAATATACGCAGTCATTATTGCATTATTCCTTAACACCATAAACTACAAACTACCTATTGCACTCTTAACACCCATAGATATGATTGGTCAGATCACAATCCCATTAGCACTAATAATTCTAGGATATAGGCTAACAGAAATCAGATTAAGATCACTAAATAAAGCACTTTTAGCAGCACTATTTAAGATGGGCATAGGTCTAATCATAGCAATAGCATTAGTTGCAATCTTCTCATTAACAGGCATCCCAAAAAACATACTAATCCTTCAGGCAGCGATGCCCTCTGCAGTATTTACCATGATTCTAGCCCATAAATACAAAAGAGACTCAGATTTAGTCGCTTCTATTGTTCTATTAAGTACCTTATTCTCTCTTATCACCATTCCTTTGATTCTTTGGTTTTTAGCTTAATTCCAAAAGATTTTTAAATGATTTATTAACTTTATAGTAGTTATAATATGTTAACTGACTTAAGTACACAAGAACAGCTTGAACTTATAGCGCAAGCTAAATCAGGAGATTCTTCAGCACATAATGCATTATATGCTCATTCTGAAAAACTTATAGTCTCGTCTCTTCCTGTTATGTCGAGGGGGGATGAAGATGAACGACAATTAGCAGATATAGATGCATGGGCTGCCATGTTAGATTGGAATCCAAAAAAAGGCAGATCATTACCCAGCCATATAATGTGGGGGGTAAGATATAGTGCCCTTGATAGGCATAAAAAAAGAACTAGAGAAAGTAGAATGCCTGAAAATGGATTTATATACTTTGATGATCTTGTTAGATCTGATCAACAGGGCCATAATCGAACTACTTTTCACGACATTATCCCTTCATCTTCGGAAGATTCATTTGATATTTTAGTTCAACAAGACGGTCCTTTGATGATTAGATTGTTTTCTGAAGTTCTTGATGAGATGGAGCAAGAGATATTAAGGGCAAGATTTGGATTAGATGGATATTCTAGCAGGGAAGTACTCAAAACAATTGCTGATAGGCACGGTACTGCAATTCAGACAGTAAGTAATCGTCAAGAATCAGCATTACTAAAATCAAGGGCTTTCTTAAGAGTTGTTGCACCTGGAGAATCCACATATTTTTCAGATAATTCTGGAAAAAATACTCCGAAATATCATGGACTTAATGGTCCACAAAGACTAGCTGTCCAACAAGCAGTATTCTCTCGTTTATTACAGGAAACAGGCCATTCTCCTGCAAATATACCTGGGTCATTTTTAATGCAGTATTCTTTACATCCAAGAGCAACCCAATCAAGGGCTAAACCATATATTATAAACCGCCTTATTGGTCCGGATGAAATGATACCTATATGGGACTTTAGGGGGTGTGTTGCCTGGAATTCTGGAAATAATAAAAGAAGAGCAAAAGATGCACTGGAATTTATGGTATTGAATCAAAATTATATTGTAAAGACCCGTAACCATAACTATGATCTCCATTTTATTCAAAGGATGTTATCTACTACATTTAAGGGAACAGATGATGCAAATAAGTGTCTACAAACAAAAGTATTAGGACTAGATGATATTGTTGACAGACAAAAATATTTATTGTTAGCAGATATAACTGATAATTATAGTGGTATATTGGGTGGTGAGTACGATACTGCTGCAGGGCTAGCTAGAGACCACATATCTAAACTTGATGATATTGTTGCAGCTGCAGGATTTACAGAAAGACAAAGCGAAGTATATGCTATGTGGCTTAAAGGTGATAGTGTAAAAAAAATATCAAAAGCAATTTCTTATGAAAAACCAATTAGTCCTGATTTTGTAAATGGTGAACTCGCTCATATGACCGATAAAATAAGGATTGCTGCGTTAAAGCGATATGGTTCCGTGTTTGAAGATGGCGCAGACCCTTCAGAATTGAGAAGGCAAACATTACGGTCGTATCATAATAGAAATCTTTCAAATATAAATGATAGATATTTTAGATTGAGACTTCAAATAGTTATTAAAGAGATATGTAGGGAAAATAAGTGGGATTTTGATGATCTTCCATCAACTATATCTCATGAAGGTATGATCAGGTTGCACGGATTTTTGCCTAAATTTGATTATTCGCTTGGCGCAATGATTAACTTTGCATTTCCAGATTATTTTGGTAGCAGAAGGTTTGTATCAGATTGGAATGTTTTTAGTGATGATGAAGGTAGGATAGCTGCTTTTGAGAACATAGGTTATGTCTTAGGAAAAGAGGGCGCTCTTGTGCTGACTCATTCAATGGCTAGCCGTCATAAGCTCATAGGTGCATTAAGAAATCAATTTGAAGGGCGTGTTTCTAATGCAAACAGGGCATATGTTGAAGAACATCTTTTAGTGCAAACAGGTTTAAACGGGCAATTTTCAGAATATAGGGATAATAGAAAATTTCTTGCATTGCTTCTTACTCAAAGATACGATACAAATGATTTTGGTGGGCTGTCAGATAATCAAATTATATCCTTAAATAAGCAAACTATATACTCCCAAGCAGGACTTAGTGAGCCTGAAAGATCAAGATGGGAACAAGCAATAAATCTGTGGGATTATGATATTTCTGATAGGGGGATAAGGTCTCTTTCTCAGGCTACAAGCATTTCTGAAAGCAAATTGACTAGGGAATTTAGAAGGACCAGGAATGCCATGGCCGATTTGGTTGTTTCACATTACTCAAGTTAATTTTATAACCCTCCCCCCTAACAAAACTTTTTTAAATCAAATTCAAATACTTATTTACTAGGTGATTTTTATGGACGAAACTGAATTTATCTGGATGGATGGCGAATTAGTGCCTTGGAAAGAAGCTAAGATTCACGTACTTACACATACATTGCATTATGGTGCAGGTGTTTTTGAAGGCGAACGCTTCTATGAAACAGACAAAGGACCAGTAATTTTTAGACTAAAAGACCACACCGATAGGTTATTTAGGTCAGCAGAAGCTTTTGAGATGAAAATTCCCTTCACAAAAGAAGAAATCAACAAAGCAACAATAGAAACAATCAAAGCAAATAAAGTCAATTCTGGCTACATTAGACCAATTGCATTCTTCGGCTATGGAAAAATGGGCCTTAACCCAGAAGGAGCAGATATTAATGTAGCTATAGCAGTATGGCCCTGGGGATCTTACTTAGGTGAAGCAGCAATTAAAGTTAAAATCCCAGACATAATCAGAATACATCCTAAAACTACAGATCCAGATGCAAAAATATGTGGAAACTACGCAAATTCAATCTTAGCTAGTTTAGAAATCAAAAAAGCAGGCTATGATGAGGCATTATTATTAGATTACAAAGGTCTGATAAGTGAAGGGCCTGGTGAGAATTTTTTCATTGTAACTGATGGGAAGATATATACGCCTAAATTAGGTACAATTCTTCCAGGTATTACAAGAAAATCCATAATTCAAATAGCGAAAGATGAAGGCATTGAATTGATCGAAAAAGATTTAACAGTTGAAGAAGCAAAAAACGCTCAGGAAGTATTTTTTTCAGGGACTGCTGCAGAGGTAACAGCAATAAAACAGATAGATGATACTGTTATAGGGGATGGGGAGATGGGCCCTATAACAACTAAACTTAAGAATATATTCATGGACGTTGTTCATGGAAAGAATAATAAGTATGAGCATTGGTTAACCTATGTTAATGAATAATATATTGTACAATAGGATAAGAAAAAAACATAAAAAATATATACTACCTCATCACATTAACAACATATGAAAACATCTTTATTCATAACAAACACAATCTCAGGAATTTTCTTATTAAACATCCTAATCAAACAACCATCAATAACTGGATTTGCAGTTGCCCCCCCTACTTCAGAATTAACTTTGATCAGTCCATTAGGCCTTGCTTCAGCATTCATAATTACAACACTTGTTCTGGATATCTATTGTTATATAAAAAGCAGAAAATAAATATAAAGTGGGCAAGCATGCCCAAAGATGGATAAAAACAAAATATACCAGTTGACCTTAATATCTTCTCAATTCCGCTACCCTATAAGCATCAATATCAGAAGTTAGTGCTGCTCCATTCCTGGCCTGACACAGTTCCTTAAGATATCAATCCTACAGGACAGAATCTCATAGTCCATATTAAGACTGATATACTAAGCTAATACCTCTCCCTAAGCTTCAGTTCTGTCTAAAGCGTGTTTACAGTAACAGGAGGGCGCTAACCTCCCAACCTAGCTTACCCGACTATACAAATATTTATTGTTTTTTAAACCTTTTGGAAATCTTATACAATTTCTTCATTTTCTTATACAACGCCGTTTTCTTGAAATAACCAGCATTTTTTGATAATTTCATATATTTAGTCCTTAAGATCTTATAAAATTTCATTGCTTTCTTACCCTTTATCCCCTTCTTCACCATAACAATAATTAATATGATCAACAAACCAATCAATAGCGATTTAATCGGGAACAATTTTTCTTTAGGGGCAGGCAACTCCACATCTTTAGGTTTTTCCTCTACTTCAACTTCAGCAGCAGTATATTCACATTCCCTCTCTTCTTCAGGCTTTTCACCATTAAAGCAAGTTCCTATTCTTTCACATCCCCTTGTTTGAATTCCATCAGAAGAACACTTACTCCATTCTGAACAATCCCATTTAGCAACACACCCACCACCTTTACCTGTAGAAACAGGAACTGTAACAATTGGGGCAGCAGGTGAACTAACTTCTGTTCCAAATATACCAAATGAACTAAAGCTAGATACAGTGCCCCAAACATAATTATTATCCATATCTACACCGCCTGGACTTATCAAATCCCATACATTAGTGCCTGCATTGAACTTATACAACCTTAGTGTAGATTCTATTAAGTTAGCTGAGGCAACATTAATATCAGAGTAATACATCTTTATTAGAGCACTATATATATTCTGATTTGTAGTGTTGTCAACTATGATATCTACATAGTTTCCTAGCTCTGTAATTGTTGTTGAATCTAATTTTACGTTGTCAGTGTATCCTGCCATAGCAACGGAAGAGGTTACATTTATATTGGTAGATATGTTCAACCATGTGCCTACTTCTGATGTAGCGTTGATTATTATATATTCGTTTGCTGTAAAATTTATCGAGGAATTAATAGATGTGTTGAGTGAGTATGGGGCCAATGCAATGATTGCTCCGTTTTCTTTTCCCCCTTCATTATTGACTATATTACTAGCTACTACATCAATAATATATGACCCATCTGTATTGCCAGTAGAATTCCAAGAACCTAGATACAGGCCATTATCTAGACTTAATGTAATATTAATTATGTTGTTTTCATCTGGTTTTTGTATATGGGCAACTACTGAATTTATTCCAAGATCATCAGTTGCATTGGCTACTATGTTGAAAGTAGTCCCCGGTTCACCCTTTGTTGGAGTGGCTGTTACTGTGTGAACAACAGGGCTTACTTTTTCATCAGCAGTAAGGCAGGTCCAGTTATTTGGTGTTCCCATGTAGTCGCAGATCCAGACAGGTTTTTTCCCGAAGTTTTGGTTGTTTGGAGCTATTCCTGACGTTGCGTTGTTATCATCATCATCAGTTACTGTTACTGTGATATAATAGAAGTTGTCGCTTAGGCTGCTTAATGATATTGCACCATTACAGATAGCAGTCTTATTGTCTACTGATGTGTTTAGTGGTATTGTTCCTAAATTAGTTATTGTGCTGTTAGTCTCTGCTTTTACTGTACAGCCGGTTGCATTTTCATTGAAGCCAGCTACATCACTAGTGAAGTTTACGCCTATTGGCAATGATTCTGTGGAGTCATAATGTTGTTTTGCTGGGAATGATGTTGAGCAGTTGTCTAGTGTACAGTAGATATCTGTATCTTGCCTAGGTAATGTTGTTACATTTATTGTTATAGTTGATGGTAATCCTATGTTACCAATACCATCTATGGCTATTGCAGATATATTATGTTCACCATCTGCAATAGTGATTGATTCTTCACAATCTCCTTTAGTAGAACCATTATATGCATAGTTTCCTGAGTTATTGTCAAATGAGCAATAATCTACTCCTGTGTTGTAGAGTGGGTTTCCTAAGGCATCTGATGCGTTAGCTTCTATAGTTATTGTGTCTGTGCTTCTTAATCTGTAGATAGTGTTGTCTGATCTTAGGCGTTGTAATACTGTTGTGCTTTCACTTGTTACAAAACCAGTTATGTTTGCTCCTTCTGTTTCGTGGATATATTGTTTATCTCCTGCTGTATCTATCAATTGAGCATATGATGTTCCACTATCATCTATGTTTATTGTGTAATCATAAGGTGAGTTGTTTATTATGTCAACTCCACCTGGAATATTACATGATATGCTCAAGCTTAGTGCATGACCTGCAGGTATGTTTGTACTATAAGAAACAGCCAATACATAACCGTTGGCGTATTGAGTTACAGAAGGTGCATTGAATAATGAAGAGCTAGAGCCAGATATGCTACAATTATCATTAGAAAGCTGATATTGTAAGGGTAACATTGTTCCTGTTAAGGTCCCTAAGTAGAAAGTAAGTTGTTTGTTGTCAAGAGCTCCTGCAGAATCTGTGAATGTCCAACTAAGAGATGTTCCAGGGTATGCGTCAGAGGTCCATTCTGCATCTATTGTGAATGCATTCCAATTGTTTGCTGAATCTGTTAGTGGTAAGACTGAAGACCATGCAGATAATCTTCCATCATTTGTGTTATTCCAGCCCGATGTTGCGCCTGCCACATTATTTGTTGGGTTTTGTGTTGGACAAGATGTACTTCCTTCTGGGCAATCTGATGTATCGATACAATCTGTCAAACCATCCATATCATTATCAAGGTTATCTGCGCAATTGCTTTCTGTTGCTGCTGTATTTACATCAGTACAATATCCATAGCTTCCAGAGATTAAAGAGATTTTCCCTATACAATTTGTATCTGCACAATCTATATCTCCTGAATGAAGAGTTAGGTTCTTGTTTGCTGCTAAGTATTGTAATCTACTTGAGCCTGTTTTTGCAACACTAGCATCTTGATAAGTAATTTCGTTGTCTAAGCCATCTGCGCAAGCATCTATTGTGATGTTTTCATATGAAGGGCAATATCTTCCATAGAATGTCTGATTATAGCATCCAGAATCATAACAATTAGCTGGACCATCTTCATCATTATCTACTGCAAAGAATGATAAATTGTAATCAATACAGCTTGCTTTGTTGTTTTCATCCCCACAACTAACTCCTGATGGACCTATCCTGCCTGAACAGTCAGGATCTGAACAATCTGTTCCTGTTGAGGAATTTTGTGAGTATGCTGTACCATTCCAATAATATGAATCAAGGTCATTATCTATTCCATCTGAGCAGTTTAATTCCTGGATTTGGGTTGGCGAATCAGAGCAGATATAGTCTCCTGAAGAATTGGTTACGCCGTGGCAATTATAATCATCACAATCGATGCCTGTGTTGTATCCTGCATCAAATTCATAGATCCCTAGGTCTCTGTCATTATCTAGACCATCTGTACAATTATATTCCCATGCTATCTGGCACATTCCAACAATACCTGAATCATTGATCAATGTATTATTACAGTCTGAATCATAAGGTATATCCTTCCATTGACAATCTATTCCAGCTCCTATTGTAGAATTTGCCGTTTTCCCATCTCTGGTGTAGTTATCTAGATCATTATCTATGCCGTCTAAGCACCAGTTCTTTGTTATACCACAATCACCATATTGACATTGATTGTTTGATTCGTTTTGTGGACAAGCCGAGTTTCCACCGCAGGAATAATCATCACAGTCTGCTGCAGTATTGTATTGTGAAGGGAAGTATGCTTCGTAGATTGCTTCTGTCCAGCCTGCTGTTTGTATTGCTGTTCCTGATGGGGAAGCAGCAGGTCTTACATAGGAATCTTGATCATTATCAAATCCATCTGAGCAGTTTAATTCATTTATCAGTTCGCATTTTTCCGTGGTAGATCCTATGATTGTGTTGTTACAATCTACATCATAACTATATCTTCCTGTTGTTGCATCATTATAGTTTCCAGATATGTATGATAAAGATGTAGGTCTTGTAGATCCATCATTGTAGACACAGTCAATACCCCCCGTGGAGTTGACAGATCTGTCTTCATCTAGCAGGTAATCAGTTATATTGAATACATAACGGTCTAAGTCATTGTCTTTTCCATCTAGGCAAAGCGAAGCTGTTTCTGTTGAAGGGCAAACAGCATTTCCCTTACAATCATAATCATCACAATCAGTGCCGTTAGTTGATGTTATTCTATCAGCTCCAAAGTTATACACATTATCTTGGTCATTATCATAATTATCATCACAGCTTTGTTCATGTCCAAGTTCACAGTTTTGTCCTGAGCCGGTCATATCTGTGCCGTTGCAGTCTAGATCGGGGAAATTAAATCCATCATTATTGAATCTACAATCCATCCCTGCTCCAGAAGCATTGTTATTTGTTGCTGTATATTGGTTTGTTACTGTGTCCCAGCCCGTAATTGTGTAGAAGTCTAAGTCATTGTCTTTTGTATCAGAGCATTTTTCAGCTGTGTTTTCGAAGTTAGCTGAAACATTACAGGTAGTTTGACAATCATATTCCCCATGTGCTGTGTTAGAGCCAGAGAGGCTGTATTGGAAGATAGGGTTTGTTGTGTTAGAGCCTGTTGCTGAGACAACACAATCATATTCTCCATCTAGGTCATTGTCATACCCATCACTGCAATTTATTTCATTGATTAATTGGCAAGTAGCATTTATTGTAGTATTCATCATAGTATTGTTGCAATCTAGGTCATATTCTACCATCCTACAATCTACACCTCCACCTGTTGTATTTTGAGTTGTAGTGTTTATATTATAGAAGTCCCAATCATTGTCTTTTCCATCTAGGCATTCTGAGCCGTTTTCTACACTGTTACTTTCGTTTAAGTCTCTACAATAAGATGCACAATCATATTCTGCATCTGGGTTATTTGAAGTGCCTGTTCCTCCACTGTAGGTTATTTTTGGATCTGTTGGATCTAAGGCATAAACTATGGTCGTGTAGCCAGTTATTTGTTCTAATCCACAATCATAGCTCCTATCTCGGTCATTATCAAATCCATCACCACATGTAGTCTCTAGTCCTAACTGACAAGTTCCATTTCTTGTTTCACTTACATCATTCGAATCGTATGTGTCAGCTGAATTGATCCATGTGTTGTTACAGTCTGTGTCCCATGCTGAACTATCCCATGTACAGTCAGTAGTACCATCTGCATCATTATCAAAGCTGTCTAAGCAAGTATTATTTTGTAGGGCATATTTGCTTTCATTTCCAAATGTGCAAACATCTGTTAAATCTGCAATATTTCCAGAGTAATTGTCACAATCAGTGTCAAGGCAATCTACTAAGTAGTCTAAGTCATTATCTGTTGAATCTGTACAAGAAGTGTCATGTTCCCATATTGCTCCATCATCTGTAATGCTGAAGTTGATCTTGCCTGTTAAAGTACTTGCACCTACTTTTCTTGTTATTAAGATACCTTCTCCGCTGATTGATGTGTCTACTGAGATTTTGAAGGTTATATTAAGATCGTCATTTGCGTAAGCTGTCCCTGCATCTGTACCTGTTAATGCTTGTGCCATTCCTACATTTGAGCAGCTATCTGCAAGATCTTTTAATTCATTTGTTAATGAGTTAGTTGGATTTTTGTTCAATATTGTGAATTTATCTGAATTTGCATCACAGATTCCTAATGTGCTGTTAAAGTTATATGCTTGGAACTGCAGGCCATTACCATCTAGTTTTGCATCATCTTGGCTTATCTGAAGGCTGAAATTACCCTCTTTGCCTACTGTTTTAGTGTAAACAAATGATGTATATCCTGTAATTGCATTTCCTATGGTGATATAACATAGGTTTGTATCTAAGTTACAAGAATCTGTATCATCTGTAGTGTATGGATCGTCACGCCACCCTTTGGTGTTTACCCCACAAGTATATGCTCTATCTGCATCTTTATCACCAACTGGTTCACCATAGACAACAGAAGCACATTGTAAATCATCACAGTTACCACTTGAAGGGTCTGCGCCCTTTGAATCATCACTTGAGTCTGTACATAATGTTTCTGCTCCTGCTGGATTATTGTACATGAATGCTGCGAAGGAAGGATCTACTCTTGAACCAGTTAGATTACTGGATCCGTCATAATAGATATTTGGACAAGTTGTTCCTTCATCAAAGTAGTCTGCATCTGAACCTCCTGCGCAAGAGATTGCTCTTGAGACATAGAGGGGAGACCATTGTCCATTATTTGATTCGTTTCCATTATATAGGCTTAAGTTAATGGCTGTTAAGCGAGTTCCATCTTGGGTGATGTTGATCTCACATCTTGTATGGCATAGTTGGGTTGCATCTGAAGCGCAAGGTGTTGTGTCTACATTATTGGTACTGCTAATTGTGTAATTAATTGAATAATTTCCATCGCCATGGTCAGTTACTGTCTCTTGACCTGCATAGTTTGAGTCAATACATGAGAAGTTTGCAGATAATGTAAGATCTGCTTGATTGGTTCTTATTGTGATGTTTATTGGAGATCCATCTTCGTAGAAAACTCTGTTTTTGTAGATTGAGTTTATGACAACTGATGTGTCAACTACTATAGTTTTGTTTGAATCACCCCAATCTGTGTTGGATGAAGTGTCGTAAGTTAAGCAGTTCCAGATATAAGTTGTTCCGTTTTTCAGTGTCTTTGTGAATGTTGTTGTGTTACTTGTTCCTGTAAGGTTAACTGTTTGGTTGGCTTGCCATGCTCCTGAGAAGTTTGCATATAATGTCATGTTTGCTATACTGGTGCCTGATATTGCTGAGCAATTGAATATTACAGTTGTGCTTGTTGAGGTAGAATCATTTGCTGGACTGTTTAAAGTTGTATTGAGTAAGACTATTGTTGTGCCCCATATATCTGTCTGGTTTAGGTTGCCTAATGTGTCATTTATGTACCAGGTCCAGTTTATATCCCCATAAGGTATGTTTATTGTTTTGTTAACTTGGATCTCTTGGTTATTTGTGTAAGTGGCTGGTGTGTTGTTTAGCCAAATGCTTCCGTTATACCAACTGAATACATATTTATCTGGATTTGTTTCATTAAGAGTTATGTTGAAATAGACTAAGTCTCCTGATTTAGTTAAAGGTGTGATATTTGTTTTGTTATTAAACCAGATTGGGTTTGTTCCGTCTAGTCTGAAATATATTGTTGAGGAGTTTGCTGAGCTATCTGTTCCATCATCTGCTGATACTGTTAAGTTATAGTATCCGTCACTAGCGTTCCAATCTGTCACATTTACTGTTGTAGAGATGTTTAAAGTGTTGTTTATGAATATGTGGTATGTTATGGTGTCATTATCTGCATCAGTGCTCGAGTAGTTTATGTAAGGTATGTCTGTGTAGTTCTTGCCTGTAACTGGATAAGTGATATTTGGTATTGTTGGAGGTGTGTTTCTTATCTCTATTGTGTATATTTGGCTTAGGTTTACATTTCCTAGTGTGTCATTTACCCATACTTGCCAGCCAAGTATTTGAGCTCTCTTTAAGTTAGAGATTGTTATATTTTCTGATAATGTGTAAGATGTTCCAGATATATCCTTATAAGTTAGGTTAGTTAGATTTCCAGTCTCATTATGGGCAAAGAAATACCCATCTAGCTCAAGTGAATCTGATAATGTTATATTGATCTGTACTGTGTCGTTGTATTTTGGAGTTGTTGTCGTCACATTTGTTTTGTTGTTAGAGAATGATGGCGGGGTTGAGTCTAGTCTAAAATAGATTGTTGAGGAGTTTGCTGAGCTATCTGTTCCATCATCTGCTGTTATAGTTAAATTGTAGAAGCCATCAGAAGCATTCCAATCTGTTAAGTTTGTGCTTATTCCAGTTATGTTTAGAGTATTGTTTATGAATATGTGGTATGTTATTTCCTCATTATCTGCATCAGTACTGGAGTAGTTTATGTAAGGTATGTCTGTGTAGTTCTTGCCTGTAACTGGATAAGTGATATTTGGTATTGTTGGAGGTGTGTTTCTTATCTCTATTGTGTATATTTGGCTTAGGTTTACATTTCCTAGTGTGTCATTTACCCATACTTGCCAGCCAAGTATTTGAGCTCTCTTTAAGTTAGAGATTGTTATATTTTCTGATAATGTGTAAGATGTTCCAGATATATCCTTATAAGTTAAATTTGTTAGGTTTCCAGTCTCGTTATGGGCAAAGAAATAACCCCCTAATTCTGATGAGTCTGTTAAGGTTAAATTAATTTGTACTGTGTCGTTGTATTTTGGAGTTGTTGTTGTCACATTTGTTTTATTGTCTGAGAAGTATGGTGGGGTGGAGTCTAGGATGAAATATATTGGTGTTGAGTTTGCTGAGCTCCCTATCCCATCATATGCAGATACTGTTAAGTTATAGAAGCCATCAGAGGCGTTCCAGTCTGTGAGGTTTGTAGTAGAGGAGTGGTTTAGGGTATTGTTTATGTAGATCTTATAGGTTATTTCGTCATTATCTGCATCAGTAGAAGAGTAGTTTATGTATGGGATGTCTGTGTAGTTTGTGTTGTTTACTGGGAATGTAACATTTGGCACTGTAGGTAGTGTGTTAGCTACAGATATTATTAATTGAGAGGAGTTTATGTTTCCTGCTGTGTCATTTACATAACCAATAAATAATATATCTGAACTTGAATTTATTGTTGTAATGTTGTAGCATAAGTCATGTTCTGAAGTTCCCAAAAGGCTGATTAACGATGAATTTCTATTGGAGATGTTGTTGTAGAACCAACATGCACTTAGTTCGAGGTTATCAGAAACGTTCATTGAGATGTTTATTACATCATTTATTTGTGGTGATGTGTTGTTTATGCTCATATTTGATGCTGGTGGTGTTGAGTCTATTGTAATTATTCTTTGTTCTGTTGAGTTCCAATTGTCTAGAGTGTCTGAAGCGAATGATTGATATGTGTAATTGTTGTCTGGTAATGTGTTTGTTGCGTTTAAGGATTGGTTTATGTATAGTTCCCAGCTGTCTTGATCTATTTTCTTAAGGTTTGAAATATATTGTTGATAGATTTCATCTTTGCTTAATGATCTGTTCCAGATTCTTACTTCGTCTATTAATCCGTCAAAAAATTCACCAGCTTTATTTTGGTGTGAACCAATCATCAAATTGGTAGCACTATTAGTTATATTGCCTGTTTGAGGATCAGTTGCATCTGGTACACCATTAACAAATAATTGTTGGTAAGTTGAGTTGTAAGTCATAGCAACATGATTCCAATCATTTGGTGTTAAGAGATTAGTGCTTGCTCCGACTTTATTAGTAGGTGTATTTGCCCACACATAACCTTCTATAGCTCCGGAAGTACCACTCAATCTTAATATGTAAGCTCCATCTTTTTTAATAATCTCATCAGAATTAACAAAAGTCCTTGGGTAAACCCAAGCTGTAATAGTCATCTCATTATTCCCTATATCTAATGATGGGCTATCTGTAATCTCCACATAATCACTATTGCCATCTAACCATAAAGCATTACCAAATTTACCTGTGGTATTAACTTGAGCAGTTCCCCCTGCAGTACCATTATTTCCACTTCCACTTATATCAACAACATAAGTGCTGTTCTCACCTAAAACTGAGATATTATCAAAATTCATCATCAATACTAAAGAGTCATTGTAATAAGTGTAATTTGTTCCGTTCCAGTTGTATACTATTTTATCTAAACTTGTTTCTGTTATTGAAAGATTAATTGTTATGTATTGTTCTGATTGTAATGAATTATTATCAGGTGTTGGATCTGTGAATATAATTGTTGGAGGTGTGGTGTCTAGGGTGAAATGTATTACTGAGCTATTGCTGCTTGAGTTTATTCCATCATATGCAGATACTGTTAGATTGTAGAAGCCATCAGAGGCGTTCCAGTCTGTTAGGTTAGTTGTTGAAGTATGATTTAGTGTGTTGTTTATGTAGATATAGTAAGTTATATTATCATTGTCTGCATCTGTAGATGTGTAGTTTATGTAAGGTATGCCCTCATATATTGTATGGTTTATTGGGTATGTAACGTTTGGTATTGTAGGTAGAGTGTTTGCTACTGTAATGATTGTTCTTGATGAGTTTAAGTTGCCTAAAGTATCATTTACATAGCCTATGAATAATATATCGTTTCCTTGAGTGAGGTTTATTGTTGTTATATTGTAGCATAAGTCATGTTCTGATGTTCCTGATAAACTGATTAAGCTGGAGTTTTGCTTAGACATGTTGTTGTAGAACCAGCATGCACTTAATTCTCTATTATCAGAGACGTTCATCGATATGTTTATCACTTCATTTACTTTAGGTGATGAGTTGTTTAGTGATATGTTTGAAACTGGAGTAGTTGAATCTAAAGTAAATGTCCTAGTTAGTGAAGTGTTTATGTTATTTGCGCTGTCCCAACAAGTTACATTCCAATTGTAAGTACCACTAGCAATATCAGTTATAGTATAGTTAGTATAATTGCCACTGTTAGCTCCAATATAACTAACATTTACAGTATCATTGATTGTTATATTGCATAATAAAGTGGTATCAATATTATCCAATACAGTCCAATTGAAATTCAAATTGGTCAAGGTTAGATTAACATTATCTGATGGATAAACTAGATCAATTGAAGGCTCTACTGAATCTATGTTAAATGTGTTGTTAATAGGTGCCCAGTTGCTTAATCCTGATGAACTATTACAATAAACATTCCATTTATATGTTCCATTTTCTAATGATACTTGTGCTGAATCCATAACATTTGATGTTGGAGTTGAGTTTGTTTTATTTGCTTTCCAGGTTCCGCTAAAGTTACCATAGATTATGCATGTATCTAAACTACCACCTACAACGGTGTAATTAAGCCATACTGAACTTGACTGCTGCCATGTATCATCAGTTGGGTAGTTTAATATTACCTGTGGGCCAGAAGAATCTATTTTGAAGAATGTGGATGTTGAGTTAGCTGAGTTTTCTAGACCATCATTAGCAGTCATTGTAAGATTATAATACCCATCACTTATATTCCACCCGCTTATATTATTAGTTGCTCCTGAAATATTTAAAGTTCCATTGATGTAAATATTGTATGTTATGCTGTCCCCATCAACATCTGTTGAAGTATAGTTTATTGCAGTTAAATTATAATGTACACTGGCATTTGCAGGGTAAATAACTGAAGGTATTGTTGGTGGTGTGTTCTTTATTTCTAGTGTATATATATCACTTACATTTACATTTCCTAATGTATCATTTGTCCAGACTTGCCATACAAATATTTCAGCTCTCGTTAAGTTAGAGATTGTGATATTCTCTACTACTGTATGGTTGGTCCCTGAGATACCCTTATATGATCCATTGGTCATAGTTCCGCTGCCATTATGCGTCAAGAAATAACCATCTAATCCTGATGAGTCTGTTAAAGTTAGATTAATTTGCACTATATCATTATATCTTGGTGTTGTGGCTGTTGCGTTTGTTTTATTTTCAGAAAATGACGGTGCCAATGTGTCTAATATAAAGTAAGCTGAATCAGAACCATTCTGCAGCCCATCTGATGCAAATACTGTTAAGTTATAGTAGCCGTCGGAAGCATTTAATGTTGTGTTGCTGTCAATCAATGTCGTATTTATTGTTCCATTTATTACATAATAATAAGTCAATGAAGTTGCTCTTGCATCTGCTGCTGATACATTTAAGTCTATCGAATTAGAGCTTATGTTCGATCCATCAGTTGGGTAGACTATCGAGACTGCTGGAACAGTTGTATCTAAATTGAAATTTACTACGGAGCTATTTTGGCTTGAACCATAAATATCGCTAGCTGTAACAGTCAGATTATAATAACTATCTGATGCATTCCAATCAGTAATATTCATAGTTGTAGTTATGTTCAGCGTTCCATTGATGTATATCTGGTAGGTAATTGTATCATTGTCTATGTCGGTTGAGTTGAATTCTATCTTTATTGTGTTGTTTATTTCTGTATTGTAAGGGGCAGTTATCGTTGGTATAACTGGTACAGTGTTGGCTACTGTAAAGCAGCTTATAGTGCTGGAATTACTGTTCCCGGCAGTATCATTTACCCAGTATCCCCAACAGATGTTTTGATGGGCGGTTGTTACTTGTTTTGTTGTTGATAATATTGTTGAAGTACATAATTGGGATGTGTCATTTGTTAAGGTTCCTGAATTGTTCCAGAAGAATGTATAATAATGACAGTTTGATTCTATTATTGTTATGTTCATCCTTAAGTATTCATTTATTGCTGGTGTTGTGTTTGTTAGGTTGTTTGTGAATGATGGTTGAGTTGAGTCTAGCATAAAGTATATTGCAGTTGAGTTTGATGAGTTAGTTGTTCCGTCATCTGCTGTTACAGTTAGATTATAGAAGCCATCAGAAGCGTTCCAGTCTGTTACATTTGTAGATATTCCTGTAATGTTGATTGTGTTGTTTATGAATAAGTGATAGGTTATTGTGTCTGAGTCTACATCATTTGCTGTGTAGTTTATGTAAGGTATATCTGAGTAGTTTTTGCCTGTTACTGGGTATATTATTACAGGGGTAGTTGGTGGTGTGTTTGCTACTATGAATGTTCTTAGTATGCTACTATTCCAGTTATTTGCAGAATCATTAGCGTACCATCTATAACCAATTGTATTTCCTTGAGATAGATTGGTAGATTTGTTTATTGATATGTTTACTAAGCTACTGCTTATTGTTGCATTTGTTAGGTTGTCCCATACGCCTGTTCCGTTCCAGCTGAATATATAGTAAGATAACCCTGATCCTTGGTCTGTTATTGTTATGTTGAATGTTGCGTTTCCGTTAATTCTCATTAAGGAAGCATTTGTTTGGTTGTTAGTGAATGAAGGTACTTTTGTGTCTAATCTGAATAAGACTGAAGTGGAGTTTGAGCTTGAATATGTTCCGTCGTTGGCTGTTATAGTTAAGTTGTAATAGCCGTCACTAGCGTTCCAGTCTGTTAGATTTGTTGTTAAGGAGGCGTTTAGTGTGTTGTTTATGTAGATTTGATATGTTATTGTATCTAAATCTAAATCTGTTGAACTGTAATTGATGTAAGGTATGTCTGAGTAGTTTTTACTGTTTATTGGGTAATATATTGTAGGGGTAGTTGGTGCGGTATTGGCTACTGTGAATGTCCTGATTAGACTAGAGTTCCATTGATTTAATGAGTCATTAGCGTACCATCTATAACCAATGGTATTTCCTTGAGATAGATTAGTGGATTTATTTATTGATAATGTTGTTGAAGTTCCACTTATTGTTGCATTTGTTAAGTTATTCCATGTCCCTGTTCCGTTCCAGCTGAATATATAATAGCTTAAACCACTTCCAGAGTCAGTAAGGGTTATGTTGAAAGTTGCGTTTCCGTTTATTCTCATCAATGTTGCATTTGTTTGATTGTTTGAGAATGACGGTGGTGTGGTGTCTAGTCTGAATAATACTGGAGATGAATTTGATGAGTTATCTATTCCGTCATCTGCTGTTACAGTTATGTTGTAATAACCATCACTAGCGTTCCAGTCTGTTACATTTGTGCTTATTCCTGTTACATTTATAGTATTGTTTATGTATATGTGATAAGTTATTGAGTCTGAGTCTGCATCTGTGCTTGAATAGTTTATGTAAGGTATGTCTGAGTAGTTTTTGCTGTTTATTGGGTATGAGGTGGTTGGAGTGGCTGGAGGTGTATTGGCTACTGTGAATGTTCTTAATAAGCTAGAGTTCAATTGATCTAAGCTATCATTAGCATACCACCTGTAGCCAATGGTGTTTCCTTGAGTTAAGTTAGTTGATTTGTTAATAAACAGGTTAATACTATTTCCTAATATAGTTCCGTTTGTTGTGTTGAGCCAGCCTTCTCCTGTACCGTTCCATGAGAATATATAATAAGAGAGCCCAGCACCGTTGTCTGTTAAAGTTATATTGAATGTTGAGTTACCGTTTATTCTCATCAATGATGCATTTGTTTGATTGTTTGAGAATGACGGTGGTGTGGTGTCTATTCTGAAATATATTACAGATGAATTTGCGCTTGATTCTACTCCATCAGTTGCTGATACTGTTAGATTGTAGAAGCCATCAGAAGCGTTCCAATCTGTTACATTGGTTGTTGTTGAGATGTTTAATGTTCCGTTAATGTAAATCTGATATGTAGTTGTATCTGAATTTGCATCTGTTGATGTATAGTTTATTGCTGTGATGTTTGTATAATTTCTACCGTCTACTGGATAAGTTACATTAGGTGTAGTTGGAGCACTATTTCCAATTGTTAGAGTTATTGTTGAGGAGTTTATGTTTCCTGCACTGTCATTAGCCCATATTGTTATATTATGTTGGCCTGTTGTCCAAGTTATTATTGTAAGGTTTATGCAGTTAGCAAGAGTGACATTAGTTTCCATTGTATCATTGCTGTACCAGCATGAATCTAAGTTAGTGTCTGAAACAGTGTAGTTTATGCTTAATTCTACATCTGCTGAATTAGAGTTGTTTTCTGGAGCGGTTATATTTATGGATGGATTCGATGTATCTAAGGTTATGTTTCTTGTTTGTGTTGAGTTTTTGTTGGATAATTGATCTTCTATAGTTACATTATAATAATAAATGCCATCTGAAAGGGATGTGAAGTTTATTGATCTTGTTCCTGCTGCTTTTGCCGAAGTATTAGTCATATTTAATGTTGAATTATATAAATAGAATGTTATGTTTGCTTCATTTGTATCAGATGCAGTTACGTTTATGTATATCCAGTTTCTTGATTTATATGAATCATTATTTTCTGTACCTCCGGCATAGCTTATTGAAGGTATTGTTGAATCAAGAGAATATGTTCTTGTAGCTGTTGAGTTTAGGTTTCCTGCTGTGTCATTGGCTGAAGCATTAAGGAAATAAAGTCCATCAACTAAGCCTGTAAAGTTGAAGAATAATGGTGCAGAGGTGTTTGTTGAAGAGTTTATTAAACTAGGGGTAGAATTATATAAGTACACTACAAGAGTATTTAGATTTGTATCTGAAGCGCTTATGTTTGCTAATAAATAGTTAGTTGAAATGAATTCTGCTGTTGGAGTTGGATCTTCAAATGCAATTGAAGGTTGTAATGTATCTAGGTATATTGAATAAGTATCTGAATAATTACATAATGTTTCGTCACATGCAGTTGCATTATAATGATATAATCCATCTGGTAGTGAGGTAAAATTAAGTGCGTATGAACTGCTTGATGAGGTGCTTTGATTTACTAAATCTGTTTGATTGTAAAGATCTATTGTTAGTGTGATTAGATTAGTGTCGTTTGAGGTTGCATTTGCAAATATCCATATACGTGAGAAGTTTCCAGAATCTGGATTGATGAAATAAACTACAGGGGCTTTGGTGTCGTCAACAATAAATACTGTACTTGTTATATTTATGTTTCCTGCATTATCTTCAGCATATGATGTTATTGTGTATGTCCCTAGGCCTATAAGATCGCTAGCAGTAAGATTTACGTTTCCAGAAGATTCTGTTGAATTAGTAAGTAAATATCCTCCTGGAAGAGTTACATTAAATATTGTAGTTTTGAGATTATTATCTGCAGTGGACCAATTGATTGAGATTGAGTCTTCCCCATATTCTAATGCTGTATCATTTTTGGAGATTGAAGCATTCGGATATGTGTAATCAAGTGAAACTGCCCTTGTTTCAGTATTATTTCTATAACCTACAGAATCATTGACAGTTGCATTAAAGTAATATGTTCCTTCTCCAAGACTTGTGATGTTTAAGAATAACGAGGAATTTGTGGTTGAAGATGTGTTTATTACAGCTTTGTCGGAGTTATATAATCTGAGGGTAAGGTTTTCTATGTTTTCTTCTGTAACGCTTACATTAATTGAAATGTAATTTTGAGATTGGTTTCCAGCTGAAGTTGTTGGATCTACAAATGAGATTAGGGGGATGGTTGTATCAATAGTAAAGTTGCTTGATGTAGTTACACTGTTGGAGGCATTATCACTACAGCTTACATTAAAGTCATATGTTGTTTCGCTGAATCCACTGAATGTATAATTACATCCAGTATTGTTTGTACAATATAATTGTTTTATAGTGCCTGCTACTGAGATATTACAGTCTAATGATTCTGAGATATTATCAATAGCTGTCCAATTGAAGTTTATCGATGTTGTGTTGAGATATGAATTTTCTGAAGGATAATCAATAGTTAATGAAGGGCTAGTCTTATCTATTATAAAGTTTGTTGAAACATTTATATCATTTCCAATAGAATCTCTTCCATAAACGACCAGGTTATATGTGCCTTCTGTGTTTTGTGTTACATTTACAAGATCCTGCCAAGTGTGCTCTTTAATAGGTGTTTCATAGGTTGTTGTGTTGTATTGAACTGTAGTTCCTGATTTGCTTAGATTATAGTAAGTATAATTTAATGAAAGGTCTTGTACTACTAAGTTAAGGCTGAAATTAGAGTTATAGTGCTTTAGATTTGCTGTTGGGGCGATTAATTGGATTACAGGATTTGAGTTATCCAAGTAGAATGAGATATTTTTGTTTATTAGATTGCCGGATGTGTCATTGGCAAATATACTGAAGGTAACATTCCACTCTACATTATCGTAGATAGATGAGTTCCATGTTGAATCCCAACTGTCTGAACTATTGAGCGTGCCATTTGCTATCTTTTGGCTAGCATCTGAGTTATTGTACATATAATACCAAGCAGAATCTACTGAAGATAATGTGTCTGTTATCTCTGTCCTTAAATAGATAAGATAACCGAAGCTGCCATTAACTGTTGGAGAATTAACCACTATTGTAGGGGGTGTTGCATCAACTGTAAAGGTCCTTATACTGCTTGTATTGGTATTGCCTGCTGCATCTACACATTGGATATACCATGAATTTAGCCTGCTTGCGAAGTCAGATCCATTTAATGTTGTATTAACATCAGGCAATACTGAAGAATTGTAGTTGACTGCAACATAAGCAACAGAACCTTCAAGATCTTTGTATAATGTACAATTACTTATTGAATTATCCTCTACCGAAAAGGTGAAATTAAGTTTTGTTGAACTTGTATTGAATCCGTCAATAGGTGCAGAGAGATTGATTACAGGTGGGACAGTATCAAGCTTGATGGTTCTTGTTTCAGTTGAGTCTATGTTATCGCCTGTGTCCCTGCCAGTTGCATTTAAGTAGTATGTGTCATCAGGTAAGTTTGTGAAATTTACTGAATAAGATTCTGGAGCTGAAGGGGAAGTTGTTGAATTCACCAATGCAGTTGAGTTGTAAAGATATATTGTGATATTAGCTGGGTTGTTGTCATCTATTGAAACTGTTGCATCTATGTGGGTTTGTGAATAATTTCCATTTGATGTTGTTGGTGAAATGAACGATACTATTGGGATTGTTGCATCAGTTATTGTTACATTCCATTTTGTTGTATCGTTTCTGATAGAAGTATCATTAGCTATTGTTGCATAGGCAAAGAATTCATATGTGTTTTCTTTTGTACCAGTTGCATTGACATAAAATGTAATTATGCTGGAGTTGGTCTTGTTTAGGTTTATTGTGTATGGATTTGAGGATTTATTTGTCCAGAATGGTATTGTTCCAGATATTGTTGAGATTATTGCTTTTGCCGAACTTATGCATGTTCCTTCAGAATCTGATAAACAGATGTCATCAAGGTAAGCTATTCCGTGATCTCCAGACCCACCATCTCCAGTCCATACTTTTATTCTGATTTCCTTATTCTTTAGATTAGCATTAATGGCAACTGTGTTGTCAATCTTTGCAGCTGGATTATAGTCATTATTGTCATTGCAGCCACCCCACACATTATCAGATGAGGACCAGCTTCCAGAATATGAGCATCTGGATTCTAGATTTTGATAGTTGCCTGATTCGTTTCCTACCTCATATATCATAAGGCCATAACCCCATTCATCATAATCTTCTGCATCAAAATTATAAGTTATGTAATCTGCGTTTGCTGTGAATGAATCTGAGAAGATATAGGCTTTCCAGCTTGTGCTGCTAGATCCAGTGTAAGTTGATTTAAATTGAAGCCAATTACCTTTGCTTCCAAATGGATTTGAACTTGTCGCAACTTGAACTTGTTCATAAGATCCGCTTGTACTATCTGTTATCTCTTCATAGGTCCATCCAGGTATATTAGTGCATGTACTATCTTCATTATTACAATTTCCTGTCTGAGTAAAATCACAGTTTGTAATGTCTCCACATTCTACTACTGGATCTAAAGTTATATTTATATCTCCGCAAGTCTGTTCAAGACAAGTGATATTTAGAGTTACATTAAACCACCTATTTTGAGAAACATTTACATCTGTTGTTGGCCAAACTCTAGATATTGAGATAGATGGCTTGTTTAATATAATTGTTCTTGTAACTGTGCTGTTTATATTACTGGATGTGTCATTTGTAGTGGCGTTGATGTAATATGTTCCGTAAGTTAGGTTAGTGAGCTGCAGATAATTGGTGGTTGATGAATTTATTAATGCAGATTCGTTATAGATATAAATTGTTGTTGTGTCTAGATATAAATCAGAAGGGGATACATTTACAGTTATTGTTCTTAGGAGATTATGTGAACCGTTTGCAGTTGTATCTGAGTTGAAGCTTAATTTAGGGGGAGTTAAATCTTTTATTGTAACGTTCCATTTAGAAGTTTCATTATTTATTGGTATTCCAGAAACTGTTTTATTTGCATAGATATAGAACTCATAGGTGCTGTCTAGATTACCAGTTGAATTAACCCACCAAGTTAATAGGCTGCTTTGGTTTTCGTTTAGGGTTAAATTGTAAGGGTTAGTTATATTTGTAAAGAAAGGTGTTGCTCCTGCTGTTGTATTTATTAGTCCACCTTTTCCTGCACTGTACTCATAAGTTAGGTTTACATAACAACCCATATAACCGCAACCTCCGCTTGGGGCATAGTTTACTGCAGTTGTAGAGTCGCAAGTTATTGTTATTGAGTTGTCTGATAAGTAAGATGTTACATCATAACTAGTGCAAGTATCATATGAGCAGTCGTCTCCTGATCCTAAACAGTTTCCTAATGTAGTTCCATCTGCTTTTAAGGTTACATATTCGGTAGAAGAAGCTAAGTCACCCCTTACTTGAGGATAGATTGTTGCAGAGGTAATTGTTTCTGTTGGGTTGAAATCTATGGTGCATGAACATCCAGCAGAACTGCATGAGCAGGAATCTGTTAATGATGTGGTTACTGTTGGATCTAAGCTTACATTTATCTCACCACAATCTCTTCCTGAACAGCTTACATTTACAGTAACATTAAAGAATTCATTCTTAGATACATTAACATTAGAAGTAGGATATATCATCTCTAATCCAATTGATGGAGGGACATTTAATGAGAATACAACTGATTCTGTCCTGTTCCAATTATTACTGGTATCATTACAATATACATTAGCTGTGTATATAGTTCCTGGCGAAGTAGATATTGATGCATTAAATCCAGTGCCTGAATTGTTTACAGTCATGGAGTAATTATTCTGGCCAGAATCGGTACTATAGAAACAAGTTGTATTTTCTGTTGTAGTAACATTCAAATATACTGAAGTAGTTGTCCAATTAAATTCTGTACCATTCAAAGGATAAGTTATATTGACTCCAGGCAGAACACTATCTTGAGTAACATTCACAAACATCAGATTATAGTTTTCATTTCCTAAAGTATCATTAACAGTTATGTTCAGCCAGTATGTATTGATATTTAATAAAGTATTATTTTCTAGACCCCCTGTACAATTTATTTTGAAATTTGTATCATTTACTGTAAAGCAGCTTATACTTGAAATATCGGTTGCATTAATATCATAATTTAGAGCGACACCATAATCTATTGTTTGATTAGCAATTACTGTGAAAGTTGGAATGGAAGTATTTGTGACGTTTACCCACATCAAATTGGAGTTTTCATTTCCTAATGTGTCATTAACAGTAATGTTAAGCCAGTATAATCCGACATTCAATAAAGTATTATTTGCTAGGTAACCAGAACAATTAATCGTGAAGTTTGTGTTGTTTACTGTAAAGCAGTCTACTGCCGTACTATCAGTTGCATCAATATCATACCCTAATGCATCTAGATATTCTATTGTTTGATTAGCGATTACTGTGAAGGTTGGTGGGATTAATTCAGTTCCATTTTGGATGGTCACATTCCATTTTTGTGTAATATTACTTATCCCCATATCTGAAGTTCTGTTTGCATATACAAAGAACTCATGAGTGTTGTTTATGGTTCCAGTTGTGTTTACATACCAAGTTATTTGTGCTGATTGACCTTGGTTTAGTGAGATGTTGTATGGATTTGTAGTGTTTGTCCAGAATGGTGTTGTTCCACTAACTGTTGAGACTGTTCCTCCTTTACCTAATTCAGTATAGGTTATGATTACATATCCGTCCCCTGAGATTACTCCTGCAGTATTGTCCTGATTTGTTCCGTTATTATAAGAGCCTCCGCCCCCACCACCATCTCCATCAGTATATCCACCCCCACCACCAGAATAACCTCCTGCTGCTCCACCACCGAAATATCCATTTCCACCACCGCCCCCAAAACCTCCAACACCATATCCTGAAGAAGTTCCTCCAGTGCCCCCATTTCTAAAACCATCTCCTTTTACACCATAACTACTAGAGGTCCCATCACCATAAAAACCTCCTCCTCCAGCCCCACTATAAGTAGATCCTCCTGTAAGCCCCCCATAACCATTTACCCCCTTATTACCAACTTTATCTTGCCCATCAGTTCCATTTATTCCAACTACACCTCCAAGAGCTACACTTCCACTACTTGACATTCCACCACCACCACCAGCAACTATTAAAGGATCAGCAACAGGATAATTAGAACCATTAGCAACAAAAGTACCACCACCACCACCACCATAACTAGTACAACCCCCTTCTTGCCCAACTAAAATTTGTAAAACTTCACCCATAACTAATTCAAACTCTCCAATCATCCTAGCACCATCTGCCCCCCCAGCACACCCCCCCTTAGCACCAGCAACTTCAATTGTATATGTTCCTGTAGTTGGAACAGTCCAATTTTGGATTCCACTAGTAACATTCACAAGCCCCTCTAAGGTTGTGTCTGTGTAATCAGTATTACAATCTGATTCTGAAGGTCCTAGTCTCTCTGTTGCTCCGCATGTTGTGAAATTATATACTATTGTATCATCAGGATCCAATGTAACATTAACTTCACCACAATCATTATCTACACAACTTACATTTACAGTAACCTGGAATAAAGCATTTCGAGTAGCATTAATATCTCCAGTTGGAGTTATCAACTCCAAACCAATTCTTCCTTTGTCTGTTACATTTACCCACATTAGGTTTGATCTTTCGTTTCCTGCAGAGTCATTTACTGTAATGTTAAGCCAATATAAAGCTACTTTGCTTTGATTAAAGTAAGTATTATTTTCCAAATAACCAGTGCAGTTTATCTTGAAGTTTGTTGTGTCATTAACTGTAAAGCAGCTTAATGGACTTGTGTCTGATGCATTTATATCATAGATAAATGTATCTTCTTCAAAGGTTGTTTGATTAGTGAAGTTTATGAATGTTGGTGCAGTTAAATCAACAGTAAAGGCAATAGTTGAACTATTTATGTTTCCATAAGTATCATTTACCCAAACAGTAATATTATGGGGTGATTCTGTCCATGTTACTGTTGTTATGTTTGCACAACTTACAAGGGTGGTGTTAACCCCCATAGTATCGTTGCTATACCAACAAGAATCTAGATTTAGATCAGAAGCAATGTAGTTTATGTGTATTCCGGTATCATTTGTGTATGTATTATTAATGGGGTAAGTTATGTTTATTGTAGGGTTAGTTGTATCAGAAACATTTACAACCATTATGCTTGAATTTACATTTCCAACTGTATCATTAATTGTAATGTTAAGCCAATATAAATCAACACTTAAGTAAGTATTATTCTCAAGATATCCCGAACAGTTTATCTTAAAGTTTGTAGTATCATTGACAGTAACGCAGCTAATATTGTTTGAATCAGTTGCATTTATATTATAACTAAACTGGTCTCCATATTCATGTGTAGCATTTCCTATGCTCGTAAATACAGGGGGTGTTGTATCCGTAATATTAACCCACATATAATCTGAAAATTTATTATTTGCCGTATCATTGACAGTTATATTCAACCAATATAATCCATTGCCTAATTCTGTATTATTTTGAAGATATCCTGAACAATTTATACTAAATCTTGCAGTATCATTAACAGTAAAGCAGTTTATGCTATTTTCATCAGTTGCATTTATATCATAACTTACTCCAGCATAATGCTCAAATGTTTGATTTGAGAAATTAGTGAATGTTGCTTGTGTCCAGTCTATTATTATACTTCTTTCTATTGAATTATTCCAATTAGAAATAGTATCAGATGCAAAAGCATTGTAAGTATAATTTCCCTCTAGTAATGTATCAGTAGCATTCAACGATTGATTAACATACAAGTACCATTGTGAACTATTGAACTTATTCAAATTACTTGCATACTGTTGGTAGACTTCAGCAGCACTTAAACTTCTGTTCCAAACTCTTACTTCGTCTATTGAACCATTGAATGGATACCAAATAGACCCATTAGTGTATCTGGCTCCAATAGTTAGGTTTGTCAATCCAATATCTAATGAATTTTCTGCTGTACCATTAAGTTCTCCATCTATGTATAACTTTGAAGTTGCTCCATCGTAGGTTCCAATAACATAGTACCAGGTGTTTGTAGTTAAGGCACCTACTCCTGTATTTACCGGAGTTCCCCATGTACCATTACCAACAATATAGTTCATGTGACCATCTGCATAAGTGACAAAGCTAATTCTTTTTTCAGAACCCAAGGGATCACCATAATCATAAAGTTTATAGCCTTTCATCCAGAAACCAACACTAAAGTCAGTCGATAAATTAATTGAACCTATGTCGATATAATCATCAACTCCATCAAAATGTGCACCACCACTATATCTGCCTGTTGAATTTATAATTGTTCCATTATAAGCTGTACCATTATTTCCATTTTTACTCATATCAACAACATAAGTATTATTCTCACCTAAAGAAGAAACATTATCCAAGTTAAACATCAAGATCAAAGAAGAGTTATACATAGTGTAATTAGTGTTGTTCCATTCGTATATTACCTCTTTTAAGGAAGATTCTGTTATTGAGACATTTATCTCGAAATAAGGTTCTGACTGTCTTGTGTCATTTACAGGTGTTATAGATAAATAACTTATTTTTGGAGGTGTAGTGTCTAATGTTATCTTTCTTGTTTCTGTTGAATTTACATTGCTTGCAGAATCAGTAGCGCTAGCATTAACATAATATACACCATCACTTAAACTAGAGAAATTCTTATAATGTGGTGAAGAAGTCCCACTTTCAGAGCTAACTAATCCCCCTGTTGAATTGTACATATAATTAACTATAGTTGACAGATGAGAATCAGTTGATGTGACGTTAACCTCAATAAAGTTTTGTGAATAAGTTCCGTTTGCTAATGTTGGTGAAACCAAATTTATTGTGGGTATGGTAAGATCTTTAATTGTAACATTCCATGTAGCAGTTATATTTGAAGTTGACATTTGTGAAGTTTGGTTTGCATACACAAAGAAAGTATAATTATTATTCCCATCTCCAGTTGCATTAACATAGAATGTTACTAATTGAGATTCTCCACTAAGTAAAGAGATATTATAAGGATTAGTAGACATGTTTGTGTAGAATGGTGTTGCTCCTGCTGTCGTGTTTATTAAACCACCTTTTCCTACACTGGTCGCTGATGTTCCATTAATATTTATATCATCTATAGCCATATCACTGGCATAAGTAGATGAAGAAGTAAGCCCCCTTATTCTTACATGGATCATTCCTGAATAAGATGAAAGATCAACTGAAGCTTGATCCCAATTATCTGTATATCCTGTATGTTGTTGACCTGAAATGTTCCACACATCAATTACCCAAGAACCAGATTCATTAACATCCACATGTAATGAACCCATTGCTGAACCATACATGTGATACCAGAAAGTTAAATTTATTAAACCATATTGGCTAGTATCAATTTCTGCACTTATTATTGAATAATTTTTATAACAAGGATTTGAAGCTTCAGTATAGAGATATTTTCCTGAAGTTGTTCCCAGTGTATGGTCTAAAGTTGGACCAGTACTGGTAGAAGAAGTACCCCCTGCATCTACGACCCAATTACCTCCTGCAACATTAGTCCAATTGCCAGTTGTAAGCGCACAGGTAACCCCGCAAGTATTTGAACATTGAGTTTCATCTTCAAAATCATCAAACATAATAACTTCCCAGTCTGAAGAGGCTGGATCTAAACTAACATTAATCTCCCTACAAGGCAGTGCACCAGTACAGCTAACATTAACTGTTACATTAAAGAAATTGTATTGTGTAGCATTCATATTTCCGTTAGGATATACAAGAGATATACCTATTGCAGAATCCAAAACAACACTCCATTCATCAGTTGTATTTAAGTTTCCAGAAGTATCATTAATATACCATTTCCAACGTATTGGGCTTGAATTTATTATTTTAGTTACTTCAATCTCTTGACCAGTCGTATAATTTGCAGGAGCATCATTTACCCAATCAGTTCCATTATAGAAACTAAATATATATTTGTCTGGGTTTTGTTCACTCAAAGTTATATTAAAGTAAGCAGTATCCCCAATAGAAAAGTTGTTTGAAATATTCGTTTTATTATTCGACCAAGTTGGTGCAGTAAAGTCTGCAGCTTTAATTGTAACATTTATCTGGCCAGTCACATTAGAATCTGACATTAAACCTGTCCTATTAACAGATGCAAAGAACTTAAATGTTTCATTGGCAGCTCCTGTCGCATTTACCCAGAATGTAACAAATTGGCTTTCTCCTTTATTCAAAGTAATACTATATGGATTTGAAACATTAGTCCAGAAAGGTGATGCATTACTATTTGTTGAAATTATTCCTCCCCCTCCAGAACTATAAGTAATATTAATATCGTCCCATGCAATTCCATCACCAGGCCATGCGAGATTATCATATTGGGTGAATTTTATCTTAAAGTTTGATGTAGTAGTATTACAGAAATCAGAGTCTGCAGTTATATTAATTGCCTTATATTCCCAGGAAGTAAAGCTAGCTGGCGCACTTGCTAAGTGATACCAATAAGTTCCATTACAAGTATAATAAACAGCATCTGCATTTTGAGTTCCAGAATGGTCTGATCCTGTATGTTGAGTCTCGTCATTAGTTGTTTCTCTCCAATAGAAATCTAAATATATATAATGATTTCCTGAAAAGTCATAATTTGTTATCAATTGGTTTAAGTTAGCTCCTGCATCATCATTGACGTCAGCTATAACTGAATAACTTCCTGAATTTGCAACCTCTGTTCTTACAGTAATATTTCCATTTTCAGTACTACTAGAAGTAGTCCAATAATCGCCCGCCAATTCCCCTGTATCAAAGTTATCCAAGATAAATGAATTTTCACTATCAAGAGTAACATTAATCTCTCCGCAGTTTACCTGGCCAGTACAATTAACAAGTACAGTGAAATTAAAAACCTTCTTTTGAGTGATGTTTATATCTGAGGTAGGGTATATCAAAGTAATGCCCACATCAGAAGATAAACTTACAGTCCATTCATCAGTTTGGTTTACATTACCTTCGGTATCATTAAAATACCACTTCCAATTAATAGGACTTGAATTTATTGACCTATTAGTAGATAGTTCTTGTCCACTTGTGTAAGAAATTGATGTATCATTCGACCAAACACTACCATTATAGAAACTAAATATATATTTATCAGGATTTGCATCAGATACAGTTATATTAAAGTAAACTGTACTTCCAAGAGTTGTTGATAAATTAAGATTTGTTTTATTATTTGACCATGCTGGACCTGAAGTGTCTGGCTCAATAATTGTAACATTCCATTTCGTTGTTTGGTTGGATGTTGACATTTGAGATGTCTGGTTTGCATAAACATAGAAGTTATGAGTAACATCCACCCCACCAGTTGCATTTACCCAGAATGTAACAATTTGACTTTCTCCACTGCTTAATGATATGTTATATGGATTACTAGTCATATTTGTCCAGAATGGTGTCTCATTGGTAAGTGTTGAGATTACTCCACTTTTACCTTCTGTACTTATAACTTCAAAGGTAACATACCCATGATTTGGATTCCTAGAACTTAAATTAGTGATAGCTATAGAATTAAATGTAGATGAACCATTAAACATACCATCAGAAGTTACAACATTTGTTGCTTCAACGCTAATATAAGAACCACCACCACCACCAGCATCTGACGTTGATTGATCACTTCCTGCTCCTCCAGAGTAACCGCCAGCGCCAGCGCCACCACCAGTATTTCCATGTGTACCAGCGCCACCACCAAATCCACCAATGCATTGAGCATAAGATGAATGATCTCCACCAACTCCACCATTTATAAATGAAAGTCCAGGGGTACCATAAGAAGCTGTCCCACCATTACCAATAAGTCCGCCACCACCAGCACAAGTACCTCCACTACCACCTAAACCGTTTATTCCACCAGTACGACTAACAGTATTTCCACCAGAAGTTTCTGTCCTCCCCTGCGCATTAAGCAATATTGATACTGTATTATATTGTCCCCCCCCTCCCCCTCCGATAATTATAGGGTCATTAGATACATTGACTACAAAAGTTCCACCACCACCACTACCAGACACTTCATAACCTCCTTGTTGTCCAACTAAGATTTTCAATATCTGCCCCTCTATCAATGAGAAATCCCCACGTACTATTGAACCATTACCAGCATTGTTATTGCCACCACCTTTAGCACCTGCTACTGTAATCCTATAAGTTCCAGTTGAAGGTACTGTCCAATTTTGTATTCCTCCACCAACAGTTACTAAATTTTCTAACGTTGTTCCACTATAATTAGCAGTACAATTAGCTTGTGAAGGCCCATATCTTCCTGTTGCCCCACAGCTTGTAAAATTATAAACAGTGCCAACTGCAGCAGGATCCAGAGTAACATTTATCTCTCCGCAAGGAACACTGCTTGTGCAACTTACATTAACAGTAACATTGAAAGTTCTATTCTGTGTAGCATTCATATTTCCACTTGGAGATATTAAAGATATACCAATAGAAGAGGCAAGGATTACAGCCCATTCATCTGTCTGATTTAAATTACCTTCAGTATCATTAAAGTACCATTTCCAACGGATTGGGTTTGAATTTATTGATTTAATAACAGATAGTTCTTGACCGCTTATATAGGAAGCTGCTGTATCATTCATCCAAACGCTTCCGTTATAGAAGCTAAAGATATATTTCTCTGGGTATGTGTCATTTACCGTTATATTAAAGTAAATTTCACTTCCAATTGTTGTAGTGGATGTTAAATTAGTTTTGTTATTGTACCATGTAGGTGGATAAATGTCTAGTTCAATAATTGTAACATTCCATTTAGACGTTATATTACTAACTGACATATTAGCTGTTCTGTTTGCATATACAAAGAATTCATGGGTGGTTTCTACATTACCTGTTGCATTTACATACCATGTTATTAAACTATATTGGTCTTCATCTAGGGTTACATTGTATGGATTAGTTACATTTGTGTAGAATGGTGTTGCTCCAGTAGTTGTTGAAACTTTGCCTGTTTTAGCGGATTCTATTTTTATGCTTACATATCCACTTTCTAAAATTACCCCTACAGTATTGTTCTGATTAGTTCCATTATTATATGAGCCACCACCACCACCTGCAGCACTACTTGCTTGACGACTAGCACCTCCACCAGAATATCCACTACCACCACCTGCTGCACCACTATGTTCAGAAGCACCACCACCACCACCAAATCCACCAATTGCTTCTGGATTGTCCGCACCTGTGTCTCCCCCTGTCCAGTTTCCAGCATAGGAATATCCTCCTTCTCCATGGTCTGTTGTTTTTCTATAGGTATTTCTTGACTTCCAACCTGCACCTGGACCACCATGATAGTTACCATTAGTCTGGTCACCAATCAAACCGTGTGTACCGTTTGTTCCTCCAGCACCAGCAACGTCTCCACCAACAGAAGCTGTACCATTTATAGTTATTGAAGCATTACGTCCAACAATAGCCTCAGCTCCGCCTCCACCGCCAGCAACAATTAATGGGTACTCTCCGCCAGCACCATAATCTAGAGTATATACAAATGTACCTCCACCGCCTCCACCGCCAGCACCACTAGTCATGCCAGCATCTGCACCTGAATATCCTCCTCTGCCACCTTTCTGACCTACAACAATCTGAAGAACCTCCCCTTTGGTAAGTGAAAAAGTTCCAATAATTTTTGTACCTAATCCACCATTAGCCGAGTTTCCAAAACTGCCACCTCCTGCAGCTCCTGATGTTTCAATTATGTAATCTCCTGTTGTTGGAACTGTCCAGTTTTGGATTCCACCACTTACATTTACAAGACCTTCTAGGGTTGTTCCAGAATAATTAACATTGCACTGGCTTTGGTTAGGACCTGTTTGCCCTGTTTGCCCACAGGTTGTGAAGTTGTATACTGTATAAGCAATAGGATCTAGGGTTACATTTACCTCACCGCAATTGCCACCAGAACAGCTTACATTCACAGTTACGTTGAAGAACCTATTTTGAGTTACGTTTATATTTGATGTTGGATAAATCCATTCTAGACCTATGAAAGATTCAGTGCCAGCAAGTGCAACACTCCAAATATCTGTTTGGTTTAGGTTGCCTGCTGTGTCATTTACGTACCAGGTCCATTTTAGGGTTCCCGAAGAAGAATTTACTTGTTTAGTTATGCTTACTTCTTGTCCATCAGTATAAGAAGTTGCACTATCATTAACCCAAACACTTGTATTATACCAGCTGAATACATATTTGTTTGGTCTTGATTCATTAAGGGTTATGTTGAAGTAGACCATGCTTCCGTTTGTTGTTAATGAGGTTAAATTAGTTTTATCATCCTGCCATCTTGGGGCTGTTAGATCGATGGTTAAAATCCTAGTTTCAGTACTGGCTAGATTTCCTGCAGTGTCATTACAATAACCTGTGTAGTTATATGTACCATCATTTAAGGTAAGATTAAACCAATAATATACTCCTGAAGATCCTGTTTCTGTGTTGTATGAAGTTCCATTACTCAAATTAATCCATACAGAGTTGATAGAACTAATTGTTTCATTACAACTCATATTAAATGTTTGTGTAGTTGTGCTAGTTATTGTACCATTATCAGGTGTAGGAGAAACCCAACCACCAACACTACCAGCAAGAGAAGCATTCGGAGCAGTCTTATCAACATAGAACCAAGAAGTAGTAGTCCTATTATTGCTTTGAGTATCATTAGCATAAACACTAATTGTATAATTCCCTTCACTTAACCCAGTAACATTAACAAGATCAGTCCAATAATAAGTACCAACATCTAAACTAGTAGAATTATAATAAGCAGTAACACCATCTAAAGAAATATTCACAAAACTATAATTCAACTTATGATTACTCAAATAAACACTCAAACTAAAGTTCTCATTGACAAACCCACCAGTAGCAAGAGGCGTAACATACTGTATCCCTGGCTTAGAATTATCCAGCACAAAGTAAGTAGAATCATTAGCAGTATTACCAAGCGTATCATTAGCGATCACAACCAAAGTCAAATTAGTATTATTCAACAAGCTATTACTATAAGGCCAAGTCTCATTAGTAGCAAACGTAGCATTATAAACACCCCCACTCAACAACCCAAGACTTCCATTATAGATTATAGCATCACTCAAAGTACCATTCCTAATCTCAAATGTCACACCATCTAATGAAATCATATCACTAATACTTGCTTGCAGCAGCACATTCCATCCAGCAATAGTATCATCTAGTGGAGTTGCAATCGATACTAACGGTGCAGTAGTATCCAAAGCAAACATCACAGTATCAGACCCATTATTAAGCCCATCAGACACAAACAAGGTCAAATTATAATATCCATCACTAGCATTAAACGTACTATTGCTATCAACAGATGTACTGTTCAAAGTACCATTCACAATCCAATAATAAGTAAGCGAAGAAGCCAGACCATCACTTGCAGTAGCATTAAAGTCAATGGAATTAGATGAAACATTAAGCCCATCAGATGGATAAACAACATCCACACTTGGAGCAGTACTATCCAACTTAAACAACACAGAACTGGAATTAGCAGAACTATTAATCCCATCAGAAGCCGATACAGTCAGATTATAATAACCATCAGAAGCATTCCATGAAGTAATATTCACAGAACTACTTACATTCAAACTACCATTAATATAAACATTATAAGTCAACGAATCAGCATCAGCATCAGATGAAGAATAATTGATATATGGAATATCAGTATAATTATTACCATCTACTGGATAAATCACACTAGGCACAGCAGGAGCACTATTAGCAACAGTAAAGCAGCTCAACCCTGTCTGATTAACATTATTACTAGTATCATTGAACCAATACTGTCCACATACATAATTCCCCTGTGTTAATGTAATAGATAAAGTCTCATTCACAAACTGAGAATCCTCGCTTAATATCTTAAGGCTCTGGTTCTCAAGCGTACCTGTTTGGTTATGCGCAAAGTAATAATTGCTCAACCCAATATCATCCGCCAAAGTCACAGACCAATTCACAACACCATTAACTCTAGTTACAGTAGATCCATTATTAGCAAGATTTGTATATGTCGGCAATGTAGTATCTGTTGTATTTATTATCACAGTCCTCGTTTCAGTATAATTTAAATTCCCAGCATCATCTTTAGCAAATGCCTGATAAGTATAATCTCCATCACTTAAACCATCAGTAGCATTCTTGCTCTGATTGACATAAAGCTCCCAGCTGTCTGTGCCAACCTTCTTTAGGCTTGAGATATAATGAGAATAGATCTCATCATCTGATAAACTTATGTTCCATATCATCACTTCATCTAAACTCCCATTAAAATAATGTCCCCCCCAAGTGTCTCCATCACTTAATCCCATATATAATGGAGTATTGCTTACTGCTATTGAACCAGCTTGAGCTTTACTGTCATATAATGTTCCATTTACATATACTCTAATATATTGTCCATCAAATGTACCTGTAACGTGTGTCCATGTATCAGAAGATATATTGAATTTGTTATTGTTTCCTCTTGCCCCTACACCATCTATATTAACATAAAATTGCATACCTGTATCTAAATTATATAATTCAAACCAGAATGAATCTCCATATGTTCCATGTGCAATAGGTATTGCAGAATAATCAGCAGGATTTGTTCCTTTTATCCAGAACATTATAGTCAATTCATTTGTTACATCGAGGCTTGAGTCATCTGATATGTTTATGAAATCATCAACACCATCAAATTCAAATGTACCACCATACTTTCCGCTTGAGTTCCAGGTTGGACCATCTATAACTGCATCATTTCCATAACTGCTTATATCTACTGCATAAGTATTGTTCTCTCCCAATTCACTCATATTATCAAAATTCATCAATAGTACCAAAGAGTCATTGTACATAGTATAGTTTGTTCCGTTCCAATTGTATTTGATCGTATCAAGGTTAGTTTCATTTATTGTTATATTGATCTCTACATTATTTTCTGCCTGTGATGTTGCATTTGTAGGTGTCGGTAAACTAAAGCTTATGCTAGGGAAGATTATATCTGGAGGGGCTGTACATGTTCCAGATAAACAGTTATTATCTCCTGAACAATCTCCATCTACAAGACATTCAAGTATTGTGATGTTAAAACTGCTGGTAATATTTGATATTTTCATATTAGAAGTCTTATTTGCATATGCAAAGATAGGATTCTTGCTACCTGTGCTTCCTGTTGCATTTAAGAACCATGTGATGTTTGAACACTCATCTTTAGATAAACTCATATTATACGGATTTGTAACATTTGTATAGAAAGGAGTTCCTGAATCCTCTGATATCACAGGATCACGGGTGCTGTTTTGTTGGTAAAATTTAATCTCAGACATCTGCATATGCTCAGCGCCATTATTCTGAGTTACATTCATCTTATAATATTTGTAGCTGCCTATAGAATCTGGATAGAAAGTATAACATGTTTCTCTGCTTGCAAACTGGCCATTGCTTATTACTGTATCTAGGACCGCCCATGAGGAATTATCAATACTACCTTCAATAATCCAGTTATCTGGATCTCTTGTTGATGCGTCATTAGCACTGCAGATCTCATATTTCCACATCCTTTGTGCGCCATTTCCTAATTCTATGATTATCCATCCAGTATTTTCATTCAATGTAAGCCATTTTGTACCAGTGTTTTGGTCAAATGCATCTTCTTTTGATTCATCAGGTGCATTTTCAACACTTGCAGCAATAGTATCATTGCCTAAATCAGAATCCTGTGTTATCAGGCCGGTAGTATTGGTATAGTTTAAAGTGCCGTTTAGGCTTAATGTAGTATTGATTTCACCACAATCACTATCATAACAGCAGACCTGAGCAGTCACATTGAAGAATTCATTTTGTGTTACATTGATGTTTGCAGTTGGATAAATCATAGACAGGCTGATTGAGGATGATAGGATTGTTATGCTCCAAACATCTGTCTGATTCATATTACCAGCAGTATCGTTGAAATACCCTGTCCAATTTATATCTCCTGAGCTTATGCTTATGTTTTTCAAGACTTCTATCTCTTGGCCGTTTGTATAGCTGGTTGGAGTATCATTTACCCAATCACTGCCATTATACCAGCTGAAGATGTATTTATCTGGGTTTGAGCTATTTAAGGTGATATTAAAGTAAACTGTGCTTCCAGATGGTGTTGATGAAGTAAGGTTTGTCTTGTTGTCTTGCCATGTTGGGTAAGTCGTATCAACAGTCAACCCCCTAGTTTCAGTACTACCCAGATTACCAACAGAATCATTACAATAACCAGTATAATTGTATGAACCCTCATTCAAAGAAACACTAAACCAATAATACACACCAGAAGACCCAGATTCAGTACTATACTTAGTTCCATTGCTCAAGTTGATCCAAACATCATTAATAGAACTTATAGTTTCATTACAGCTCATATTAAATATCTGCAATACAACATTAGTAAACGTACCATTATCAGGTGTAGGATTAACCCACCCACCAACACTACCTGCAAGAGAAGCATTCGGAGCAGTCTTATCAACATAGAACCAACTTGATGTAGTTCTATTATTACCCTGAGTATCATTAGCATACACAGATACGCTATAATTCCCTTCACTTAACCCAGTAACATTAACAAGATCAGTCCAATAATAAGTACCAACATCTAAACTAGTAGAATTATAATAAGCAGTAACGCCATCTAAAGAAATATTCACAAAACTATAGTTCAACTTATGATTGCTCAAGTAAACACTCAAACTAAAGTTCTCATTGACAAACTCACCCGTAGCAAGTGGCGTAACATACTGGATTCCTGGCTTAGAATTATCAAGCACAAAGTAAGTAGAAGCATTTGCCTCATTCCCAAGAGTATCATTAGCAATCACAACCAAAGTCAGATTAGTACTATTCAACAAGCTATTACTATAAGGCCAAGTCTCATTAGTAGCAAACGTAGCATTATAAACATCCTCACTCAACAACCCAAGACTTCCATTATAGATTATAGCATCACTCAAAGTACCATTCCTGATCTGATAACTAGCACTTACAACAGAAGTAAGGTCAGTAATCTCAGCTTGCAATAACACATTCCATCCAGCAATTGTATCATCTAATGGGGTTGTGATTGATACTAAAGGCGCAGTAGTATCCAAAGCAAACAACACAGTATCAGACCCATTATTTAGTCCATCAGACACAAGCAATGTTAAATTATAATATCCATCACTTGCATTAAACGTACTATTGCTATCAACAGATGTACTGTTCAATGTTCCATTCACAATCCAATAATAAGTAAGCGAAGAAGCCAGACCATCACTCGCAGTAGCATTAAAGTCAATGGAATTAGAAGAAACATTAAGATCATCAGATGGATAGATAATATTCACACTTGGATCAGTACTATCCAGCTTAAACAACACAGAACTGGAATTAGCAGAACTATCCATTCCATCAGAAGCAGAAACAGTCAGATTATAATAACCATCTGAAGCATTCCAATCAGTTATATTCACAGAACTACTTACATTCAAACTCCCATTAATATAAACATTATAAGTCAGACTATCACCATCTGCATCAGACGAAGAATAATTAATATAAGGAATATCAGTATAATTTCCACCACTAACAGGATAAATAACAGTAGGCGTTGTCGGTGCTGTATTAGCTACTGTTATTGTAGTTCTTGAAGAATTTAAGTTTCCTGTTGTGTCATTTACATAGCCTATGAATAATATGTTTTTACCTTGTGTTAAGTTTATTGTTGTTGTGTTGTAGCATAGGCTATGATCCGATGTTCCAGACAAGCTTATTATTGAAGAGTTTTGCTTAGACATATTGTTGTAGAACCAGCAATAATCTAAAGCTCCATTATCAGATACATTCATTGAAATATTCACTACATCATTTATCTTTGGCGAAGTGTTGTTAATTGTTATGTTTGATTGTGGATTAGTGTTGTCATTCGATTGAATTGTTAAAGTAAATACCTGAGATTCGTTTACATTACCTGCAGAATCATTACCCCATACCTTCCATCCTAATGTCCCACCTATTATTGAGAAATTATGTATTGAGTAGTTGAAGATAGCCCCTACAGAAGTTGCTCCGTTTGCAGTTGTTAATGTTTGGTTAACCCAACTTCCATCAGAAGTATCATTAGTAGTTAACCTATAATAACTCAACCCAACACCATCACTCATAGTTAAGTTCAACTGCACATCAGTCCCATTATAAGTAGTAGCTGAAGCATTTGTTTGGTTAGAGCTAAATGAAGGTTCTATTGTATCCAACCTGAACTCTACTACACTAGAATTAGCAGAACTATCACTTCCATCAGAAACAGATACAGTCAAATTATAATAACCATCCGAAGCGTTCCAATCAGTTACATTTGTGCTTATTCCAGATATATTTAATGTTCCATTGATATAAACATTATAAGTCAGACTATCACTATCTGCATCTGTTGAAGAATAATTGATATAAGGAATATCAGTATAATTTACACCACTAACTGGATAACTCACACTAGGAGTTATAGGGGCTGTATTAGCAACCGTTATTGTTGTTTGTGAAGAGTTTAGGTTTCCACCGGTGTCATTGACATAGCCTATGAATAATACTTGTTTGCCTTGTGAAACATTTATTGTTGTTACATTAAAGCATGTATCATGATCTGATGTTCCTGAAATGCTTATTGCTGAAGAGTTTTGCTTAGACATATTGTTGTAGAACCAGCAGGAGCTTAATGCTATGTTGTCTGATACGTTTAGGGAAATATTTACTATGTCGTTTATCTTTGGTTGCGTGTTGTTTATTGTTATGTTTGAATTAGGGTTTATATTATCATTTGATTGAACTGTTAAGGTGTAAGTTTCTGATTCGTTTACATTTCCAGCAGAATCATTACCCCATACTCTCCATCCAAGGGTACCACCTAGTATTGAGAAGTTATGTATTGAGTAGTTGAAGATAGCAGTTACTGAAGTCGCTCCGTTTACTGAATTTAGAGTTTGGTTAACCCATACTCCATCTGAAGTATCATTAGTAGTTAACCTATAATTACTCAACCCAACATCATCACTTATAGTCAGATTCAACTGCACATCAGTTCCATTATAGGTTGTAGATGAAGCATTATCTTTATTTCCACTAAATGAAGGCTGTATTGTATCCAACCTGAATTCTACTACGCTCGAATTAGCCGAACTATCAATACCATCTGAAGCACTAACTGTCAAATTATAATAACCATCTGAAGCATTCCAATCTGTTATATTCACAGAAGTACTTACATTCAAGCTTCCATTAATATAAACATTATAAGTTAATGAATCACCATCAGCATCACTACTTGAATAGTTAATATATGGAATATCACTATAATTCCCACCACTTACAGGATAATATATCGTAGGTGTAATTGGTGCAGTATTTGCAACAGTAAAGCAAGCACCAGATTCAGTAAGTAATGTACTATTAACATTACCATTTGCATCATCAAACCAGAACTGACCACAGATATAATTCCCACGAGTCAATGTTATTGCCAAAGTTTCATTTACAGATTGACTTTCTCCAGATAACGATTTAAGGGTCTGATTCGATAATGTTCCAGTCTGGTTATGCGCAAAATAATAACTATTCAACCCAACACCATCAGATAAGTCTATGCTCCAATTCACAACACCACTTATCTTTGTCAGTGTAGAACCATTATTCGCAAAGTTATCATAATATGGTGGTATTGAATCAACTATTATCTCATTTTTATCAGTAGTAAAGTTAAACGTATTATTGACAGTAGAACTACCCATATTATCATAAACAGTAAGGTTCACAATATATGTTGTTGAGTTCACTAATGAGCTTAAGAAAGGATTATGTGAAGTAGCAAATGTATTATTATTTATCGTTCCAACTAAATCTGTTGAATTATACCACAATATAGTATAATTACATGCTTCATTACAAGACCATTCTATGAATGAACTTTGATTTGTAGTTGAAGTATTTCTTAAGTTTGATATCACAGGGGCAGTAGTATCTAGTGTAAACTGTACTACTGTACTATTTGAACTTGAATCAGTTCCATCTGAAGCAGTAACACTCAAATTATAAAATCCATCAGAAGCATTCCAATCTGTTACATTAGTGGTTGTAGTTATATTCAAACTTCCGTTGATATACACATTATAAGTTATAGCATCTAAATCAGCATCTGAACTTGAATAGTTTATGTAAGGTATGTCAGTATAATTGTTAAGATTTACAGGATATATTATAGTTGGTGTAGTAGGTGCAGTATTTGCCACTGTGAAACAGCTTAGACCTGTTTGGTTTGCATTACCACTTGTATCATTGAACCAATACTGACCGCATATATTATTGCCTTGTGTCAGAGTTATTGTCAATGTGTAATTAATAAACTGAGATGTTTCTGTCAGTCCATTTAGTGTCTGATTCGATAATGTTCCAGTCTGGTTATGCGCAAAATAATAACTATTCAACCCAACACCATCAGATAAGTCTATACTCCAGTTCACAACCCCATTTATCTTTGTAACTGTAGATGCATTATTCGCAAAGTTATCATAATATGGTGAAGTAGTATCAGATACAGAACTGATTGTCAAAGACCTCTCCTCAGTACTGTTCCAGTTGCTGCTATTATCACCAGCATATGCCTGATAAGTATAATCCCCAACTGTTAAAACATCAGTAGCATTCAAAGACTGATTAACATACAGATACCAATTAGTCATATTAAACTTATTCAAGTTCGACACATACTGTTGATAAATCTCCAATTTAGACAATGAATAGTTCCATATCCTAACTTCATCTATCAACCCACTATAACCTTGTCCTATCAATACATTCTTAGAAGAATTAGCTATAGGAATAACCCTATTACTACCAACAACACCATCAATATACTGCGTACCAGAAACATTAGCTACATAATGCCATAAAACATCAGAACTATTCTTAACCCACATAGTCTGTGTAACACCCATATTACTTAATCCAGTAACATTAACATAAAGCGTACCATTAAACGTAAGTGCCATACCATACCTTCCAGCAGTATAATTACAAGCAATCCCATAACCAGTCTGCATACAAGTTCCATTCTCCTGCTGATCCAAACTAACATCCACTGTTTTATTTCCTGCATCACCTATTGCACTAACATTATCAAAGTTATACATCAACACAAGACTTCTATTATACATGGTATAATTCGTACCATTCCAATCATAAACAACCTCAGCAATAGTCAGATTTGTTCTTATTATGGAAACATTAACTTCAACATTTGTTGTTGCTTGCACAGCCTCATCAGAAGGTGTTGGAGTTGTAAAGTTTATTCCAGGTGGCGGTGTAAGCACTACTGGGGGCGTATTATCCTGAACAACCAAAGTATATATAGATGAAACATTAGCATTACCAGCTGAATCATTAGCCCATACTCTCCATCCTAATGTCCCTCCAGTTAAGCTAAGGTTATGTATAGAATAATTAAATATAGCCCCAACAGACCCACTGATCAAACTTTCATTAACCCATGTTCCATCTGAAGTATCATTAGTAGTTAGCCTATAGAAAGCCAAATCACTATCACTTATAGTAAGATTCAACTGTACATCAGTCCCATTATAAGTAGTAGCTGAAGCATTATCTTTATTCCCACTAAATGAAGGTTCTATTGTATCCAGCCTGAACAACACAGAACTGGAATTAGCACTTGAATCAATTCCATCACTAGCACTTACAGTCAAATTATAATAACCATCACTAGCATTCCAATCAGTTACATTACTGCTTATTCCAGAAATGTTCAATGTTCCATTAATATAAATATTATAAGTCAGACTATCTGAATCAGCATCACTAGAAGAATAATTTATGTAAGGAATATCTATATAGCTTCCACTATTTACTGGATATATAATTGATGTTGTACTTGGAGCACTATTATTAACAGTAAAGCAAGCACCAGATTCAGTAAGCAACGTACTATTAACATTACCAGAACTATCATTAAACCAATACTGACCGCAGATATAATTTCCTTGAGTTAAAGTTATTGTAACTGTTTCATCAACTGGTAATTCTGATCCACTTAGTAAAGTATAAGAACCATTAGTTAATGTCCCTGAATTATTATGGGCAAAAAGATAGCCTGATAATGCCGTTTCATCTATTAATGTTATCGACCAATTCACAACACCATTTACTTTAGTAGCAGTTCCATTATTAACAAAGCTTGTATATGTTGGTTTGATTGTATCAGGTATATTTATTGTCAATACTCTCTCTCCAGTAGAATTCCAATTATCTTCATTATCACCAGCATATGCCTGATAAGTATAATCCCCAACTGTTAAAACATCAGTAGCATTCAAAGACTGATTAACATACAGATACCAATTAGTCATATTAAACTTATTCAAGTTCGACACATACTGTTGATAAATCTCCAATTTAGACAATGAATAGTTCCATATCCTAACTTCATCTATCAACCCACTATAACCTTGTCCTATCAATACATTCTTAGAAGAATTAGCTATAGGAATAACCCTATTACTACCAACAACACCATCAATATACTGCGTACCAGAAACATTAGCTACATAATGCCATAAAACATCAGAACTATTCTTAACCCACATAGTCTGTGTAACACCCATATTACTTAATCCAGTAACATTAACATAAAGCGTACCATTAAACGTAAGTGCCATACCATACCTTCCAGCAGTATAATTACAAGCAATCCCATAACCAGTCTGCATACAAGTTCCATTCTCCTGCTGATCCAAACTAACATCCACTGTTTTATTTCCTGCATCACCTATTGCACTAACATTATCAAAGTTATACATCAACACAAGACTCCTATTATACATGGTATAATTCGTACCATTCCAATCATAGATAACTTCCATTATTTCATTAGTGGCCTTTGTTATTGATATATTAATCTCCGCATATGTTGCTTCCTGCACAGTTCCATTCGAAAGTGTTGGGTATGTGAAGTTTATACTTGGTGGCGGAGTTCCACCATCAACATCACCTATAGTCACAGTTCTTAATTCAGTAAAATTAACATTTCCTAATAGATCTGTTGCAGAACCATTCAGATAATAAACACCATCAGATAAAACAGAACCTAAAAGATTTCCAGAACTATCTTCAAGGCTGATATTATCAACATATGTCTTCCCCCATCCCCCTGATTGGGCATCGACTATGCTTATATAGACCAATTTGTTTGCATGAGAAGAAAGACCAGTACAAGAATTCGCAAAGAAACTATCAGAATCTGTTCCATCTTCTGCAGAACACAACAATGAATTATCTAATGCATCATAAACATATAATCCACTTCCAGAACCAGCCCCACCTGCCCTTAAGAAATCAATATGATCCATTCCACTAGGCAGAACAAAATTTGAAGAATTGGCCACCCCTTTAGAATCATCGCAACCAGCTTTCATGTATTGAGTTCCATCTCCATTGCTTGGTGCAGTACAGCCTTGCCCATCTGTTTTACTTGCAATCTCTGCATCCCCTGTACAAATCCAGAAATCAGCACAAGCCCCCACACTACCTGATTCAAAACTTGGATTAGATAGATTAAAGCTCAGATTCATATAAAGCGGACTTGAACTGGATGAAATATTAGCAAAAACATCATTTGACGCATTATACAATAAGAACAATATAGATACAAGATTATCATCTGTAGCAGAAATATTGACCAACATATCTGAATTAGGTTGTGTAGTCCCATTTGCAATAGTCGGACTTGTAAAATTGATTGCTGGAGCAGTATTATCTGGAGCGATTATATTTATTGTCCTTTCTTCAGTTGAATTAGAATTACTCCCTCTATCTGAAGCATATGCTTGATAAGTATAAGTTCCTATACCTAGACTATCTGTAGCGTTCAAAGATTGATTTATATAGAACTCCCAATTTGTCTGGTTTATCTTTTTTAAATTGCTCATATAATGCTGCTGAATCGCATCATAACCCAAAGACCTATTCATTATAATCAGATTATCTATTTTCCCATTAAAGAACTCACCATTACCTCTTCTCCCTATCATAAATGTGGATGTAGAATCTCCAAATCCATTTGTACTTGTTGAAGTTCCATATCCTTCACCATCAACATAATAATTTACAGTTGTTCCTGTCCTGGTAACTGTATAGAAATGCCATTCACCTGTATCTACAGTAGTTAATTCATTTGAATTCCAATCACTAGACTGAGCATAATAATTAAATCTTACCCCACTACCCCATCCAGCATTACTTCCTAATCCTAATCCGTTATTTGAACCTGAATAACCTACTATTCTGGCAGTAGTTATAGAATTTATATTAGCCCAAAACAAGATAGAAAAATCCCGAGCAAGATTAAAGTCAGTACTTGCCGAAACTGCTATATAATCATCACTTCCGTCAAGATTGACAGCATTTCCATACCTTCCAGCAACTATCTCATCCCCATTAAATGCAGTGCCTGTCCCATTTTTGTCCTTTGTAGAAATATCTAAAAAATAAGTATTGTTCTCTCCCAAAGAGCTCAAATTATCCATGTTCATCATCAGCACAAGAGAATCATTAAACAAAGTAAAGTTAGTCCCATTCCAATTATATTTTACCTCATTCAAATTCAATTCATTAATACTAAAATTAATCTCAACCGAAGTATCTCCAGTCACATTTCCATCTGCACGAGTAGGTAATTCATAATCTATAAGTGGGAAAGTCTGATCAGTAACATTAACCCACATCAAAGAACTATTCAAATTATTAGAACTATCATTTATAGTAATATTCAAATTATACAATCCCAATCCTAAAACAGTATTATTAGTCAACCAACCAGAACAATTAATCGCAAAGTTCGTCGTGTCATTCACAGCAAAACAATCCAAAGCAGTCTCGTCACTCGCATTTATATTATAACTCAAAGCCGAACCTTGCGCTATTGTTTGATTAGTTGGAGTGGAGTCTGTGAAATATGGAAGCGTCGCATCCGCACTAGCAACAGTCACAGTCCGAGTCTCGGTAATATTCTCATTCCCCGCATCGTCCTTAGCACTAGCAAAATAAGTATAATCCCCGTCGCTTAATCCAGTTGAAGCATTCAAACTTTGATTAACATAAAGATACCATTGTGTTTGATTAAACTTATTTAAGTTTGAGGCATATTGTTGGGATATTTCATCTACGGATAATGACCTATTCCAAATTCTAAATTCATCTACGTTTGCTCCCCAATCTTGAGAACCTGATTGAAAATTTCCAATATATTGAAGTTGTCCTTCTGTTTTCGCTGAAGAATTACATTTATTATTTCCATTAATAAAAAAATTCGTTTGACTTCCAGTACCAATCGCACAAAGATGATACCATCCATCATAAAAATCCGTATCAAATACTGGAGAACAATCTACGTTATCTCCCCCAGTATTATCATATACTCCAAGATACCCATTTGAATCAACATAAATATGATGATCTTCATCACTTCCTCGAGTAAGAGTTCTACCTCCATGAACAGAAGCAGACAAAGGAAACTCTGTCCAAGCACAAATTGTAAAATCATTTACCAGAGAAATACCAGAATCCAAAGTTAGAATATCACTTGTTCCTTCAAAATCATAAGCACTTCCATATCTTCCAGATACAAGAGAAACCCCTCCTGTAAATGTCCCATTATTCCCACTCCCACTCATATCCACAACATGTGTATCATTCTCACCCAAAGCACTTCGATTATCAAAATTCATCATCAAAACTAAACTATCATTATACATTGTAAAGTTAGTTCCATTCCAATTATACTTAACCTCATCCAAATTAGCCTCGACAATTGAAACATTAATCTCAACTGAAGTGTTTGTAGTTGAACTTCCATTTGCTAAAGTTGGATTTGTGAAATTAATTAGGGGGAAAGTTGTGTCAGGAATTTCAACTCCTGTACAATCATATCCTCCATCAGTAATAGTCCAACTATATGTATCAATTAATGTGTCATTTCTGGCACTTTCTCCTAAACAATATGTGGCAGTTCCTGCATGAAATGCCTCTGATGAACTCAGAGTATCTAATGCTGCCCAACCTGTTAGTAAATTGTCATAATTGGTTGTTGATATTTGTGTAAGATAAAGCATGTTGGTAAAATCTGTAACCCCTGAAACATTTAGATTTCCTAAATTTTGGTCAAAAGAAGTTCCTCTTAACATAGCATTCATACTTGTTACTTTTGATGTATCCCAGTTAGTTAATGGTTGGTTGAATGCAGTTGCTGATTGGAACATTTCTTGCATTCCTGTTGAGACATCTCCGAGATACCAATTACTCACATTCCCATTAAATGCTGTTGCTGAGTAGAACATTCTGTAGAAGTTTGCGTTGTTTGACCAGTTCATGTTTTGCATGCTTCCGTTGAATGTTGATGCTGATTGAAACATTGATCGAGTTGTTGTTACTTTGTTTGTGTCCCATGTGTGTATGTCTTGGTTGAATGCAGTTGCTGATTGGAACATTGCCTGCATGGATGCTTCTACGTCTCCTAGGTGCCAGTTTGTTACGTTCCCATTAAAAGCTGTAGAAGCGTAAAACATTTCATAGAAGTTTGCGTTGTTTGACCAGTTCATGTTTTGCATGCTTCCGTTGAATGTTGATGCTGATTGAAACATGGAATTGGTTGTTGTTACTTTTGATGTATCCCAGTTAGTTAATGGTTGGTTGAATGCGGTTGCTGATAGGAACATTTCTTGCATTCCTGTTGATACGTCTCCTAGGTGCCAATTACTCACATTTCCATTAAATGCGAGTGCTGCATAGAACATTCTGTAGAAGTTTGCGTTGTTTGACCAGTTCATGTTTTGCATGCTTCCGTTGAATGTTGATGCTGATTGAAACATTGATCGAGTTGTTGTTACTTTGTTTGTGTCCCATGTGTGTATGTCTTGGTTGAATGCGGTTGCTGATTGGAACATTGCCTGCATGGATGCTTCTACGTCTCCTAGGTGCCAGTTTGTTACGTTTCCGTTGAATGCGGTTGCTGATTGGAACATGCTTCCAAAGTTTGCGTTGTTTGACCAGTTCATGTCTTGCATGTTTCCATTAAATGAGTCTGTTCCGTAGAACATTTGGTATGTGGTTGTTACTTTGTTTGTGTCCCATGTGTGTATGTCTTGGTTGAATGCGTCTGCTTGTTCAAACATAGTTTGTAAGGTCGCAGCTCCAATTGTCCAATTATCAACATTTCCATTAAATGCAGTTGCAGATTCGAACATGCTTGCAAGATTGGTATTGCTTGACCAGTTCATATTGCTCATATCTCCAGTGAAAGCATCACAACCATAAAACATTTGGTATGATGTTGTTACATTTGAAACATCCCATCCTGTAAGGTTCTCATTAAAATCATCTGCTTGATAAAACATATAAGATAAATCTGTAACTGCGGACATATCCCAGTTACTTATATTAGGTATTGTTGATACGCCACT
>Ga0233431_1001077_pt1 | contig 50545 bp, 56 predicted proteins | sample SI_118_April2016_FD_179867 | JGI IMG/M metagenome (GOLD analysis project Ga0233431, IMG submission 179867) | Seawater microbial communities from Saanich Inlet, British Columbia, Canada - SI_118_April2016_200_MG | ecosystem: Environmental > Aquatic > Marine > Inlet | place: Canada: British...
GAAGTTCCCGAATCGGTGTACAAAAACCTCCAAGGTACCTGGTGGCAGTTTAGGGGTACATGATTGATTTATCGCTAAATTTGATTGGGATATTCAAAAAATTTTTTCAGGGGACGCGAAATGTAAGGACAAAGCCTTTCAGTATTCGAATTTTCCCAGTGAAGGAACACATCCTTTCCAAGGCTTTTGGCATACTCAACCTCGAACTTTGTCCCACCGGTAAGGCCTCCCTCGATGCTGATAAAGGCGTGAACGACATCACAGGCGGATATCAATTGCCGGTTCCGGTCATAATAGCGCTCAACGATTTCATATTTTCCGCATGCGTTATTGAGATCCGGAGAAAATATTTTAACCTGAAGTCCCCGAGCCTTTGCGGCAGACCCGGCCCAGGTGCAAACCCCTCTGCATGAACCCGTGACAACGACGACATCAACGGGAAGTTCATTTACAAAATCGATCACCGATTGCCTGTTTTTGTATTTTCGCGCACCAACGATACCGATAAAAGTCATAGGTCCCTCCTTTTAAAGCACAAAAGCCCCCCTGGAATATCCAGGAGAGCTTCTGTTTGTTTGAAATGAATTGTTGATTGGTTACGGATACACGTAATCTTTAAGCCGCCGGATTATTGTCGCCGGCGCAAGATCATCCCTTCCAAGGATTTCGGTGACATCATCTCCCTGGAGGAAGATATCCCCTATTGAATCGTTTCCGTTAAACACCTCAAGCCCGACATATCCGAGACGAAAGTTGCGGGTCAGAACAAAGGTGTCCCCATGCTCACGATACACTTGAATTTTATCTTCGTGTCCGGCACTGAGTTTATGGGTATGGACACCCAGCCTGTCGCGGAAAGAGATTTCCAGGCAGGGATTGAATCGGCCTGCTGCGATCATGTCCTCCGTAGGTTCCTTGTATATGGTGCGGTTGGTAATCTTTCTCATGGTTGCCTCCTTTCATGTCTGTGTGTTTTAAAAACAAAAAACCCGAACCATCTTGAATGGAAGATGATCCGGGTTTCTTTCCTGTGTTAGACGAAAATCAACTATTTACATGCGCCAACAATTCTTCTCAGACTTCTAATGGATTCAATTGTGACAGAAACGCTAAGGTTGAATTGATGATGGATATAACGTGGGGGGGTGATCGAAATTGTTTACAAGAATAAAAATGAACTGAAGTTATGGTGTGAAATTTAGATTACGCAGATACAAACGATGGGATTTCCAGCGGGGTCTCACGAGCTATAAAAGCAGATAGTTATCGAGAGAGCTTGGTACGTACAGCTGCATGATATCTGGAATAAGTCGACCTTATATTTTATTTGCGATTTCAAATGGTATTGTTGAATTTCTTGAGCCGATTGATGTTTCGAATAGGATAATTAAGCGTCATAAATGTCCATATCGGGATAATATTTCTTAGCACATTCCTGGCAAATACCATGGCTAAATTCCGTTTCCGAATGTTTCCCGATATACGATTCAATTTGATCCCAATAGCCTTCATCGTTTCTGATTTTTTTGCAGTGAGAGCAAATGGGCAAAATTCCGCGAAGTGTTTTCATCTCCTTTAATGTGGTTTCCAGTTCCGCTATCGTCCTTTGATGTTTATCAACTTCTTTTGTGAGCAGCAAATTCACATTATTTAATTCTCCCGTTCTTTCAACGACTCGCGATTCGAGTTGGTCCCGCTCTTGCCTGAGTTGCAGGGACATAACGTTAAACGCTTCTGTGAGCTCTGACAATTCAAAACTTGAGGGTAAATCGATCTGCTCACCGAGATGTTTCGGACTTTTGGAAACTTCAATTGCCTTTTTACGAACAAAGCTCAGAGGGTCGAACACCCACCGTTTGCCAAAGTAGATGATAAATCCGGAAACGATCAACAATGTTATTCCGAAAAAAACTGACAATTGAAAAACAAGTTGATTTATATTCGCATACGCGGCATCGAGAGGTATCCTGATGGAAATGGCTGAAACAACTTCGCCGGCAGAGCGTTGAAAACTGCGATCTGGACCATAATGGGCCACCAAATCTGCCGGTGCAGCCTCTGGGGTGCTGTGACAACGGAGACAGCTTTGTTCCATGGCTTCTCCGCGTCGCAGAATGACGAAAACAGGAATTTCATTGATGATTCTGACCTCTGAGCGTTCCTTCAGATCAGAAGATTTGTTTAGCTTCTCAATAAACACCCGCTCAAACGCATCCGCCTCATTTTCGGGGCTTCTGGCATTGATTGCAGATTCTTTATAATAATAGTCTCTTTTTGAAATAGAATGATAGTATTTATCAATTTCTCTGACAGCATAAGTGGAGGACATCCAAATCGGTTCAAAATATTTATCTTCAACATTGCCTTCAAAAATTTTGAATAAAACCGGCTTTAATTGATGGGAAAAATAGGTGTGAATGGCAAGATTTTGGTCCAGCAATATCATGGACTTTTCTCTTGCCATTTCTCGAGCATGCGTTTTCATTCGCCAATTTATCGCTAATATCGAACAAACCCCGGAAATGGCGATAATCATACAGATTAATATGAGCAACCAGGTGCTGGCTTTGGATTTCGATTTGACTTGTGTTTTATTGGTTGATATTTTCATTCAGTCCTGTCTCGGCTAAACTTGAATATTTTCAGAAAATCAGTTGCTTTCCCCTCGGATAATTAACCAAAAATCAGCCTACTTTATTATCCAACACCTCACGTATCTTCTTGGCAAGATCCCTCATCACGATTGGCTTCATCAGAAAGTTCTTAATGCCCATGGCAGCCGCCTTTTCCTCAGATATCTTTTCGCTAAACCCGGTACAAAGCAATATCGGGATGTCAGGGCGTATTTTTACCAGTTCAGACGCCAGCTTGTCCCCGGACATGTTTGGCATCGCCATATCGGTGATTACCATGTCAAATTTATCAGGATTTGCCCGGAAAGCCTCCAGAGCTTCTATACTGCTGGTGCGTGAAACAACCTGATAGCCAAGACGCTCCAATACCTGTTTTTCCATTGAAGCAATTGTACTCTCATCATCCACAAGCAAAATTCTTTCCGTTCCCCCCTGGATTGGTTCTATTGGTTGGGTTTCCTGTTTTTCTGTAGAATTCTTCACAACCGGCAGGTAGACGCGAAATTCTGTTCCTTTGCCAGGCTCGCTGTATACAGTGATGCTGCCACCGGCGGTTTTTACAATACCGTGTACAACAGAAAGCCCCATGCCTGTACCCTTACCCAGTTCTTTGGTTGTGAAAAAAGGGTTAAATATTTTCTTTGTTAATTTTTTATCCATACCGATGCCTGTATCGGCAAACGTTAAACAAGCACATGGTCCTGGTTCTATATCCAAGTGTAACACATCCTGTTCACCCAATTCGACCTGTTTCAGGTTCACCTTCAGCACCCCGCCGGCATCCTCCATGGCGTGATAGGCATTGGTTGCAAGGTTCATTACAATCTGATGAATTTGCGTGGGGTCAGCTTTGATAATCCCGCAGTCGTCACTGATATATTGTTTTATTTCAATGGAAGTAGGAATTGTCGACCTGATAAGTTTTAAAGCCTCTTTTATAATAGGCTGAATTTTTATCAGTTTGATTTCGTGGCTGTCTTGACGGGAGAATGTGAGAATCTGTTTTACCAAATCTCTGGCCCGCAAAGCTCCGGTATGAATCTCATCAAGGCCGGCACGTTGTGGGCTGTCTTTGGGTATATCCTCCAATAGCATCTCCGCATAACCAACAATTGGGAAGAGTATGTTATTAAAATCATGCGCGATGCCGCCCGCAAGAGTGCCGATGGATTCCATTTTCTGGGATTGGTTTAACTGGTTCAGTAATTTTACCTTTTCTTTCTCTGCTTGCTTTCTTTCTGTGATATTTTGCAATGAAGTCACACGAACCTCTCTGCCTTTATAAAATATCGTTTTTACCAGAATCTTTACAGGAAATTTACTCTCATCCTTTCTTTGAGCGATTACTTCATAAGGCTCTGTAACTCCCCCCATCATATTTTTCATTACAAGATCTTTTGACTCTGGAGCGATCCAATCTGTACCAGGACGACCTATTGCTTCTTCCAATGTATATCCAAATATTTTTTCAGCAGCGTCATTTTGTTCTAAACAAAGACCTTTTTCAGAGAAGAATATTGCTTCAAATGATGCTTTTGTTAAATACCTAGATCTTTCTTCACTTTTTTTCAATGCTTCTTCCGCCAGCTTGCGCTCGGTGATGTCGGTTAAAAAACTAATGCTTACTTTTCTATCTAACAGTTGGATTTCCCCAACCGCCACCTGAATCGGAAATTCTGAGCCGTCAGCGTGTAAAGCGATTGATTCAAACACAGCAGGTACAGGAAGTCCCTGTAAGCGGCTACGTGAACGTTTTTTGCTCTCTTCACGAAATTGGGGTGCAAAATACTCATGAGCAGGTCGCCCAACAAAATCTCCGGGGCTTTTCAAATCCAATATATCTAAATATTTTTGATTTGCATATATTCCTGTTCCGTCATGATTGAACAGAGCTATAGCCACCGGTGCTTGCTCTATAAAAGCCCGAAATCGCTTTTCACTTTCTTCTGCTTTATGTTTGGCTTTAATTAGTTCAAGTTCCGCCAGATTTTGCTTGGTGATGTCATGCATCAGCCCGAACCCGTATTGAAAGGCGCCGTCTATACCCAACAGCGAGTCTGCCCGTTCCCATAAAGCAAAACGCCGGCCGCTGGCATCAAACGCCTCCAGTTCTCCCTCCCATCCTTTACCCGCCGCCAGTGCGGGTGTTACCACCTCATTTAACACGGTAATGGATTCGGGCGGATAATAATCCCGGTAATTAAGCTGCCTGGCTTCCGCCAGGGAGTAACCAAATAGTTTTTCATGGGCTGGGTTGATATACCATAGTTGTCCACGGTGGTCGCTAATGGCAATCGCTTCTCCAGACTTTTCGATGATGGCCTTGAACAAACTCATCTCTTCCTCAGCCTTGATTCGCGCGGAGATATCCCGGGCCATGGCGAACATGACCGACCGACCTTTGAAACGATACGGCCCTCCGACGATCTCTACCGGGAAAACCTCCCCGCTCTTTTTTTTATGATAACGCAACGAGATATAGATAGTGCCATCGACCCTGGCCTTCTGGCTGGCCTGGTATGAGGCCTGATGCTCTACGGTGATGTCATGGATTGTCATGTTTGCTAAAAGTTCAGCCCGACTGTAGCCATACAGGGTGACATAGGCATCGTTCACATCGATAAAGCGGAAGGTTTCCAGATCAAAGATGCAGATGGCCATCAACTCATTTTCAAAAATCCGGCGATATTTTTCTTCGCTCTCCTGGAGAGCCTCCTCCGCCAGCTTACGATCATTGATGTCGGTAATCACTCCCTTCAGGCCGATTGGTTGTTCCCCTTCGTGAATCGGGCGACTGGAGGTCCTTATCCAACGATACTCGCCGCTCTTTGTCCGTATCCGATACTCACGTGGGTAAAGCCGACCCTGAAGAACCTCTGCGAATGCCAGGCGAACCGTGTCTAAATCCTCGGGGTGGATGATGTGCGCAAAGTGTTTGCCGACAAGTTCGTCAGGTGTATATCCAAAAACCGACTTGACCGGCGGGCTTACGTAGGTGATCGTACCATCCGCATCGACCGCGTAGAGCACATCATTGAGGTTTTCGGCAAGCTCGCGGTATTTTTCATTCGAACGCAGAAGCTCATCTACTGACCGCTTGTGCTCGGTGATGTCCTGTAGCGAACCGAATAGGCGCTCGGCCCGTCCGTCGAACGCTATTTCTGCAAATCCGCGCGCTAAACACACCAAGGTTTCACCGTCTTTCCGGAAAGCACGGATTTCCAGCTCGTATGACGTTCCATCGGATACTGCTGCCTCAACGGCCTGACGTAAAAGAGTCATATCTTCAGGATGATACAAGGCCGAATGTTCAGCCCAACTCGACACTCTTTCCTCGGGGTCAAGCTGAAAAATGCGGAATAGCTCTTCCGACCAAGTCACCGTGTCCGTAGCGATCTCCCATTCCCAACTGCCAACATGTGAAATGCGTTCGGTCCGCGCCAACATCGCCTGGCTTCGCCGAAGAGTCTCCTCGGTCCGCTTACGTTCGAGTTCAGCTTTTTCTAACTCCAGAACCTGTTTTTGTAATTCTTCATAGGTCGGTTTTTCACTCATGTAATACTCCATCCTAAAATGGTGGACTATCATAAAATTTGTTGGACAAACTTTTGTATTCTTTCATATAGCATCGAAAGGCCTTGGACATAAATCCGTTAAAACATCTTTCATCAACATGAAACCCTTATTACCCCTCCCGTTTACCATGTACATTTCTGCTCCTACCCGAGATGCGACGTTCAAGTGTGCCCTAAGCAAAAAAAGCCTTGGCATCATTAGTCGCACCCAGGTTTTTCAAATGTTTTTAAATGGTCTTCTCTTAAAATTAAAGGGGGGGGAAGTGAGAGAGAGAGAGAGAGAGAGAGAGAGAGAGAGAGAGAGAGCAAGATTTGCGCCAGTTCACAACTTGGCGAGAGCTTCAATGTCGAAAAATCAGGCATTTTCAATTCTCCGTGGTGACAATTTGGCCAAATGATATGTTTATTACATTAAACCCAAAATCAGGCAAGAAGTTCATTCTGGTATGTTTCCATTTTTTCGCAGTTTATTTGGAGCAAGCCCCACGAATGTAAATTTGCATTATCCCTGAATCCGAACATTATCAAGCATGCCAATGCCATCTCTTACATACTTCGGGTAGCGATTTCGATACGAAGTCGCTTATCACACGATACAAATTCATTCCCCATTCAACTTATCCCGTAATTTACCAGAACACTTGAACCGAACCACCCTCCTTGGAGCAAGCATCAGGTCATCGCCGGTTGCAGGGTTCCGGCCTCTGCGTTCTCTCTTATCTTTGACACAGAACTTGCCAAACCCGCTGATCAGAACATTCTCACCGGATACCAGTGTCGATTTTAAAATTTCTAAAAGGTTTTCAACAATATCGGCGGACTTTTTAAGGGAATAGCCGTTTTTCGATTGAATTGTAGAGATGATGTTTGCTTTGGTGAATGTGCCGGGCATTGAACCCCCTATTACTGAGAACAGGTAGAGGCCGGTTTGAAACAGAAACTAAAATAACATTTAACCGGGAAGAGCCATATATATTAATAGGTAATCGTAGATAACATATTTACTCGAAAATTCAACCCCTTATTTCCACAAAGGCCGAATGCTGAAATTTTAAACCCATCAATCCATATCACCCACAAGGAGGATGCCTATTGAAAAAAGTTTTTTATCAATGCGTCAAACTGATCCTGATCTCAACAATTCTCATATCATCCATGATATGTTTGTATGTTACAAATTTCAGCCCATCCTTTGATCTGGTGGAGTTTATCCAAACCCTTAAAAACAAAAACCGTCATGACGAAGCAAGGGATTTAATCACTGTTTTCGATGGCCAATTGCATGGGGATCCAAAAATTGAAAACATCCGAAAGGATTTAAATCAGCACCCATTTGAGAAACTGAAATCATTAATTTTAGACGGTGTGATCAAAGGAAATGTCCACGACACCTACTCAGGGATCGGAGCCATATCCGCTGATTTGTGCATTGTAGGTGATCTCCGGGACTTTGGGATTCAGTCCTTTAAATACATCACCAACAAAAAGGAATTCGATAAACTGGTCTTTACCCTGTCTGCAGCCGGCATAGGTCTTTCGGCTACCGCCTTTGTAAACGGAACAAATGCCCTTGCTAAAAACACCATAAAATATATCAACACAAAAAAGATTCCCGGATTAGGAAATGAACTGCTGCACCGGTTTCTCGCTGGTAAAATACCCGGCAACTCCTTAGAAAAGATCTGGGTGCTTTTTAAAAAAACACCTGGTCCATCCCGCGCACCGTATCATGTCTTTCAAATATCACGGATCTGAAACATCTCGATACCGCCTGTGATCTTGTAAAAACCCACAAACGAACCGGAAATGTCTTTATTAATCTAACCGGCGATTCAGGCCTTACCCTTTACCGGGCCACACCACTGCATTTTAAATCACGTCTAATCACAGCCTTTAAATCAAACCCAAAGGCGGTAATTGGTTTTAGCCGCTTACATCATGTCATCCATTCCATAAAAATCCTCGATAAATACGGCATCACCGCACTGATTATCCCGCCTGTGTTTCTATCCCTGTTTATGAGCCTTTTGCCCGCATACATTCAATGGGCAATTTTTGCAGGCTCTTTTGTATACATCGTGTTTTTACTGGTACGAAAACTTAAAAAAAAGGAGAACCCGAATGCTTAACCAAACCGTTTTAGCAGGGAACCTTGGGGCAGACCCCGAGATGTTCTATTCGTCAGCAGGAGACCCCATAGGATCGTTTAATCTCGCATTCCAGGCATCAAAGAAAAAGACCGGGTGGATCAAGGTGGTCTGCTTCGGAAAGCTTGCTGAAGTCGCCGAGAAATACCTTCACAAGGGGGCAAGGATTGCAATCATCGGAACCCTTGATCAACAGAAATGGGAAACCGATGAAGGGGTCCAAAGAACGTCGTTTCAGCTGATCGCAAATTCAATCGAGTTTATCAAAACAGATGGCCGTGGTTTTGAAGAGGGACAAAATTCTAACGGCACGCCATTTTAAAATCGAATAAAAATTATGAAAGGAAAGTTAAATGACAGCAAAAGAAATACAGAGTAGAAACGCAAAGGCCGAGCATCTTAAAGTGCTCCAATCAGAGGAGGGGCAATTCTTTGTTGAAAGCGCTGAAGGAAAGATCCTCTACAATGTGGTCTTTAACGATGATGAAACATCCTGCACCTGCGGGGATTATTCAAAAAATGTCAAAAAGGATTCAAATTTCCGGTGCAAACATATCCTGAGCGTTTTAAACGCTATTCCCAAAAAGGATGTCGAAAGCGCGATGTTTCTCGACAGATCCATACCGAAACTCGATGAACGGTTTATCACCAGTATCAAGGGAAAAGACTTTGTCCTCTATGCCGGTGTCTTAGATCTTGCAACCCAGAAAGGGCTCACGAAGCTTGAAGTGGAGCTTCTTCAGTTTCCAAACAAGGAAAATAACAACGAAGCGATCTGTAGGGCTGTGGCCACATCAAATATCGGCGAAGTGTTTTCAGATATCGGTGATGCAAATCCCACCAATTGCCATTCCATGATCGCAAAGCACCTGATCCGGATGGCATCGACCCGGGCAAAAGGAAGAGCCCTGCGAGATATGGGCAATATCGGAATCGCCTGTCTTGAGGAATTGGCCGATTTCGATGATGTCATTGGAAACGGATCCGCTAAACCGGCATCAAAGAAAACGTCACCGAGAAAACCAAAAGCAAATGGCACCGCCAAAGAAACAAAGGCTCCCGGAAAGGATAAACAGACACCGACCAAAGAAACGCCGGATACATCAGAAAAGGCATCCGGCAATTCTGACAATTCTGACACTAAAAAAGTTCAGCCCGGGATGTCTGAGGCTCAAAAACGCGCCATCTACAATCTGAGCCGCCGGCGTGGGATATCGGTCGAGGAGCTTGAATCGATCACGATTTCTATTTCCAATCTCCCAATCACAGCATCACAATCCTATCGTATTTTTCCGCCATCCTTTCCCAAAATCCCTCACTGTAATCCATAACCACACATGCTTCCCAGTCGTCGGGTAACGCGGTCATCAAAGATTTAACCATTCTTTCACCATATCCTTTAACCGCTGGGGGATGATTGCCGCCGAACACCCCATCATTCATTTAAGATCTCCCCATATATGTCGATATAGGTTGTATCCAGCCCAATAAAGATGGAGAAAGAAAATGCCGGTTAAGGAAATTCAAACTAAAGCAAAATGTCAATGTAATCATATGTTTATTGATCACAATTACCACGTTAAAGAAACTATACATTTTGGTTCGTGTAAAAATGAAGATTGTAACTGCGAAAAATTCTCACCGGTCCCGGAAATACAAAACAAAATTTCACATTAGAGAAAAATCCATAACCGTATAGAGGAATATTCCCCTCAAAATAATGCCACCACGAAGCGTTGTTACCACATTGTGACAATTGGCATGATCAATAAAATGGTGGATAATAAGTATGAAGGCTACATTTCTCGCACGTCATTTTCTTGTTGCTCTCGCATTTTGGTCTCCTTCTCTATTTTTTGTCCGGCCAGCGATTGTTGCGCCCACCTGGCCGGACATCTTTTTTTAGCGTCTCTTAACTCCAGTCCATAACCACAGCAGATTCCCCTACGCCGGGTAATGCGGTCATCAAAGCTCGAACCATTTTTTCACCATATCCTTTAACCGCAGAGGTGATCTCAAAAAACTGTATCGTGTCGGTGGCAAAGTCCGGAATTTAATGAACCCCAACCGCTGAGGGATGACCGGTGGTTGATATGGGAATTTTTTTACGCCCTTTGATTCAAACACACTCGCGCAGTTTTTTAACGTCTGCGCTACATATGATATCAGTGTTTCGAAAAATCTTATCTGCATCCCAGTCCCACCATTTGACCTCAAGCAGTTCCTTGATTATTTCATCTTTGAATCGTTTCCTAATCTTTTTCGCTGGGTTACCGCCGACTATTGTATATGGATCGACAGTTTTTGTAACAACAGCTCGGGCACCAATAACTGCACCATCGCCAATAGTAATACCGTAAGCGTCCAATTAGCCCCATCTTCCCATAAATCTTCAGCCGTGGCATATAGGTCGCCAAAGATATATAGGAGGCGACCATATGTCAGAGCAACTATCCAGAGCCGAAGAACTCAAGCAAAAGCGAGATCATTGGAAGCGTCATATTGAAGGCTGGCAGGCCGGCGGTTTGACCCAGATCGAATACTGCCGGCATCACAATCTCATTTATCACCGGTTCATTTACTGGAAAAAACGATTTGTTAAATCCGAAACGGTAACAAAATTTGTCCCACTGAATTTAGGACAATTTTCTCACACACAAGCCTCGGAATCAGCTTGTCCACTGCGCCTGGTTCTTTCCGAAGGATTCACAATTGAGATTAATCCTGGTTTTGACCCACGGTTGTTGCAGCAACTGATCATTGCACTGCGGGCTGTGAAATGATTCCCGCAGGCTGTGATCACGTTTATTTAGCTCTGGGCAGTACGGATATGCGAAAATCGATCAACGGATTATCGATTATGGTCGAACAGGCCATGGATCTAAATCCATTTTCCGGTGACCTGTTTGTATTTTGCAATCGCCGTCGGAATATCATCAAGATCCTTTACTGGGATCGGAATGGTTTTTGTCTCTGGCACAAGCGTTTAGAAGAGCATCGTTTCAAGTGGCCGGAGTCTGAGCAGGAAATCATGACCATTGATCAAAGTAGTCTGCAGTGGCTGCTTTATGGTCTTGATATTGCCGATGCTCATAAAAAACTTTACTATCAAGTCGTCAGTTAATTTACTTCTTTTTTAGTAAAAAAGTATGTACAAAGTTCTCCACTTATGCTACGTAAGTGGTTATGAATTTAGACCTCTCCAGCCTTTCTAATGATCAGAGTCTCACCAAACAACAAGTCCTTTTATTGTTCAATCAAATAGAAGAAAAGTATCAAGTTTAAGAAGAAAAATACCAGACTCAGATAGACTATTTGGAAGAACAGAATCGTCTGCTCCGAAATGAACTGTTCGGCCGCAAAAGTGAAAAAGGCGTTGAAATCGATCATAACCAGCTGGCATTGTTCACCCATACTGTGGAGGCCCCGGAACCCGATCAGGATCCGGAACCCATTACCATTTCTTCCCACAAGCGTAAAAAGCGGGGACGGAAACCATTGCCCGAGCATCTGGAGAGGGTGGATGTGGTTCATGATCTTTCCGAACAGGAAAAAATGTGTTCATGCGGCCACCCGATGGATCGCATCGGTCAGGATGAATGCGAAAAGCTTGATTACATTCCCGCCAAGGTTCAGGTGCTCCGGCATATTCGGTTAAAATATGCGTGCAAGCACTGTGAAGGTGTTTATGATGACGGCCCAACGGTAAGAATTGCTCCGGTTCCTGCGCAACTGATTCCGAAAAGCAATGCCACAGCAGGACTACTGGCCCATCTTGTTACATCCAAGTTTGCCGACGGATTGCCGCTGTATCGCCAACAGAAAATATTTGCCCGCCTGGATCTGGATCTTTCTCGATCGACCATGGCAAACTGGACGATCCAGGCCTCGATACGGTGTCGGCCGTTGATCGAATTTCTGCGACAGGAAATACGGGGCGGTCCGCTGATAAATGTAGATGAAACCACATTGCAGGTGCTCAAAGAACCGGAGCGTCGCAATACCAGCAAATCCTACATGTGGATTTATCGAGGCGGCGATCCGGAAAGGCCCAGTCTGGTCTATCAGTATCATCCGAGCCGAAGCGGTCAGGTGGCAGTGGATTTTATCGGCAGCGATTATCAAAGCTACGTTCAAAGCGATGCCTTTTCCGGCTACGATCGTCTGGAGAAGTATCCCGGTATTGTTCAGCTGGGATGCTGGGCACACGTGCGTCGAAAATTTGTCGATGTAATCAAGGCGAAAAAAAAGATCCGCTCTAATCGAAATCCAAAGTCCTTGGCTGATGAAGCCATTGTCTATATCAAAGGCCTTTATCGGATAGAGAAACAGGCCCGGGAACAGGAATTTACCCCGGAACAGATCGCAGCGCTTCGGCAAGCGGAGGTCAAACCGATTTTAGATGAATTCGAAACCTGGCTTGAGGCCAAAAAGCCGATCGTGCCGCCCAAGTCTTTACTGGGAAAAGCCATCGACTATGCTTTAAACAACTGGCAAAGGCTTATCGTCTATATCGAGGATGGCCGATTAAAGCCGGACAACAACGCTGCTGAAAATGCGATCCGTCCCTTTGTGGTAGGTAGGAAAAACTGGTTGTTTGCGGGTCATCCGCGAGGGGCTGATGCCAGTGCAACATTTTTCAGTCTTATCGAAACCGCCAAGGCAAATGGCTTGGAGCCATACGCCTATCTCCGTTATTTGTTTGAGAACCTTCCTTTAATTGAAAATGAAGATGAATACCACTCCCTGCTGCCTCAATACATTGACAAGGATTTGATCAGCCGCTCTTGATGGGGTGGGCTCATGGGGTTAATTGGACGCTTACCAAATATCTGTCCAGACACTGCTTTGTATCGTGACATTCTGCCCGGCAAAAATATTCCGTTAGGACAAAGACGCATGGCCTTGGCAATGGGTTGGGCGGAATGGACACCGAATTTTCGGGCTTCATATGAGGCAGAAGATACCACTCCCCTTTCCCTGCTGCCTCCCACAATAACCGGCTTGCCCTTCAGTTCCGGATTATCCAGCATTTCAACAGAAGGATAGAAAGCATCCATATCCAGATGGATGATTGCTTTTGGCCAACCCTGTTTATCCATATGAAATAATTTCGTACCTGCGAAAATATTAATCGCGACCTTCAGGTAAAAAGTTTCCAAATCCAAAGCTCAAAATTTTAGAATCAGCATTATTGGTTTTGTACATGCAAGCCATGGTAGTTTTCAAGAAAAAAGGATAAAAAAATACTCCCGCCCCGTGCCATGTGAAAAAGCACGGAGTGTGATGAAAAATGAAACAAACTGTAAAGACACTTATTTTGGAATTTGTTGCCGGAAATGGCCCCAGCCACATAAAGGAAGTTCATCTTAAGGTAGCAGAATTTAAGCCTGAAGTACCGCAACATACAGTCAGAGCCAGGCTTTCAGAGATGTCAAGAGGCGATAATCTCGAGGAGAAATTAGACTCATTTGGGAGCGGTTTTTACGGCCTTTACGAGGAAGACAAGGGCATGTGCAGTGTCGTGTCATATCCGAATAGAGGGCCTTGGGGTGACTCAAGATACCGAGGAAATTGTTCAGGGCATCTGGTAAAAGACCTCATATTGCGGTTTAAATGCCAAAGCGTTTTTGACCCGGCTGAAGGCAGCGGCACTGTCAGGGACGTGGTCACAGGGATAAACAAATACAGAAACAAAAACATATATTTCGAAGGCCGAGATCTTAAAAAGGGATGGGATATTCTAACCTGCGAGTTGCCGGAAAAACAGTTTGATATGGTATTTTATCACCCGCCGTATCATAATATCATCAAGTATTCAGATGACCCAAAAGACCTCAGCAATTGCCATACTATCGAGGAGTTTGAGCGAAAACTGAATCAATCGACAGAAAAACTTTTTCAAACTATAAAGCCCGGTGGAATAATTGCAATTCTTATCGGTGACAAACGAAAAAATGGACAATATTATCCTCTCTTAAGAACCCTTTTGACAAATCAGAACATAGGTCAGCTCAAAGCTGTCATTATCAAGTTGCAATACAATTGCAGTAGTGACAATCGAACATACAGTTCAAATAACCCTTTCCTGATTCCCATCAAGCATGAATATTGTATTGTATTTCAGAAATAATGTTCGGGCACACCCCGCTCCGTGATCTAAAAACGGAGCGAGGTGAAAAAAATGTCAACAGATGCAATACCAAAACCGGCCACAAGCAAGCAGCTTGCATATATAAAGAGGCTACAAGAAGAGATAGGCGTAGGTCAGGAGCTAAAAGATGAAATAAACAGCGCCCAGGCGTCAGGGATTATCAGTGAACTTATCGTGGAAGGTCTACAGAACGGGACATCAAACAGCCCGGTTAAGATAAATGAGCCCAGGCTTGGGATGGCAATGAAAGAATGTTTCAGGCTGTGGACCGGTCTTGGCAGAGATATATGGGATGAGAAACGGAAGGAATTTATTGAAGAGGCAATCCACACATACACACTATTTTCAGAGATAGCTGAAAAACTGGTGCAGAACAACAACGGATGAATAGGTTAAAAAGGGGGCGTATTCAGCTCCCATTTTTATTCTAAATCCGTTTAAAAGGTGATAAAAATTTGTCAATATTTCAGTTCCGAGGAATTTGAAGAATGTTGTAAGGACCCTAAGTTTTGTGCAGTGTGTCTCTGCAACAGGCATGAGTCAAAGTGAATGACCACGTTTGTGAAGAGTGCAAGGAAGAATCATAAAATGATGTCGGGAAAAACTGCCAAAAGCCACACAGGATAATAAAAAAACTATTCTGAATCTTTCACGAAACTATCCTTTATCGACTCACCTCCGGAGATGCTTGTCAATTCTTTTGCCACTTTACGGCTAAAGGTTTAAAAAAGGTACGCCTGCGCTTTGCTCATCGCAAACCCCAATTTAAACCTTTCCCCCTCCGGGGTCGCCTATGGCAATCCCCTGGGCAAGGTCTGCATTTTTTTAAATGCGAAAAATATGTTTTTTCGCTCTCAGGGGTCCTGGTGACCTGAGAGCGAGCAGAGACTCGGTTCCGGGGAGGTAAGAAAATGAATCAACAAAAAATTAGCATACAAGTTGAAAGTTGGATAGATGAAGAAGAGTTGCCGGTAAGAGCAACCCTTAAGGTCATCAGGAAAAACGACCCCAACTGCGGCCTGAGCGAGGATGAAATTATAGACCACAACGAATTTATCAGATGTTACATTTTAAGGGACTTGGAGCCGCTTCTTCTTATCCCCGAGGATGATTCAGAAGAGGATTTCGTTGTCAAAAAATACATCGAAAGCGCTTTCAACACCTGGGATTTCGTCAATAAACATCCCAGAAAACCGTTTAGCGCATACCATTTCCGCATCAAGGAAATAATGGAAAAGGCAAAGGAGCTGGCTATCATGCACTCTTGCATCAGCCACAAGGAAGGCAGGGAAAATACCAAGAAGCGGGTAAACAGCCTCATCGATTCGGAATTCAGGGATGAAGCCACGATGCTCACCGATACACTTAAAAAGTACCCGAAGTTGGTCGACAGGAGCAAGCTTCTCGACAGGTTGGCATCGCTGAACAGTATCATCAGAAGGTGTTATCAGATATGGATGGAACACGCGTATATGGAGTGAGAAAATGGACGCATTAGCTCACAGGAGGACTTATAACGGTTGGAGAATAGGGAAAACAATCTGCTGGATATGCAAGAAGGCTGTTCCGACAACGCTTGCGAAGATGGGAGACGGTGTCTGTCATAGGTGCCAGAAAAAGTATTTTATGTGGCCGTCGAAGGCCTTAAGAGAGGTGAAAAATGCAGCAAGAAAGATTCACTAAAATATAAGGATTTTTATTTGTTTTTTAATAAAGCCCCTCGGATTGCACATCTGTTGACAGGATAAGGATACTCCCTTTCCGGGTATCGAATGCGGGGCAAAATTTAAAGTTAAACAGATAAGATCGGTTGTTATTGGGGTGACCGTTGGTCACAGTGCCCCTTACAGGGGGCATTTGCATAAAAGCAAAAATAATTTTAAGGCTTGATTCCCTTCGGGAATGGGGGGGATTCGGTTCCCTCACCCCCCGCAGGGGGTGGTGATGCGTCTCAGCGTCAGTTACAAAGACAGGAGAAAATAGAATATTTTATGCAAGAAAGCTGTTTCGACAACGCTTGCAAAAATGGGATATGGTGTTCCATAGGTGCCAGAAAGAATGTTTTATGTAGCCCTTATAGGCCCTAAGAGAGGTGAAAACTCCAGTAAGAAAGATTTAAGTATGGAGAATTTTTTTATTTGTTTTTTAATAAAGCCCCTCGGATTGCGCATCTGTTGACAGGATAAGGATGCTTCCTTTCGGGTATCGCATGCGGGGCGGAATTAAAGATAACCGGATAAGATCGGTTGTTATTGGGTGACCGTTGGTCACAGTGCCCCTTACAGGGGCAATTGCATAAATGCAAAATGGTTTTAAGGTTTGATTCCCTTCGGGAATGGGGGGATTCGGTTCCCTCACCCCCCGCAGGGGGTGGTGCTGCGTCTCAGCGTCAGTTGCGAAGACAGGAGAAAATAGAATATTTTAAGTGAAAGTTTGAAAAGAAAAGGGGCTGAACCCCTGATCTTTTTTTAAAGTGTTGTAGGAATTCACCGGGAGTTTTATGTGGTTGGACTCCCCATACGGAATTCCCATAGGATGGAAAATAGAGCAACTATATAAATGTTGCCATACCAGAACAAAATCGCCCCACGTATCGAGAGCCCCTTGTCTCTTTTCAAAATAGCCACTCCGGATTTGGCTATACCCGAACCACCTCATATCTACGCGTACTCATCTCTTGGAATTGTTTTCGGGGATTTCCCGGTTTTTGGGGAAATTCCCCGGAGGTGTCTGCAATTACAAAAATCAAAGAAACCCTGAAAAATATTCTCAGTTGTTTTGAATCAGGTGACATACCTGAGGCAATTGCCTACAGTGTCTTTCCACTGGTGGATGTTCCGGCATCGAATTGGTCGTTTCTCAACAGAATTTTGATATACTTGTCAGGAACGTCTGATGCTCGGGGATTCAGGCAATGGAAGCAAACAAATAGGCATGTCAAAAAAGGGGCCATAGCGATCTATATTTTGATTCCAAGGTTTATCGAAATTGAAAATGAGAATGACGCGGAAAACGAAAAAAAGCTATTGACGGGATTCATGGCAAGGCCCGTGTTCAGAATGGAAGATACCGACGGCGAGCCGCTTGACTACGAACAGATTGAACTGCCGGATCTAAAACTGATCGAAAGAGCAAAAGAATGGGATATCTCGGTCAAGGCCGTTCCCGGCAACTATCGATTTTACGGATACTATTCCAAAGCCGCAAAGGAAATAGCCCTGGCAAGCAAGGAAGAGACTGTTTTTTTTCATGAATTGGCCCATGCCGCACACTCGCGGATAATAAAAGATTTTAACAAATCCCAAACCTGGCGAAAAGAGATCGTGGCAGAACTCAGTGCAACGGTTCTATGCAAAATGGTCGGCAAAACATCCAAATATCTCGGTAATAATTACAAATACATCGAGCATTATGCGAAAAAAGCAAAACTAAAGCCGGTGCAGGCGTGTTTTAAGGTTATGAGCGATGTTGAAAAGGTTTTGAATTTGATCCTACAAGACAGTGGGGGAGAAAGGCTCACATAGGTTTGTTTATAGCCTCCAGGTCGAACTCAAGCAATATGATCTCTTTCACTTTGTCTGATACATCTTTTGGAAGATTTGTGGAAATTTCCTTTTTCCTGCCGTATCTGCCCTGGGAGACAATCCTGGTTTTGATGAAGCCGTATATATCGAGCTCCGATATCATATCGGAAAATGCCCTTTGTGTAAGCGCGCGTGTTTTTGCCTGAGCGCAGAATGAACGGTAGACATCATAGGAATCGTTGGTATTTACCGCTTTTGTTCCCGAAAATGACAGGACTGAATACAAAACAGCCTGCAATTGACCGGGTGCTGATTTGATCATGGCGACGTATTTGTCCTGTTCAATCTCCTGCAAAGCTTTATCGACCAACTCCAATGTGATGCCCGTTCCCTGTCTCTCTGCAATTTGAGCCGATTTCGAAAGCAGCTCGACGGCTTTCCTGGCATCGCCGTGGGTTCGGCTGGAGATCGCCGATATTTTTTCCACGACCCCCCTTTCAATCAACTTCCTGTTTAGCGCTTTTCCGATTCTTATCGACAGAATTTTTTCAAGGTCCAGTGCGTTATATGGATCGAACAATATTTCATTGATTTTGAGAAAGGATTTGACTCGGGGGTCGATATTTTCCTGCCAGTTGAGCTTGTTTGACGTAAATATCACGACAAGCTTCAAGCGGACCGATTGCGGAAGCCTTCTGATCAGAAATTTAAAAAAACTGTCTGGATCTCTTCTGACATGGTCGATTTCGTCAATGAAAAGAATTAAATATCCGTTATATGGTCTCAGTTTATCCTCAATCCTTGACATCAACTCATCAAGCGATATCCCGCGCTTGTACCTTTTTGTCGCATCAAGAAGACAGGCCAGGTCATTTAACGCGCGAAAACACGGCTTCGGTATGGACAAATCCAGGTGTATATATTTTGCCGGGATTTTGTTTTTGTCACACAGTGCCTTGATCATATTCAAAAAATACAGGATGGTAACCGTCTTTCCGGTTCCGGTTTTACCAAGCAGGGACAAGTGAACGGGATGACCGCCTTTAAAAATCGCGGCAAAGTGACTGCTCAGTTCCTCTATTTCTCTATCTCTTACGTTCACATCGAATATTTCTTTTAAGACCTCGAACTGCTCTTTTCTGTCCAGCTGTTCATCATCAAGGTATTTCTTGTTCAAAACGATTGTATTTTGAAGCATGGTTCGTATTTGCTTTTCTATTCTGTTTTCCATTTTCATTTTCCTGAGGAAATTCACCGAGTGATGTTAAAGAAAGAAATGCACGTATATAAGCTTTTCGGAATGCCCGGTGCGTGTGTGATTTTCCGATGGAACTTTCATGAATCACCTTGGATGATCTGCATATTATTATATATATATTTTCAATATAGAAATGTATAAATATGTAGCAGACAGGATGTAAAGAATACCTGTGTTTCCATCGGAAATTTACATCCACCGGAGATGTCTTGGCGACGATAGGTTATGAGAAAGGATATAGAAATCATAATAGATCGTTCTTTTGGAATCCTTAAAAGAGGCTGGAAATTGATGATTTTGGGATGATTTTGTTGAAAAATGGGGGGTAAATCGTGAAAAATCGGACCAATTCTGATTATAACTGGAAGTCATTTTTCTATCGAGAACACGAAATTTATCTGAAGAGTTGCCAAGAATTTTAAATTTCGGTAGGCTTTACCGGATTTTTCAGAGTTTTTCATCAATTTTCCTTTCACGTCAGAGGAAAATTGCTTCTGGAGGGGGTTCAAATGGGAAATAATGAAACCCTAAGAGAACATAATCTACGATTTGAGCCCTGGATGTAGGCGATTGAATCAGATATGCGTATACCAATGGCCGGAGTAAACGTACGGAAAAACAAAAATCTTTAAATACGATGGATCATTTTTGATTTTATTTTCCTTTTGTATGAAGGAAAAACTTTCAATGAGATAAACGGGGTGTTTAAACAATGGATGAATGGAAAACCATAGAACCAGGCGTTTGGAAACCAGAAAAAGATGGAGACAATATTATTGGGGTGCTGATAAACAAAGAGCCAAAAGATGAACAAACCGGGTTCAGTGCAAGGTATTACCTTGAAAATGAAAAGGGTATGTTCTTTGTCTGGGGCTCAACGGTACTTGACGACCGCATGCAATATGTGAAGGCCGGCCAGAAAACAAAGATAACCTTTGAGGGAAAAACGAAGAACAAACGTGGACAGAACGTGAACCTTTTCAGGGTTGATGTTGCATCAAACGGCCCCGATGATGACGGCGCGCCGGATACAATGGACAAAAGTGGCCACAAAGAGCCTTTCCTACTGGAGGTGAAAGACGAAATCGGCAAATAACGATTATTTTTTTATTCAAATTTAGATCTTTATTGAATCAGATAATGAATTCATTATAGAATTCATTATAAAGGAGGAAGATGCCGATGAGTGAATTCGATTGGTCCACGAGTCAAGAATGCCTTTGCGGCAAGTACATTAACGATGATAATTTTGAATTTGGAACTGTTTTTTGGTCAAGTAACGAATTTATTGTAGAAAAGGAATTCGCCAGGCATATAAAAATAATGCTGAAAGCTGTAAGAGACGGAGATATGTCAGCAGGCTGTAACAGTGGTAGCATATTTGATCGCCGACGCTTCCCTGTAACAGGCTTAACACAATTGGAAGATGTTATTGGTGATATAGTGGCTGACACCGGAGCCAAATGTGGTCAGAGTGTGATGCGTTGCACTAAATGTGGGCGTATCTATCTGGAAAAGAAGCAAGATACACATAAATTTACGCTTCTTAATCCAATCTCAGAGGACACATAACCAACAGTCGAGTAGCCCGGGGGAATCTCACCCCCAGGCTCTCACAGATCCGTGCGTGACGGTCTCCCGTCACACGGCTCTTATCATCCAGCCGACATTTGTCGGCTTCGCCACATTCTGAAGGTTCCTCCCATTTCTGGTTGACCAGATGAATGAAGCTGGATGATCCAACCCCTTCGCTCCATCTCCATTACAGAGACTTCATCACTGTCGGGTCGGAGGAGGCGCCTATTCAAAGGCTAACCTCCGTCCGCCGCTCAAACTGGACGTGCAGTTTTCCCGCATCCAGCTTTCACAAGGCTGCACTATTGCGCCAGTTCAAAGAGGGTATTAGATTGATAAGGCTTACAAGCCCCAGCTCACCATGTAGCTTGGAATTCGGAAGTATTTTCCAGCCTGCGTTACGCCAACGCTTTAAACGATGTGACCAGATCCGCCTCGTAATCCAACGGTCAAGCCGGTTGAATAACTTTCTGACATGGGCCTTCTTGTAATAATTGCCCCAGCCTCGGATGATCGGGTTGATATCATCAATCAGTTGCGCTGTTGTTACCGGCGCTTTTCGACAAGTTCGCTTTCTGATCTGCTCCTTGAAGTGGTCAATGGCTTTCTGTCGAGGATAGGCATAAAGCGATCCCTGACGGGTTCGACTCTTGATCTTATGCGCTGGCAGCCTCAGTGGCCGTGATCCTCGCTTGATCTTATACCCAAGAAACTCGAATCCGTGCCGCACGTGCACAATTCGAGTTTTCTCCCCGTTCAATACCACTCCTAACTTCTCCAGGACCTTGGTGGCAAAGGTCAGTGCCGTTTGTGCTTCAGCCCTCGTGTGACACGTCACCACCCAATCATCTGCGAACCGAGTCAATCGATATCCCTTTCGACGCATCTCTCGATCAAACGGAGTTAAAAGAACATTGCTGATCAAAGGCGAAATCACCCCACCTTGAGGGACGCCTCTTTGTGTTTGATGGATCTTGCCATCTTCCAAATAGCCAGCTTTCATGATGGACTCAAGTAACGCCAATACACGTCCGTCCGCTACCCGTTGGTTGAGCAACACCATGAGCTTTTCATGAACTGCCGATCCGAAAAAGTCTTTTAGATCCGCATCCACTATCCACTCATAGCCCTGTTCAACCTCGCACCAGATCTTGCGCAATGCATCTTTCGCTGACCTTTTTCGCCGGTATCCAAAGCTGGCTTCATCGAATCCCGGTTCAAAGATAGGTTCAAGCCGATTCAGTAGCGCCTGTTGACATACCCTATCGTAGATAGTTGGTATGCCGAGCGGGCGAAACTTGCCCGACTGTCCACTCTTGGGAATTAAATGCCGCTTAACCGGTTGAGGACGGTAGGTCCGCGTACGCAGCTCATCGTGTAACCGGTTGAGGTTCCCTTCCAGGTTCCTCGCAAAGTCATCGATGCTCTGCCCGTCTACCCCACCTGCCCCTCGGTTGCGCTTCACCTTCTCCCAAGCCAACTCCAAGTTCTTCAGCTTGTACACTTTATCCACTAATGAGTGGACCTTCCTCTCTCCTGTTGGATTCAGCCAGTTTGCTAATCTCCTCGGTCTATCGCCTGTGGGTTTTTCACTTAAGGAACTTATCCGTGCCATACACCTTACTCATTAGTTGACTGGTTTACTCCAACCACCTTGCCGACTGCCTTCCCCAGCTCACTCCGCTGCCGCATAGTGCGGTCACCCCATTTTCATAGGACTTAAGGTACTATTCAGTCGTCCGACGACTCATGGAACATCGCTTCCCACTTCACTTTCGCTTATAGGGTCACTTATCTCAGTGCCACCTGAGAATCCCATGAGCCCTCCTGGGGTCACGTATTGATCTTCCACACCGTGCCATCCGCACACACCTTGGTTCGATGGGTGGATAAGAACGCCTTCGCCTCCATAGTGCAAGCTCGACCTTGCCCCATCTTTGGCCGACCGGTTCATCTGTAGGGTCGCCCCTTCGATTACGGCCCGGTGTTTCTCCTCAAACCCTTCGGATTCCACCTCACGATGGACACCCTGTCCTCCGCAGCCAACACTTCGACTCCGGCCAGCGAGGCATTACCCCCGCTTTTGGATACAGCGTCCCTTATCTGAACGCTGGAGGGACTTTAACCCTCCGGATCAATGCGCTGCCCAGCGCACACTACGAGTTGGTCCGCCCCCTTCATGTGCATCGATACTTTCCCCCTTCGTGGGTCTCACTTATAGGGTTTTCTCTTAACATCACATGAAGGGTTCCCACGTTCCGCAAAAGAGCCAAGATCAGGTTCCCGCCACCTTTATGCCGGACGCCACCCAGGCAGTAAACAGGCATCCCCTGGATTTATCCCGGAACATCGAAAGAATCCCGGTTTTGACGTCGCCCTTAACGTTTCGACACCTCAACAGTGGTTCGCTTGCGCTCGGCTCCCTGACCCACACCTGCCACGATCCTATGCCGTGACTTTTCCTTAACGCTCACCACCGTGGCTTTTGACCACAGCAGCTTAAGGTGGTTTGAAGCCTGCTCCTGCAAGCCGGCTCCGAGGGGCCAAACCCTCATCTCTTGTGCAGTTACGCACAATTTAGGGCACCTTGCCCTTATTGCACTCGTGGCGCACGATCGATACGTTAGCAATCAATCATAAGAATGGATATTTTAATAAGGGTTAAATTGCCAAGATTTATCAAAATTTATGGTGATAATTGGTGAAGTTGTCCAACATATTTCCCATGGAATGGGCATACTATTTATAATGGAATTTACTCTTTTCGTTGATTCGACCCTCAATTGAATATTTGAATAGGCTTCGCAATCCTCAATGATATCTCCTTAAAATCTTTCCATGACAATCTCCTTTCAGTGATCGAATCATAGGTTTCCATAAATACGATATGCAGTAAACTGGCAATTTTCTTTACATGATCGGCGTAAAAAAACAGCCATTAAAACCAAAAAGTTTATAAACTCTATCGTATTACCACTGTTTAGAGGTAAAAAAATGATGGACCCCAAAGAGGCATATTCGTATCAAAATTATGTCGCAAATTTCGAAAAAGCGAAAATAAGAACCGTTCCGCAATTTGCGTATTCACTCGGATGCAATCAATACCGGGATTTACCGGATAACGAAACAACACTTATGGCATACGGGTTTATGGAAAACGCAAGGAACAGTTCGGATAATGTGGACTTTGACAATTTGTTAAAAAGAAAAACGGAACTTTCAGAAGACAAAGTGGACCTTATCCTGCATGAAATATCCGGCAGGGGCAATGTCAATTACCGGAATCTTAAAAGCCTTTATGAGGATCTTTTAAAAATCGACAACTGGCGTTTGCAAAGGCCTTATCCTGAAAAATATTTAAAGGACAGGGTATGGTCGGATCTAAACAAGATGGAGTTTTTGCTGTGGGATCAGATAAGAAGGGAGCTTAAGGATTTTTCACGCGACACCGCATTCCCACAAAAAGACCTTCGTGAATCCCTGCTCGAATTTAAACTTCAGGACCAAAAATCAAAGATGCTCGACATGGATGACCTTGAACACAGCCTTGCGGCAAATCCGGACGGGTACAATCAACAAACGGGTGATTTAAATCGACAAAAAACAATGTACTGAAACAAATGAACCAAAAAAAAGATGGCTTTCGCCGTCGTCTATAAACGCATACCTAAGGTGCCCCAGAAAATTTTATTACAACAGGATAGCAAGGCTTAAACAAAAGCCGAGCATCCATCTTATCCGGGGCATTGCCGTTCATTCGGCGATTGAAAAGTTTTATAAGTATAACTTACACCGCAGCACCGAGATGGACTATTCCAACCTCCGAAGGACAGTCAAACAGCTTTTAAAAGACGAGTGGATCAACCAGAAAAAGGGACTCCGTGAGCTTGACCTTACACACGATGAGATCCGGTTTTTTATCCGGGAAAGCCGGGAAATGATCTTAAATTTCCTTGATGATTTTATAAAGAACAAAGGATTTGAAAGGACAGCGCCGGTCATTGAAAAGACCCTGTTTTCAAAAAACTTAAAGTTTTTGGGCAGAATCGATGCCATGTACAGAAACAAGGCCCCGCCGCTTCTGGTGGATTTCAAGACCTCAAAGTCCAAAGAAATCCTTGATGATTACAAACGGCAGCTCGGTATGTATGCGCTGCTATACAGGGAAAATTTTGGGACAAGCTGCGCGCTTGCGATTCATTTCCTTAAGTTCAAAGACGGGTACAAAAGGTTTACCGTAAGTGAAAAGTATATCGATAAAATCAAAAACCTTGTTAATGACATTCACGAAAAAACCAGTTCAGATAACATAGAGGATTACCCCTGCACCTGCGGCTGGTGTGATAAGAACTTTGAGCTTAAAGCAAGAAAGAAAAATGGATCTGATCGATGAGAAACTAAAAACCTTGCAGCCGATCCTGGGCGTTTTAAAGACCCGTAGATTAAGGCAGATGTATTATTATGAAGATGATTTTCGGCAAAAAAAAGAGGTTGAAAATCATATCGATCTTCTCATCTCAAGGCTTGTCAAAAAAAATGTGGAGGATGAAATCATTCTTCCACCGCCTCAAAAACAATTGTGCGCCGGGGATATAAATATCGGCGATATTGAATACCTTGGGGAAAAAACAACCCCTTTTTATCTGAATCTGAAAGACATAAACCGACACGTCGGAATATTTGGCGCCACCGGAAGCGGCAAGACCACCTTTGCCAAGAATTTATTGAGCGAACTGCACAAGAGAAACATCCCCTTTCTGATATTCGACTGGGAAAAAAGTTACCGCAGCCTTGTCCGGGAGTTTCCGGATGTACAAATCTTTACGGTTGGAAGCAGCATAAACCCGCTTTTTTTAAACTTTCTTACCGTGCCCCCGGGTATCGAATATGACGAGTATATAAAATCCATCATAGCCATTATCTCAGAGGATTATATCGGCGGCATCGGGGCGGACACGATGTTATTAAATTACATGGAAATGGCGTTTCAGGAAACGCAAAATCCCTATTTCGAGGATCTAAAACAGATTGTACTGCGGGAAATAAGCAAAGACATGGGCAAACGAGGCAGGCTGTCCGGAAGATCCGGTCTTTGGAAAGAAAGCGTATCGCGACAAATCACCTTTATGTCGAAAGGAGCTTCGGGCAAAGTCATAAACGAAAGAAAGCATTTTCCGCTAAATGAACTTTTCAGCAAACCGATTTTGCTCGAGTTCGGGAACATAAAAAGCCCCTATGACAGAAAATTTTTCATCCACGTGATCCTAAATTGGCTCGCCATTTACAATCAGTATCATGGAATCCAGTCTGAAAATCTAAAACAGGTCCTCATATTCGAGGAGTTTCATAACATCGCCATAAAGACAAAGCAGGACAACATGGTCTCATCGCTTTTCCGGGAATCTAGAAAATACGGAATCGGTCTTGTCGCAATCGATCAAACCCCTTCAGAGATTCCAAACGCGATTTTCGCCAATATGAACGCGAAAATTTCCTTTGCACTGGGAACCAGCCAGGACATCGGTGCTATGGCAAAGGCAATGAATCTTGATTTTTCGCGGGCAAAATACCTGGGGATGTTAAAGACCGGCCAGGCGATCGTCAATATCAAGCAGAGGTATCATGACTCTTTTCTCATAAGACCGTATTTTACAAAATGGGAAGAGAATATATCGGATGATGAGATTCGGGCTGCAATGCAAAAGTTTGCAGACATTTCAGGGCCAAAAGAAGAAGCAGCGGGTGATCCGGGTATCCCACAGACTCCTCAAATAATTGATACCTTACCCCCCCCATTGGCCGCGCTTGAAAAAGTCATTCTGACAAGTATTGTGGAAAGACCTCTTGATGGTGTGGATGAACGGACAAAACGGTTAGGGTTTCATCCCTCTCAGATGGTTCAAATTCATGATTCATTGATTACAAAGGGCATTATCAAGCTGATTGTAATCGATCGGAAAAAGCTGTTCGAGCTTACCGAATCCGGAAAAATCAGGGCAACCGAATCCCGAATTTTCATACCGAAACAAAAAACAAGAGGCGGCCTTGAGCACGATTACTGGATACAGCGGACAGTCAAGTTTTTGGAAAAGATCAGGATCGAGCCCGCGCTCGAAGTAAACGATATTGACATTGTAGCTAAAAAGTCTGCGCTTGCAATCGAGATCGAAACCGGCAAATCAGATATCAAGGGAAACCTTTTAAAGCTTGAAAATTCCGGAATAAAAAGTTGTCTCATGCTGGCAACAACACGGCCGGTTGAAATCAAGATAAAAAACCTTGCAAAAGGGTTTCCATCCATACGCGTGCTTTTTGTAAAAGACTTTTTAAAAATGATCAAAAAGCATCTTACCGGCCCGCAATCACTTAAAGAGCCATCAGATATCATATCCCAAATCATACCCTCATGATCACACCCAAAAAAGTGAAAACGGCTTGCTGACAACCCCACGCAGCGAAAGGAGCAGCCACTCACTTCACATCGCCTAAAAAGCGAAACAGGGCAGACGACACCCACAGCGAAAGGAGCTGCCCAATACGAGTATTAGGCCTGTCTCGTCGGAGACGGGTCTTTTTTTTGATTCGGTCAGTCATGACTCTAAAGTTCTCGGCTTTATAAACAATGGATATCGTAGAGAGGAGGTGATTTTCTTGGCAACGGATTTTTTTAAAAAAGAGGTTTTGAAAGTACAGGAAAGATTCAATCAAACCTTTGGATTGATGACGGTATGCGATCTTCGGCAAAGACAAGGGGCGATACTTGCAGTCGTATTCTTAGGATTGATCGCGGATAAGATCGGAAAAGAAAAAAACAGGGATCATGCAAGGGATAAGATCAGAAAGTTCATGAAAACCCGGGATATCCTACACAGGCTGTTTGACCGGGTTGAAAATCAGCAAACCGAACAGAACGGCAGTACCATCGCGTATGAGAGAAAAATAAAAACACTTTGAAAGGAGGGATGCAACCCATGAACGAAACCGACATTCCGGATAACACTGAAAAGATCTGCGACAACTGCAAAAACGTATACCGTATCGAGTGGCTGAAAATAGGAGAAGCGTATAACGATTTCGGGCACAGGTATTGTCCGTTTTGCGGCATGCTGATCGATGAATAGGCGAACTTTGGATCTATGTAGATAAAAAAATTACTCTTAAGACCAAGCGATGAGCCTCTCTAATTCTGAGAGGCTCATTTGCTTTATGGAGGTGATTAAATGAAACAGGGTTTATTGAACCGATTGGAGGATAGGTCAGTCGGCAAGCTGCCGGTAGTTAGAAACTTTGCGAAAGTCGTTGAAAGTCGAGACATAAACTACATGAACAGGCAACTTTATGATTTCCTGAATCTACATTGCGGATTTATTGCCCACTTCAATATTGACGGCTTCAAAGCGACGTATAGCCACCCGGTCGATTTTGCGAACGTGTTTATTCCGCATTTTGACCCGGAGCACAGATACTTCAACGACATCTGGTCCTGCGACGAGGAGCCATATAGGGATACTGGATTTACAAAGGCTGAGATAAAGCGGGAGTTTTTCCGGGTAGTTAAGATCCATAAAAATGCCATCGCCGAACGGGCCACACAAACGCAAAGAGATGGAAGGTATGCCGCCTATCTCAAACTAAAAGAGGAATTTGAAGCAGACGGCAAATAAAGCTTTACTAAAGGAGGTTATCAAGATGTGGAACGAACCGAGTAAGCAAAGATTGTTCAGGATACCAAAATTGTATGAAACCGAGCACGTGCCGCTCAAAGGAAAACTCGTATATCTGCATTTTTTCATCGCCGGGTGCGACTGGTACATATGCGAGTTTGATGGAGAAGACATATTTTGGGGATTCGCCCACCTTGGCGACGATCAATGCGCTGAGTGGGGGTATATCAGTTTCAGCGAATTGAAATCCATCAAGGTAAACGGCCGGCTGGAAATAGACTGCGAGTGCGAAGACTTCTGGAAGAACCGGGAGGCTTCTGAAATTGAGAAAATCAGAAGTGCCCATGGATGGCCGAGGCCGGAAAAGGTCAAAGACCTGAATCCGCCGGCGGGGATCTCAAAAGACAATTTCCACAAAGAAAGGAACAAAGATCATGATGGACAAAAAGGTCTATATCGAAAGCAAGGGTGCCATGTGCCCGTTTTGTAGGGCTGAATCCATCCAGGGAGGCTTTGTACAAATCGAAGACGGCAAAGCCTTTCAGGATATGGACTGCCTTGAATGTGAAAGAAGATGGCAGGACGCTTACCGATTGGTCGATGTGATATCGATTGAAAAAGAAGAATCGAAAATGAAAACCGAAACGATACAGGAAATCGTAGATTCCGCACTCATAAGCGGAACGGTCGAGGCAGAATGCCTGGAGTGCGGGATAACGATCCAGTGCGAAACCAATGCTTCGACAACATGGTGTGAAATCTGCGGCAAAATCGTCAAAATCAAAAATCCTTTGATGGAACTGGGGTTTATATGAAAGGAGCTTTTATGGCATACACACCGGAACTTAGCCGGGAGCACAGCTGCACATTAAGGAGAATTGCCTGGGCCCTTGGACTGCCAATGACCAAAACGATGAGAATGGTTTTTGATTATGTGTCCAAGGTGGTTGACGGCAAAAAGATCTGCGAATCATGCAGGGATAAAACACGCTGCAAAACTTGTGCTTTCAATCGCATTTAAAACTCAAAATATTAGCCAGTAGGCTTTTCGGGTAAAACCCGGAAAGTTTTAAATTTAAGGAGGTGACGTATGAAATATGTATTGGTAACCGTATCAGGGGGAATTATCGATGAAGTCACATTTTATAATGAACAATTAATGGCTATCCGGAGTCTTTCAGAATATGTAAAGGCCATGAACCCAGAGCATAACGATGCGGCGGTTTACGGTCCGGATGAAATGATTGCAAACGCAAAGGCTTTTTTAGATGAAAACGATCAATATATCGAACATTGCATAGAAGATATCGCCATGCCGGGAAAAAAGGATGAGTCAACTTATATTATCGGCAATCCGCAGCACCGGTTGGGTTTTATGGTGGTATCCCCCGATGATCCCCTGGGATATTCCGATCCGGTCGAGGCTCTGTCCGATCTCGGACAGATGCGAAAAGATCACGGCACGCATCTAAAACTCTATCGGGTTTTTCCTGCCGAAGGACCGGTTGCCGTAAGGGCCCAATTGGAACGGCACAACGCTGATTGCGAGGTAGAAGATTTCGATCACTCGCTAATAAAAGAGTACCTCGAATAAATGAAATAGAAGTATCAAAAGCCTTAAGGGAGAAATCCTTAGAGGCGCCCCATTGAAATTAGAGACAGCTGCTTCCGTAATAACCGGAGCAGTTTTTTTTGTTTATTGACCCTAAAAAAGGAGAATATCATGAATTTAACAAACTACTTAAAAGCAGGTTATCCGTGTCTTTACGTATCGACAACCGAACCCTTAAGGGCGATTGAAAGCATCACGGCTGAGGGCTGGAATACGTATTCATGGGATTGTCTTCGAGGCATTACCGAGCGCGAAACCGGTAAAATCGTCGAGGATGTCTTGGATCCCCTGGGCGCGGTCAAGTGGATGGGCGGGCACAGCGACACCGTGCTGTTCGTTCAGAATTTTCACCATTTCGTAAGTTCGGTTGATATCATTCAAGAAATCCAGAACAGCCTTCCGACGTGGAAAGGTTCGGGGTGTTGCCTGGTGCCGGTGGGGCCTCCGGTGCAACTGCCTCAGGAGATATCGAGCTTTTTTACCATGCTGGATTTCAAACTTCCATCTCTTATAGAACTTACCCGGATCCAACAGGAACTGGCAGAAGCGGTAAAAGTAGAGGTCTCTGCCGATGCGGTGGAAGCTGCCCTTGGCCTTACGGAATTTGAAAGTGAGACTGCATTTGCCCTAAGCCTTGTGCTTAAAAAACGATTCTGCGCGCAGGTTATCACCGAACAGAAGATGCAGATGATCAGGCGAACGGGCCTCATGGAGTTCTGGCCGCCGGTGCCGGTGGACCAGGTCGGCGGGCTTGATTTTTTCAAGCAGTACCTTGCCAACCGGAAAAAGGCGTTTGAACCCGGAAACGAGCATCTGCCAAAGCCCAAAGCGCTTCTTTTGGTGGGGATCCCCGGGACCGGAAAGTCGCTTTCGTGCAAGGCTGCGGCCTCTATCCTTAACTGGCCGCTTATCCGTCTGGATATTTCTGCCTTGAAAGGCTCACTTGTCGGAGAAAGCGAGCAAAAAATCAGGCAGGCGACTTCCACAATCGATGCTTTCGGAAAAGCCGTGGTGTGGATGGACGAACTCGACAAGGTTTTTGCAGGAGTTAAATCCTCCGGAAAAACAGACGGAGGAACAACCTCTGGTATGTTTGGTCATTTCTTGACCTGGATGCAGGAAACCCAAAGTCCGGTGCTTGTGATGGCAACCGCAAACAACGTCCATGAGCTTCCACCCGAGTTCTTGCGGGCAGGACGCTTTGACGCCATGTTTTTTGTCGATGTACCGAACTTGAAAGAAAGACAGGAGATCATCGGTATCATGAACGACCGTTACGCTTCTAAAATCTCAGAGGAGCACGCGGAACGGTTAAGCGGCTGGTCAGGGGCAGAGATTGAGCAGCTTGCAAAAGACAGCCTGTTTGACGGACTTGAAGAGGCTCTAAACAACATCGTTCCTTTATCCCGCACGATGAAAGAGGAAATCACCGCACTTCAGCAGTGGGCAACCACACGGGCAAGGAGGGCGAATACCTTGGAAGAATCCGAATCAACAAAACCTGTAAGGAGGATTAAGTAATGTCACATATCAGCAAAATAGAACTGGAAGTCAGAGACCTTGGCGTTCTGGGGAATGCCTGCGCCCGGCTGGGACTCGAACTGCTCAAGGAGAAGCGCACATTCAAATGGTATGGGAAAGAGGCCGAGTGCGACCATGCCATTAGTGTGTCCGGAGCCGATTATGAAATCGGTGTTATGAGAACCGCCGGTCAATATGAACTCAATTGCGATTATTATGACCGCAATATTGAAAAGGCTATCGGCAACCAGGGGGGTCTTTTAAAGCAGGCATACGCCATTGAAAAGACCCGGATCGAGGCAAGGAAAAAAGGCTACTCCGTAATAGAGAGGCGAACAAAAACCGGTATCCGGCTTCATGTGCGGGTAGCATGAAAGGAGGTGTTTTATGAAGGAAATCATTATCGATGTGTCAGATGACGGAGAAATCCGCATCGAGACAAAAGGTTTTGCAGGGAAAAGCTGCATCACTGAGTCCCAATTCATAAAGGATGTGCTGGGAAAAGAAACCGAAAGCCAGCTTACTCCCACTTACTGGCAGAAAGCCGATACCGCGATCAAGAAATACCTTCCCCTTTGCGGCTAAAGCCGTCCGTTCAGCTAACAACCACCAACAAACCAATAGATAAACCATTTAACAGGACCTGTCCCTTTTTGGGGCAGCCTAAAGAAAGGAGTATTTTACCATGGAAAATCTGTTTGAAAAAGGCTGCCTGGTGCAGCTATCCACCAGTGTCTGGGGAGCGACCCGAAAGATAAAGCCCGAGCAGCTTCCGGAAATCCCTGTTTCAAGCGAATGGCTTCGGGCCAGCAAAAAGCTTGTGGATCCCGAGGCCTTAAAACCCATAAACAAGGTCATCACCAAGGCCAGGTCCCATATCACCGGTGTCAGCCTGCCGTTTCCCATAAAAAGTATGGAATTTGTCCCGAAAGAGACGATTACCAGGGTAGACGCCCGCCTAAACGAGTTCAAATCGGAATTCAACCGGACGGTGGAATCGTTCATGGAAAGTTATGATCGGCTGCGCGAGGTGGCAATGGTGAACCTCGGGGACCTTTTCGATGAAATGGAATACCCGTTGGATATCCGGAGCAAGTTTGCCTTTGTCTGGCGGTTTATAATCCTGGATGTGCCAAATGGAAACACGGCCCTGCTTGCGCCTGAGGTGTATGAGCGGGAAAAGGAGAAATTCGTCCAGACCATGGAGCAGGCACGAGAGCTTGCCGTCCAGTCGCTCAGGGAAGAGTTTGCGGGGATGGTGGAACGGATCACCGAGCGTTTTTCCACAGGTCCCGGCGGCAAGCCCAAGGTTTTTAAAAACAGCACGGTGGATAATCTTTACGAATACTTCGAGACGTTTAAGGAGCGAAACATCTTCAAAGACGAGCAGATGGAAGAACTTGTCGGCCGTGCCCAAGCCATCCTTGGCGGAAGCTCAGCAGATGCCATTCGATCGAGCGAGCATCTGAAAGAGCGGATACAAGACGGCATGAAAGACGTCGAGCTCGTCATGGCCGACATACTGTCAAGGCCAAGGCGAAAGATCGTCATGAACTAGTTTTATAATCAAATTTCTTAAAGAGGCGGTTTGCTATCCAAAGCAGGCCGCCTTTTTTTATTTAAAGGAGGATTACCCATGCAGCAATTTTGGAATATCATATCAAAGAAACACAAGGAGAAATTAAGTGCTCTTGCAGACAGCAAAGGCGTTGACCATGAAACTGCCATGCGAAACATCATAAATTACATGGTAAACGACAGTACCCCTAAAAAAATGCCGGAGTATTTCAAGGGAATGATAACAGCCCGGCACATAGAATCATTTATCGACACAATAACAACATAAATTTAAACTTCCAAAAAAGCCTCTCTGGTTATGCTCCAGGGGGGCTTTTTTGCGTTCAAAGGAGGTCCGTTATGACTGACATAAAAACATTTTGGGAAGATCTTAAATCCGGCCGTTTTGTCTCGATGGTCAAAGAATCATCCAAAGGACAATCCGTATCAAATGCACAACAAACCTATAACATCATGAAACCTCTGTTTGCCGAATGCGACGATATCGAATCGATTTACTGTATCTTTCTTGATGCTCAAAACAAAATACTCGCCATTGAAAAGATGTTCTCAGGAAGTATTTCAAGTTCAGCAATTTACACAAGAGAGATGGTAAAACACATTATCCGACATAAAGCCAGTGCTCTAATATTAGCGCATAATCACCCCTCAGGCTGCCCAAAGCCATCCGCAGAAGATCTGTCCATTACCGCAAAGGTAATCGCAGCCCTTGCGAGCATCGACGTGATTTTACACGATCATATCATCATCGGAGACGGGTATCACAGCATGGCGGATACCGGATGGCTGAAAAATGCCGCCAATCGATTTAAAAATATTTTATCAGTGCCAACCCGAACCGGTGAAGAAATACCAAATCTCAGCGAATCGATGAGTGTAATAGAAAACGGGAAGGAATCACATGGCGGTTGTTTTAGCGATTTTTCATCGGAACTTTACCGATGGTTCGAGATTTTCAACACCGTTTTTTTCAAAGATCAACCCATACCGGCGCCTGAAATAACGTTTGAAAAGACAACGGTTAACAACCTCGGAAATTACGCAATAAAAAGAAGCCCGTTTGGGGTTAAGGAAAGTATCAATATCAACAGCGTTCATCACGATAGACCCTTTTGGGAGATCCTTTCAACCCTTGTCCATGAAATGGTTCACAGCTGGCAGGCGGCCTACGGAAAGCCTTCAAGCAGCTGGTTTCACAACCAGGAGTTTAAGATGAAGATGCTTAAGTGCGGGGTAATCTGTAACGACAAGGGCGGTCATCTGGCAATCAGGGATCCGTTTATTTTTCTGCTTGAAAAAAACGGCATTCTCGAAACAACCGGTGAATCGTTCGGAAGGGTGATGAAGATCCCGTCGAAACCAAAACCAAAGGGTGAATCAAAGCTTAAAAAATGGTCATGTGGATGTACGAATGTCCGTGTGGCAGTGAGGGATTTTAAAGCACGGTGTCTTAAATGTAACAATGTATTTCAGTTAATTTTATAACAATCATTCAACCAAATCAAATATGGGGGCCTTTTGTCATGTCTGATCGATAAAAGGCCCTTTTTTATGAAAAGAAAGGAGAAAGACATGAGACTGGCAGCACAAGCCAAAATGGGCTATTACCCGAGCCCTGCTTCGGTTACACAAATCATATTAAACCATCTGAAACGCCACCGTGAGGGGCGTATCAGGGTCTTTGACCCCTGTGCCGGTGAAGGAAGCGCGATTAAGCTTATCGGAAATCATCTTTACGCAGAAACCTATGGGATTGAAATTGACCGTAACAGAGGCGTCAAGGCAAAAGAGGCACTGACCCGATGTCTTGTAACAGACTATCGGAGTGCGCGCATAAGCCGCCGTTCCTTCAGCCTGCTCTATCTGAACCCGCCCTACGACTGGACTGCACGGGAGTGCGACATTGAAAGATCGGAAAGGTATGAGCGGACCTTTTTAAGGGATTGTATCGCGTATCTTGCCCCGGGCGGAATCCTGATCTACCTGATTCCCCAAGGCCGGCTGGACCATCACATCGCCCGGATGCTTTCATACCGGTTCGAGCGGCTTGGTATATTCAGGTTTCCGGAAGATCAATACAAAGCGTTTAAACAGCTGGTTATCTTCGGAATGCTTAAAAGAAAACCCGGGAAAGACGACCGGACAGAAGATTATCTTAAAAAATGCGGTAAATTTATAGCAGTTGTTCCATACCTTCCCGGTGTCCCATCCCGTATCTACCGGGTGCCGGTATCACCGGTCAATACCGCCTTTTTTTTTAGAAGCAAGGATATCGATTCCGAGCAACTGGCCGGGGAGATCCAAAAATACGGGCTTTTTGCAAAAATAGAAGAGCTGACAACCCCTCTATCCATGGCCGAAAGGATAAGACCGATTATGCCTTTGCGGCAGGGGCATCTTGCCCAGGTGCTTGCAAGCGGTTTTATGAACGGTGTCGTATGGGATAGGGACAAGAAAAATCCATTGCTGGTTAAAGGCATTACGGAAAAAAAAGTAAAACATACGGTCGAGATGCAGGGTGAGATTGAAAAGCATCACGAGACCGACGAGATCAAGATCGTGATCCACGCATTCGACCGCCAGGGGAAAATGATGGCCATCCGGTAGTCAACCCTAAAAAGGAGGTGACAAAATCATGAAACTTTACCCGATTCATATAGCGGGCATCAACGCATACTGCTCCGACCTTATCACCGATTATCAGGATCAAGAGATTGTCTATTTTCTTTCAGTCTGCGGATACCAGGCGACGGTGAAAGGGATTATCGCCAATCTTTTGGAAAGCTACGATATCGGCATTACAGTCGATGGGACTGAATATTATCTTGCGCGTTCGCCCCTTGGCTACATGGTGAAAATCAAAAAACTGCCATCAGGGCTGGTGCACGGTGTGCTGCTGCCCAAAGCGGCATTATCCAAAAAAAGTGAACCCGAAAACGATTATTTCTATATTTTCACAAGGGATGTTGGAAACGATAAGCTTTTGCGTCTTTTCTTTCGCCACCTTGACCAAAAAACGGATATCCCACTTCATCTCTCCTGGGATCATTGGCTCTGGCAGGTGTTTGAATCACAAGACGGCTGGCTAAATGAGCTTAAAAGCCTGGCAGGAGATTACAGGGGATTTTCATTTACGTTTGATCCGGAAAAACTTCGGGAATTCATTTCTGAAGCTATCAGGAAAAACGTTCCACAGGTAATTGAATGCATGCAATGGAAAGGAGGTGATTCAAGTGGAAAATACGATTCCGCTTAAACAATTTTTAGACGATTACAGTGAAAGCATGGCCGAGAAGGTGACACGGGATCTTTGTGTCATCCATGACCCGACAGCCCAAAAAGAGGAAGATATCGGAAGCCTTATAGATGGTTTGAAAAAGAAACCCTTCCCTTCCCAGGGAGAAATCATCAAGGCCTGTTATAAGTCCTTTGTTTCGGGAAACACGGCAGCATACGTCGTTGCCGAGTGCGGCACCGGAAAGACGTTGATGTCGATTGCCGCAGCGTATCTGCTCTACAAACTAAACGGCATCGGCCGGGTGCTTGTTTTGTGTCCGCCGACCCTTGTCCTAAAATGGATAACCGAGATAAAAGACAGTGTGGCCGGGGTAAGCGTTTACAATCTTAACGGAAAAGACGTAATCAGGCGGCTTGAAATACTAAGAAGGAAGCCGAAGCCTTTGCAGTTTGAGTTTTTCGTAATCGGAAGAGAGCGTGCAAAAACAGGGTTTTTATGGCGGCCGGCTGTTGTGAAAAGGCAGGGGAGCTACTTTTGCCCAAAATGCGGACACGAGCTTTTCGACAAAGACGGCTACCCTTTGCCGGTATTTGAAACCAATACCCAGGGTAGGTTCAAAAAACGGTATTCGTGCAGAAATCCGGTTTTCAAATGGAAATTTAACCCGGAAACCGGAAGCCATAGTATGGTAAAGGCTGTCTGCGGTGAACAGCTCTGGCAGCCGGACATAGACCGAAAGAACTTTCGGAAAGTGATCCCGGCTAAGTTTATCAAATCGAAAATGAAAGGGGTCTTTGACCTTTTGATCTGTGACGAGACCCACCAGTACAAGAATGAATCGGGCCAGGGGTATGCGTTCGGAGCGCTTACAGCAGCCTGTAAGTATGTGCTTTGCCTGACAGGAACCCTTGCAGGGGGCTATGCTTCAGATGTCTATCACCTGCTATTCAGGACCCACCCGCAGCTCATGATAGAAGACGGCAACACGTGGGGTAACCCGAAAGCGTTTATCGAGCGGTACGGAATTCTTGAAAAGATCACCACGGTCAGACCCGAAGACGGTCTCACTACTAAGGCCAAGCGAAGAACCGTGGTAAAAGAAAAGCCGGGCATAAGTCCGCTTTTGCTCGGGAAAATATTATTGTCAAATTCGGTGTTCCTGAGGTTATCCGACTGCATGGAGCGTCTGCAGCCGTATGAGGAAAAGGTCATCGAGCTTTCCATGCCGCCTGATATGGAAGCGCTTTATTCGGAGTTTCAAGAAACCTTAAAGAAATCATTGATTGCAGCCCTTGCAAGAGGTGACAACTCTTTGCTGGGTGGGTATCTACATGCCCTTTTATCTTACCCTGAAAGGATCTTCGAGGGGGTCGAGGTGTTCCATCCGCATACGAAAGAGCTTGTCGCAAACGGCCCTGCGCTTGAAGGACAAATGCCGAAGGAACAGGAATTGCTCTCCATCATAAAAGGGGAGCTTGGACAGAAGCGAAAAGTTTTGGTCTATATCCAGAATTCCGACACGACGGATATAAGCCCCAGGCTTACCGGCCTGATGGAAAAAGAGGGTATGAAGGTTCGGGTATTAAAGTCCGGTGATACAGAAAACCGCGCCGGGATCATCGCCAACATGGTTAAGAAAGGCATGGAGGTTCTCATTACAAACCCTAAAAAAGTCGAGGTGGGCATGGATTTGCTGGATTTTCCGTCCATCGTATTTTATCAGATCCCGATGAGCACCTATACGCTGCGGCAGGCCTCGAGGCGGTCCTGGAGAATTCCCCAACAAAAACCTGTCAAGGTGTTTTTTTTGACATACACCGATACCATGCAAACCCGGCTCATGCAGCTTATGGCCCAAAAGCTTACCACGAGCCTTGCAATCGAAGGTGAGCTTTCGGATAAGGGACTGGCCGCACTTTGCGAGACATCGGACACCCTGGCAATCGAATTGGCGAAAATGCTGATCGAAAAGTCCGGGAATGACCAAGTACGGGGTTTGAAAGATATCTGGGCCGATTATCGAAAAAAAGAAGTTCAAATGGCGGCAAAGATGACCGATGGCATTCCAGGCCCCGGGCCGGAGCCTGAAATTTTATCACGGAATGAGTCCGATAGGCCGACGTCCGAGATCTGGAGGGCAAGCTCTGAAATCGAAAAGATCGGGGATCGGATCGTAAAGGTCCAATTTATCGAGTACAACGGAAAGGCAAGGAAAAGAAAGACAGTTACGCATATAGAAGTAAAATCCTCAAAACTTGACGAAATGATCGAAAAGAACGGCAATCACGTTCAGGTCCAGTTTTCGCTATTTTGAAAATAATACCTTAAACAGGAGGGGCTTTTTACGGCCCCTCCTTAAAACTAAAAGTAAACTTTGTATTGGTGAATGATGAAACCAAAAAATATATATACCGGTGATGCAATCGGTAAAAAAGAGGGAGCCATCAAATGGCATATATAGGCGCCTTCCAAAGCATCAACGAGGGCGATTATATCGGTATCGATGTTGGGATGAGAATGAAAATGGAGTCACGAAAAACCGAAGAAAGAGGCTTTTTTTTTTACAAATGTTTGACCCAAACAGATATCTGGAGAGGCAAATCCGAAGGCCGCAGAATCCTTATCGACCCTTCTCTTTTTTCAGATCCGAAATAGTCCTTCTATTTGTTTTTCTAAGATATTTTTCAAGTTCTTTTTGTTTCTCGAAGATGTGTTTTATTTCCTTGAGCCCGATGTAAGCTTGCTCTATATCGGATAGCGCGTCACCCGGAGAATGGCTTTTCAATTTTTGAACGGCACTTGCAAGCAGTCGGTTAAAGGATTGTGAGAATTCAATGATTCTGTGCTCGTTTTTCTCTATAAACTCCAATGCCTGAAGCATCTTTCTTTGGTAGTCTATTTCTTCTTCAATATTTTTTTTTTGTTTCTTGTCCTTTGTTTCCAAAAGACGCTTTTCCATTTCTGCGATATCCTTTTTATGCTTGGCCTCATATACTGCAAGATGCTCTTTAATAAGTTTTGTTCCGCTTTTAAGGATATTTTCTTTCTTTGCTATCCGTCTTAGAATATGGGTAATTTCTGCTATTTCTTCGCTGTCGATCTCATTTCCCTTTTTCTCAATAACCTGAATCATCTGTTTTAGATAATCCGCGATATCATCAACCGTTTTGATGTCTTTTTTAGTGATTCTCATGGTTTTCCTCTTTAAAAACCTCATTTCTTTTCTGTCTTCATTTAGCTCCTGATCGATCTCCTTGTCATCCGGCGGAGATAGGTCCATTTGCTTAAGCTCCCTTGCTGACTCAAGCGGCGAGTGTCTTGAATGGCGGAAAAAGGCCGATACGATCTTGAATAGCGATACCGCAAAGAGAAGGATAAGGATACCGTTTGCGGGCGGGAATACATCGGCGAGGTTGTGAAGGATATTCGGGCTTACCGCCCACAGGGAGATGTAAAACAGGACAAATCCGAAAGGCAGTGCCGTCGATGCCCGCATCCCGTAACTTCTCATGAGGCCAAAAATTATGAAAAATATCACGACAAATAGTAGGATCGCTCCAAAAAGACCCAGTCCTTGCAAGCTTAGATGGAGCCAGCCACTATATATCGCAAAATAAGTTCCGATGGCAAGCATCAGGGATACAGCGGTTAAAAGTACCTTAAAATACCTGCTCCCCTCGAATTTTTTGCGCAGCGCGATACCCACAACCGACCAGAAGAACAATAGAAGAAGGGTAAATACGATCCAATCCTGGTACCTTGCGATGAAAGGACCCGGTTTGATATGGTCAAACGGCGAAAGGATATCGATAGTCGAGGGCATCAAATCATGCGATAGATGATTTGATATATAAATTTTTCTATTGTCGCTTCAGAAACTTAATGGGGGGTGAGATGCTTCAAAACGTAACCTGGGTGGAAACCGCTCTACCAAGCTCGTCATGCCCGCTCAGAACGGCAACGCATTGAATCTTTGAGCCGAGCAGATAATCTTTAAGATTTTTTCCTGAATCTTTTATTCGCAAGGTGATTCTTTCGAAGCTATTGCGCACCCGAACAGGTCCTATCGCAATTTTAAATTGGTTTGAAGAGGATTTTGATAACTTCCAGATGCAAAACGATATAAATGGTTCAAATCGGCGCGACTTTCTGATGGTGACGTCTGCTGATGAGATTACAACCGAAACGCCGTTTACCTCTGAAATCTTTAGCCTGATTTCACCATCAACATATGAAATCACAGAGGCTATAATTTTAGCCCCCTTTGACAGTCTGCGCATTTCTCGGATCAGTTCATCAGGATATTTGATCAGCACAAAATAAATGTATCTTGCGGATGAATCGCGACCCCATGAGCTTTTAATAATATTCTGCTCAATACCGGTTACAAAACCATGGGCTAAACCGGAAAGACGATCATGGATCACTCTTTTCGGATTGTGAGGGTTGCCTGAAATTATATCGATGTACTGGTAATCATACGTTATTCCCATAGATCTCAATATTTGCCGGACAACATCGCTAATTGCGGACTTTCGAGCCTCGGCCAGAGAGCGTAAAGGAGCAGATATTCCAACAAAATGTCCTGAAGGAACATACAAAACAAAGTCTGGAGTATTCAGCAGTTTTGATGGTGGAGTCTGTTCCGAATACCCAATTATGGCATTAGAAAACAGAAATCCGGTAAGCCAACAGATTGTGGTGACATACAGATTAAATCTCACTTTGAATCTCTTTCTTCAGATCCTCAAGAAGCTTCTCTGCTTTTTCCTTTGCCTCGTACTCATTTTCTTTTGAAAGCTTATTCCTCAATTTCCGAAGAACATCTGATTTGGTTTTAAGATAATCTGCCTTGGGAATTTCAAGCATTACAAAAACATTGTAGGTTGGCTGCATTATCAGCGCTGAAAAGGTCTCCTCATAATAAACCTCTTTCTGCTTTATTCCCTGGATATGCAGGTTATCAACAAAAACGGCAATCCCATCTTCTACATACCGTTCAACCCCATCAGCACCGGTATTAAACCCCTGGGCATATTCTGAAAACTCGGATCTTATGTATTGAGAGATGGATTGTGCAGCGACCTTTAAAGCCTCAGCGTTTGCACATCTTACGCTAACAGAATAATCCGAGCCATTCAAAAAGCCGCCGGAAAAATGGATAGTACCGTCTTTTTCGAACGATGATTTCTTTGTCCATTCAGGCCGGTCGTCGTTTTTGGAGCTTTTGACAACAATCGGCTTTTGAAGTTCGTATGCTTCTTTTACGGCATCACGAGAGGCTTTCAAACTTTTCGGTGTTGATGAGCAGTTCAAAAAGAGTCCCAGCAACACAATCAGAACAAGTGGATATCTGAGAATCGAGTTTAAACTGAAGCAATCTATTAGATTTTTCATAAAATATTCTCCTTTCTTCTACTAATTTAAGAAAGGAGATGTTTTTTGTCAAGGGCTAATATACAATATTCTTGTAATATTTCAATTAGTTAAGTTGTGTTTAAACTTAAGTAGCCATCTGATGACCGTGTTATTAGGTATGCAAACTGGATATTAATGGTTTGGATTATTCCGAATATATAATAGAAGAATCATTGAGTAAATGTCTATCTTTAGGCTAAGAAATAAAAAGAGCTGGATTGATTGATAAAATGCTTTCATTAAAAGCAGCGCCAGAGTTTTATATTGTGGACATGTGCGGTTCAACCATTATGCTTATTTGTTGATAATCAGTACCTTTTCTTATTTCATCGGCAATTTGAAGAGTTTGAAATCCCATTAGCTTTTTTTCGAATTTTAATTTTTCTACTTCTAATATTTTTTGTTCTAATTCAAGCATTAAGTTCTCTTCTTCTAATTTGACAATACGCCTCCTCGTTGCATCTTTTAAATAAGCCTCAATTTTTGAATTCATCATGTTCTTTATTGAATGTAGCTTCTTATTGCAATTTTTTATTTGCCCTAATAGCTTTGTCTCATCAATCTCAGTTGGTGACTTGAAAATATTTTCAAGTTCTCCGTCTTTTAATAAAAGAGTACAGTATTCTATCAAAATTTTTGATATTTCCTCTTTGAAACGGTCTATTTTATCTTGTTTCAATCGGTTTTCAATTGAAATAGTCCTCACCCAGTTAACTTCTATTTTGAGTTCCAATGCAAAATCGATTATCTTTTTTACAGACAAAGCACTTACACGATCTGAAAGAAAACCAATTATATCTACATCATCATCAAACTCAGTAACAACAATCAAAAGCCTGTGCGATGCACTATTGAAGTCATTACGATTAAAATCTTCAATTACTTTAAGTAGTAGGTACTCTGATATATTTTTAAGATTTTTCACATTCATCATTAAGTGCCTTCTTTATTTTTATTACGACTACCGGGTTCTTTGTCACTAAAGCAGTTATATCTTTCCGTGAATCCCTGAAATATTTATTGATAGTGCTTTCATTTAGTGCCTTGTATTGGTAACTTCTCAATCTCTTGTTAATTTCGGACAGTGAATGACAGTTGTAGAGAAGTCCAAATATATTTATGTATCGCTCTTGTAACTCAAGAGCAGTTGTGATGATAATTTCGTCTATAGGATCATATCCGGAAGAATTAGTCGTCCTGATGCTACTCTCAAGATAGCTTTCCATTGTTGTACCCCCTGCCATGAGAGCACGTCGCTTAATATAAGCTTTGTAACTCTGCAAAAATAACCTCCATAAGTTATATTATAGTTACATTTAAAGCCCGTGTATACCGCCAATCGTTTAAACAAATCAACATTATCTTTTCCAATTCATTCCAATTTGTTCCAAAAATGCCGATACTTTCAGCGTTGTTCCTGTTTATATCAATATATTCAGCACCTTATTGATTTAAAATACAAATGACCTATATTTGAATCAAACATTTGTTGTTTTATAAATTAGATCAAATACTGAATCAGTATTCGAAAATAAAAAGTAATCACTATGTTTAAATACTATCACAAGGAGGTTAGCGTGAAGGATAAAAAACGGTCCAAAAACAAAGATGGACAACGAAAGGATCAATCTCACAGACTTAATTTCAAATCAAATTTGCATGATAATGACACATTCGCTGAGTATGCACCATACCCACCACCGGAGTATACCCCCTACCTTTCAATATATGAAAGCGAGATTATGCAAATGGCAGGGCTGACTGCTCACTGGGATGACAAAGAAACCGGTGGCACCATGTTCGGGCTTTTTTCTCACGCAGGCCGGCCAATAATAATGTTTGTCACAGGACCGGGACCAGCCGCAATCCATGAGGTGGGAACTTTTTGTCCGGATATCGATTTTTTAATGGAAACAGTTGCTTTTATGAAGAAACAATATGGTCTTCAATATGCAGGAAACTTTCACAGCCATCATTATTTACAGATCAAAGGCTTGAGTGGTCCTGACATAAAGAATACTCAGTCAATTGGCTCAAAAAATGGCTACCGCAGTTTATGCCAGGTAGTGTCCACTTTTGAGAACAAACCGCCTGAAAGCATAAATCCTTCCAGGAATCAACCGGATAACAAAATGTCCCCGGATCGAGCTAATGAACTGAAACCTGAAATCAAATCATATCGTCATACAAATTGTATCAAATTGCATCCATTCATATATACTGATGCCGCAGCACATTCTGAACCTCAACGTTGCTCGATCAATGTTATCCCAGGAACAAGTCCCATCAGAGAAGCGCTCTATCGCAACCCAATGTCGTTTCTTACAAAATTTTACGGGTTTCCCAAATCACACATTATATTCGATGAATTTAAATCCGAAAAAGAGCAAAAATACGGCAGAATCGAACTGCCTGTTGGCATGGAAAAACAGTTAGATCGGCTTCCAGAAAATGTATGTAAAAATACAAAAGTGAGTTATATGGACGGTCTAATTATCCTTTCTCTGCCGCTTCCGGCAGAAGAAGAAAATATTTTTATAGCTTATAAAGATACCCACCCCCATAAAGCTATATCTGTATATTATGCAAAAATTCGAGAACCCGGGACAGAGATAAATATTACTCAAGAAGCCCTTTGCATGAGCCAACATACTACATTGTCTAAAATCTACAAGAAGGCGCTTCGAGTCCTTAAAAGTACCAACATAAAACAGAAAAATGAAACAGGAGGCTATGATGTCGGAAAATAATACGCTCCAGAAATATATAAAATCATTGACTATTGATTCTAAAAAACCTCGAGAACTGCAAAATGATCGCAATAAATCAGGTCTGAAATCCATATACATCAATTCCATTTTGAAAACAAATAATTCTTGGCAAGAAACTGAATATCAAGAGTTTATGGAGTTCGCCCAACTTTTTGAACGGTACCAGCCAGCAGTGGAATCACTTATCGATTTGCAGATACACAACCCCACCGGCCTGCAATTTACACTTGAGGAGCTAAATAAGTACGTACAAAAATCAAGTCCTCCGAACCGACGTCTCCAGATTGAAAAAGATATAATGGCTCAGGAACTGCCCCAGTTTCAACTATACCGGATTTATGACGAAACGTTTTTCGAAGGACATTATACAACTACTGTTGGGGGAAATCTTTATCAATTAAAACTTGTCCTACCACACTATTACCCTAACGAAATGCCTCGTATATTCGTTACTTTCCCAAAAAGGCTAAGGAAGCATGATTATTCGGGATTAATTAACGATGAAGAGATTTCACATTCGTTTCACACCCTAAGTAATGGACCTGATAAAAGCGTCCAAATTTGCCATTCAAATGAAGAAACTTGGGATGCTTCGAAAACGGCTGTAGGAGCATTCACCAAGGGGATTTTATGGTTAGAGGCTTACGATGTGCATCTATTAACAGGCGGAGATATCGCAGATACTCTCTCAGAATTTGAAAGGAATCAATAAAAAATGGGAAAAGAAGAAGAAAGAATTAAAAACATCATCATTAACATGGCTAGAGGAAATAACACCGGTCACAAACTTTCATATGATCCAGTCACGAAAAGAATTCTGCCGATTTTAGAAAATGGGGATCCGGACGGAATCATGACAATAACTCCGGAAGACAATCGATTTGCAGTAAAGAAAGGCGGGTGAAAAATGATTGTCCTAACCGAAAGGTCGGTTAAACAGTTTGAAAATACTAAGGCCACAAAAAAAGATGTTTACTTCACCTGCTGGGACGACGGTGACGTCTACAGTATATTAAATATTGGGTCTTCTCAAGGGACAGTTCCCGGAACTCTTTTTAAAACAAATGATCAAAATCCTATCCCGATGCCGGTCGGTAACCCGCATGATCGCGTCAGGGTTATAATCAGCGCTTATGGTGACTATTCAAGCAAAGCTCTGCTTTCAGAATCGCTAAAAATTACAGGCTATGTCCTACAAAAGGCTGGATGGAAAGAAACAGAGGTGCATCTCGTACCCGTAAGAAGTGAGCTTTTCTCCAGATCGAAGGGATTGCTTGAAACAGAAAAGATTTCCGATAAGCGCTTGCTTATAGCCGGTGTGGGATCGGTTGGATCCCAAATAGCAGTCGAATTAGCAAAAACGGGGGTCCAGATCGATATGATTGACCATGACCGATTAGAAGTTGGTAATGTTACCAGGCATGATGCAGACTTGTTTCATGTCGGACGCTACAAGACCAACGCGATGGCTGACAGATTAAGGGGAAAAAATCCTTATATAACAGTGGGAAAATGGGAAAACAGGATCTGTTTTGACAACATCGAGCTAGTACGGGAAATCATTAAACAAAACGATATCATCATTTGCGCGACGGATAATCGACCATCTAAAATAATTATCAACAAACTATGTGTTGAAGAGAACAAGCTTTGCATTTTTGCCGGGTTGTTCCCACGAGCATACGGCGGGCAAATCCTCTTTGTAAATCCACACCATTCACCCTGTTACCAGTGCTTTGTCATGTTACTCCCAGAGCAAGCCAAAGATGTAGAGATCTCAGGCCGTCAACTGGCAGAGAGGTTGTCCTATACCGATCGTCCCGTTCCAATAGAACCGGGATTGTCGATAGATATCGCTCCAATCAACACGATGGTTGTTAAACTGGTCATTATGGAACTGCTTAGGGGCACTGAAACTACCTTGCGTTCACTTGAAGACGATTTAACAGCTCCATGGCTACTTTGGTTAAATCGGCGCGAGGCTGGAACCCAGTACGAAAATCTTGAGCCATTAGGGTTTAATATCGACGGGATGCGCATACTACGCTGGTACGGTATCGATGTAAAACGCCACCCGGCTTGTCCCATATGCGGGGATTTCGAGGGGCACTTGGCCAAACAAAAGGGGCTTCATCTTAACTAAATTAAATCATTGCGGTTTTATGAAGGAAAATACGACATGACAAAAAAAGTATTGACATACAAAGTGACTGAACTTCCTGATCCATCCTATCCAAAATACCGGATGGCGGCCCAGGGGGACGTCCGGGCAGCAGCAGGCTGTGACTTTAAACAACTGCTACAGACTTTAGGGAATCTTGAACCAGGCTCCACTTCAGTGTCGTTAAGATATAAATTCAACCCCCAAAAAGCAAAAAACGATCCGCAGTCTCGTTTGAGTATCTATCTGATGGCCAGGACTAATTGCAAGAATCTAAGTGAGAGCCTGAAACTTTTGATCGAAGATGGACCGCTGAATAGATTTTATAACCTCGAGCCAACAAAATATCCTAAGACTTACTCGAACCGGTTAAATGCGGTCTGTGATATCGTACGGCGTGAAGATGCTGTTACTCCACTGCACCCGCCTGAATTCAATGACAGAATTCCCCCATTTTATTACTCTCTTAAGTCATTTGATCCATATGATGATAACGATTATCTCTCCTTGGATAGGGTACTTGAAAGCGTAGAAGAAGAAGTCCTTGTTGATGTGTGTATTGAACCTGCCGATGTATCCAATGAACTGTCCTCACACACAAAATACCTTTCTCAATTGGAATCCATCAACAGGTCATGGGACCGACACGAAGATGATGATTCGGATCCCGAAGATTATTTTGAAAAAGATCCCGCTTATCATACTTCATCAAGAAATAAAATCAAACCCTTGCGTTACCAAGACCCGTTGGCCGAAGATATTTTCCGGTCACAGCAACGGTTCCACGAATCTTTTTCTAAACCCAACTTTTTGTTTCACATCCGAATTTTTGCCGAAACCCAGGCGACAGCTCGCTTAATCGCTTCAACGGTTGCTGGATCGGCATTTAAAGGCGGCACCTATCGGATCGTTTTATATGGAAAAGAGCATAAGCGTTTTAATGAAGCACTTAAAAGTGTAAAAGAAATTTGCGTTTGTCCAGCCCCGGATCATGAGTTGTTTAATCGAAAAAGATCAAATTTTTATTCCGGTTTGAAAAGACTCAGTGATCTATCAACGATGGACGAATTAGTAGGCGTTTTTCGTTTTCCGGTAGCTTCCAGTAGTTCACCAAAATGTATTCGGAAGAATACCGACCCTTCCATTATAAGCAAAGGCAATTTCATCATTGTGGGAACCGATGCGCAGGTCCTTGGTTTATCAAGGGGTTTGGAACTTCCCGGGACCTGTAAACATGGCTTTATTTCTGGAGCTCCAGGATTTGGTAAAACAACTTGCTCATTTAACATTGCCACTCAACTTCATCGATTTGGCGTACCCATTCTCGTCATCGAAACAGCAAAAACAGAATATCGGATTCTAAAGACCTTAAATAATCATAGCGATAATGATATTCGCGACCTGGCAAATAATATTGAAATTTACACCACAGGTAGTGAAAATGTTTCACCTTTCCGTTTAAATCCACTTCAGATCCTGCCAGGGATATCGGTTGATGAACATATCGACAACATTATACCCGCCTTTAAAGCCTCAACGCCACTTGCTGGTCCCCTGTTGCCTCTTCTGCGTGAAGCTTTGGAGCAAGTTTACCAAGACCACCCCGATAAGGATCACCCACCGATCATGGCCGATTTGGTGGCGGCTACAAGAATTGTTCTATCAGAGAAGGGATACTCATTTGCAACAAATTCAGATATCGAGACTGCTTTGGAAGTCAGAGAGGGGGAATTCATTCGAGGAGCAGTTGGTAAGATATTTCAGTGCAAAGAAAGCTTTCCCAAAATCGCTCATCTGATGAAGACCCCGACAATAATTGAGCTTGATCGGCTCTCTATAGACAGTAAATGCTTGATTACGTTGTTTCTATTAATTGCTATTCGAGAATACCTTAAAACCGTACCAAATAATAGAATTTTCCCAAGATTTGTAATCTTCATCGAGGAAGCTCACAATATTGTCGGCAGAAACGAGATAGGCTCATCCTCTTCGGATGATACCGACATCAAAGCTTCAGTGGCTGATTTCATTTGCCTTATGCTTGCAGAACTTCGCGCACTTGGAGTCGGCATCTTAATAATCGATCAGTTCCCTTCAAAGGTCGCACCAGTGGTAATCAATAGCACGAGTACAAAAATTTGCTTCAGACAGGTAGCTCAACAAGACCGTGAGGAATTGGGCGCTTCAGCGCTTTTCGGACCAATGGAAATCGAGGAAATCGCTCGTCTAAAAAGCGGAGAGGCATTTTTCTATACTGAAGGTTATCATGGCCCCCGCAAAATCCAAACCGAAAATTTGCACGACCGGTTTGATTTTAGCACTGAGATTGTTAATGAAAATATTCTCTCCTTCATCGAAGTTGATCCCTGGTTTCAGGAAAGCATGGAAGGAAGAATCATTTTAGAATTAACTCACATAGAAGAAAAGATGGACCAATTTAATGAGGAACGAGCTAAAATAAACGAAAAATTAGGAAGATATTTAAGTCGCTATTATCAATTTATATCTGCTACAGATGGAATGATAATGTCAAAACAACTAGGAGAAGTAGTTAACGGAATCGTTAATTTGAAACAAAAACTTATGACTTCAAACAAATCATTCTTGAGGAATACATATAATCGTTACCTTCCGCCGGAGCCCATGGTGGGTGTGAAAGAACAGCTTATTTACGAATTTAGAAATGTCCTGGTTAATCGTTTCGAGTTAATCAATACAGATGTATATAACATTGTAACCAGGATCAACAATTTAATCAGCCGACACCAATCGGCTGTGAACTAGGGGGAAAATATGGCAAATCGTAAAAATTATTCTAAACGACAAGAGTTTACTGAAATTAACGAAAAAGATCGGAAGGACATGGAGGCAAAAGAGGGCAACCTTGATAAGATAACCTCCGATGTTGAAACGGTGCGGGATACACTTGATGCACTTGATTTTAAAGGCACCTCAGAAGGATCCGAGCAAATTGAACGGTCCATCAAGAGCGCTGAAGATGTGACGACGGAAGTTTTCGATAACGAAGATAATGAGCTAGAGAAAATTCATGATGAAAATCAGGAATTCGAAAATGATGTTATGGACCGTCGAAGATCAACGGAATCGGATCTCGGGAAAATTTCAGACAGCAGCGCCAGAATTGAAACACATGAGACAGTCAATGAATTATCTATCGCCAAAGAAGCTGTTTTACAGGACATCGATTTTCTTTCCGAACAAATCGAAAGGGCTAACGAGGCAAGGAAGGAAAGCAATGCTATCCGGGTAAAGCTTCAGGAGCGCGTAAACTCAAGGAAAAGGAGCTGATTATGTTGTCCAAACGTCAAGAAATTAGAGATCCGCAAAAAAAATATAAAAATGCCACTCTAAATGAAAAAAAAGAGTTCATGGGGGTAATGGAGAGGGCCATAACCAGACTGATAGATAAAGTCGAGGAGCTTCCCAATATCGATGCCCACGGAAATAGTGAATGCCCATTTGTTGAAGATTTGTATGTCGAAAAAGAGGAGGCCGAAGAAAAGGTCATTAAGGATTTAAAAGAACTCCAATTATACAAGAAATACAAGGATGAGGATGTAACTCATTCGTGTAGATTCTGGCGCAAACCTGCCACCCATTCCGGTTGAAACCTGCCACTAATTCCGGGCTAAACCTGCCACCCATTCCGGCGGAAAGTTTACCACTTTTCAGATCATTTCCGGAATCATCAGGAA